>Ga0190310_1000074_pt1 | contig 37451 bp, 36 predicted proteins | sample 48700778_MG_FD_165059 | JGI IMG/M metagenome (GOLD analysis project Ga0190310, IMG submission 165059) | Hydrothermal vent sediment bacterial communities from Southern Trench, Guaymas Basin, Mexico - 4870-07-7-8_MG | ecosystem: Environmental > Aquatic > Marine > Hydrothermal vents > Sediment ... | reverse complement strand
CGACTAATAGTTCTAGGGAGCCAGTAAGTAAAAATAGCTGCGAAAGGTAAAACGTAGCTTATATACTTGAACAACATAATCCAAATACCGAATTCTTCAACACTTAACCTCCTAGTTACAGAAACAGTGAAAAGCAGCCCAGCAAATAAGCTTAGAAAGCGCATAATAAAATTCACTATAATTGAAAGCTTAAGCCTAACTTTAGCACCATAAGGCTCCGCTTCCAAAACCATCAATCTCTAAAGTTTTTACCAAACCAACACTTATAAAAGTTCATTAATAAAAAGTTTTCAACAGGAGGACAAATGATTCGGTTTAAACACGAGTAAATAGCTATGTCTTCTTAAATATTATTTCATTAAACGTCTTTACGGGAATATCTAACCTCACTATTGTTTCAATAATTTCTTTAAATTTACGATATGTAATCCAGCATCGTTTAATGTTATCTGGTGGAATTTCTTGAACATTATCTACTATATTATGGAAGACTAAAATAAGCCATCCACCATTATCCTTAACCTTCTTTATTTTATTCTTAACTTCCCTTATATTCTCCTCCCTAACAATTGTTCCTTTAAGTGCGTATCTATTATAACCAATCCATGAACTCAAGTAATTTATACCTGGTTGAACTGTTCTAGCAAACATGTAAAATTTGCTTGCAATAAACATTGAAGCATGATCGTAAGCTCCATACGGATAAGCGAATGTTTGTACATTTATACTGAGTTTTCTTTCTAGATCGTCCTTACTCCTAGTTATTTCTATAATTTTTTCCTTTGTTGGAAGATGTATTAGCTTCCTATGGGTTCTAGTATGTGAAGCCACCTCCCATTCCTTTCTTATCAGTTCTTTTAAGTGCTTTAAATTTAGAAGACGTTGACCTTCAAAAAATCCACTTATAAGCCTTGATATTAGAAACACCACTCCTTTTAAATCATAAGTTTCTAACGTAGGTAAGGCTTTCTCATAAACACTTAGATACCCATCGTCAAACGTTAAGGTTATTGCCTTGAAGCTTACATATTCCTGTTCATAGCCTCTTGCTATGTTTTTGATTAAAGAACAGCCTAACCCTACGGTTGCTCCCAGTCTTTCTCCTAATATCAATGCTAAGGGCTTAGTATTTGCTCTTTTAATACAGTAGGCTGTTCTAAATAATTCCTCTAGCACTATATTTATGTTGATGCCCTTTGGTTTCAAGTAATTCTTAAATTTAAAAACGTTGTGTAATATTGCTTTACCGTAATTGTATGCAGACTTGAAATCCCAAGGTCTTGAAGCACCTCTAGGGTACTTTATGTGGTATACTCTTGCTTCCCTATTATACTTAAAAACGCACTGAGGATTCGCATTTAGTATCTTCAAAGTGAGTTCTATTTCAAAACCCAAACATTTCACATTATTTTCATCAACCAAGAAATTTGAAATGATGCTTTTTCTTATACTCATGTTACCTCCGGATCTGAGCAAAGTTTCATCACCTTTCCCTAAGTATATGTCTCTAAACGTTCTGGTTAAGGCAAAAGCATATTTTTCAAGTCCTGAAAAAGGCCTTCTCCAAGGATACCTTCTTTTCCATAAGGGAGGTTCGAGGTCTTCTTCTTGAATGTCGATGACGCTGCCTTGAACCCCGCAGACTCTAGGATCTTTAATATATGTTTTAGTATGTTCCTCTATGAGGTTACGATCTAATATCACATCATCATCCAAAAACAGTACTATATTTCCTCTAGATGCCCTAATTCCTAAATTGTAAGATCTAGCTAACGACGACGAATGATTCATAACATGATTTATTCTAATTACTCTTCTGTACTGTTTTACAATATCTTCATAGACCTCAAGTTTCCTATCGAAAGAATGGTTTACCATTATAACTTCGTAGGGTCTCATCGTTTGTTGTAGAAGAAAATCTAGCAGATTTTTAAATAGGGCAGGTCTTTCAAGAGAAGGTACAATAACTGATGTTCTAAGCATATTTTCTGGTACTCCTTTTTGTTTCTTATATCTTCCAGCAGAACTTTAAATATATTCTTAACGTAGAGGTAAAAGTGAAAAATAAAAGGCTCATAATTACTATGGCTCCAAGCGCTTAATGCTACTAGGTGCCGCTCATGGCAAAAATAGGGATAGTGCACCATAGCCTTAACAGTTGCGGAGGAGGTGAATTGCTGAGTTTAACGATAGCTAAAACACTGAAGGAGAGAGGATACGAGATAACCTATTATACCACACAGAAAACAGATTGGAACTATGTGAAATCCGTTCTCGGCGTTTCCTTTAAACCCGACCGTGAAAAATGCGTTTTCAAAGTTAAAATACCGTACTTCGGCATATACCAAAGACTAATTACCGGTTTTCTTAGCAATGCTATAAAGGAGTGCGATCTAGTCATTAATACTCATGGAGACGTTATGCCTTTTGTGAACGCAGATATAACTTATATGCACTACCCAACATTCTCTTTATGGTATGAAAGCCCCGTAAACGTTAAGTATTTAAAATCACTTTTCTGGAGATCGTACTTTATACCGTATTACACTATCCAAAAACACCTAGTAAAAAGAACAACTTGCATTATTCTTACGAATTCTAAGTTTTCACAAAAAGCAATATGGAAATATGTTGGCAAGAAATCTATAATTGTTTATCCTCCAGTAAATATTAGACCTTATGCTAAACTAATAGAGAAAAAGGATAGAGAAAACATTGCAGTTACCATTGGAAGGTTTACTCCCGAGAAAAGATATGAAGATATTTTGGAAATAGCCTCTAAGACGCCACATATTAAGTACATAATTGTGGGTTCGGTTCCTAATAAACTAAGTATGCAATACTTCAGCAAGATAAAAACCTTAATTTTAAAAAGAAAGCTAAGAAACGTTATCTTGCTACCTAATCTTAAATTTATGGATAAGCTTCGTCTCTTAAGTAGGGCTAAGGTTTACTTACACACTATGATTAATGAACACTTTGGCATTGCTATTGTTGAGGGTATGGCTGCTGGTCTGGTTCCGGTTGTTCACATGTCTGGTGGAGCATGGGAAGACATTTTAGACGCTAAGCAAGGTGTTCATGGATATGCTTTTAAGAATACTAATGAAGCAGCAAGTTACGTTGAAGAGATAATTTTTAATGAGAGCTTAAGAAAGGAAATTGTGTTAAATAACTTAGAATACGTTTGGAAGTTTTCATCTGAAGCGTTTAAGGAGAAAATTATTAGAATTGTTGAAGCGTTCACGTAGTAGAGGGGATTAAGCAGTGAAACACGTTTTCATAGTGTCTTTCCCTAGAACCGCAACGTCAGGTGTTTATGTTGAGACATGTAGGCTTATGAAAAAGTTTTATCCCGACTGCCTCTGTATTTACGAGCCATTCAACTGCGATGTTTTAGAAGACATTTTTACTAAAGGACTCCATGTACATGACAGGGTAGGCGAAATAGTACATGACTACAATAGGTTACCTAAGCACTTAAAAGAGCTTATATACGAGAACTCTAAATGGATGAGGAAATGGGGTTTCAAGAGGAATAACTTCCTAGGCAATTATGTTGAGGTTCTAGAAGAACTTAGAAAGCTAGGTAAACCTATTGTTCTTAAAGACGTTATCTTATGGGTTAAACTTCACAGTTTAGTTAGAAAATATAGGGACACCTTATTCATAATTACCGTAAGAAACCGAGAACATGTTTTAAACAGTTTTCTAAAATGGTATAGAGATAGAACTTTAAAACAACAATTAAAAAGAAAAATTGCTTTAGCTAGGAAAAAACCATACAACATATTTAACCCGGTTAAACTCTGGAAGCATTTAAAATCAATTGTTAAAGCAAAAGAAACTATTAGTGAAGACCATATGTTAGGGCTTGGAGCATTCTACACTTACTTCTATGGGCAAAGCAGACTTCAACTTAAAGGTGAGAAGCTGTTAAAATACTATTTTCGAAAAGACTATGAGATGTTCTTAAGTATTGTTTCTAAAGTAGAAGACAGCGAAAATGTTTACGTTGCAAGGTTTGATAGGAGGCTTAACATTGAACCTATACTTGACTACATATTGCAAACCATTCGAGCAAACTCATTGGAGAAGAATGTACCCTAAACCTTAACTTTTCTAACCAAGAAACCTAAACTTCCTATATTCTATGCGTCTAAATCGTAGAGTAGAACTTTTTAACAGTGTTTTTCTAAATAGCCTTACTCGCTTTAATTTAATGTTGGTTTTGAAAACGCTTATATATTATAGTAACATTTCTGTAACTATCTTATTAATTACGCGCTGTACTTCTTCGAAAGACTTCTCTGTATTTATAATAACGGCTTTTTTCACTTTAGCTAATTTAAAATATTCCCTCCTAGCATAAATGTAGTACCACAGTGGATGTTCACCTCGTCTTCTTCTATAGCTTATTAGGGGGTTTACATCGAAAATTATTAGTAAATGAGGAGATGGTGTTAGTCTGTAAACAAACCACTCCACAATTTTGGGCACAGGGTATCCAAGAACCTTAAACCTAATATAGTAATCGTAAAAGTACCTGTCACAGATAACCCAACGTCCCTTTAGCATGTTCATTAGTAAAGTCGTTCCTATAAATATCCAGTTATCTAATAGCTGCAACAAAGGCCTAAAAATTGCTGCGCTCGTTCTTACTCTCCTCCTAAAATCATCGGTATAGACCTCTTTCCCTTTAGTACGTTTATGAATAATTATCGGCTTCTTAAGAAGTCTAGCATAAGCTATAGATATTGTAGAAACAAGTAAGTGCCGAAACCAGTGATAGGTGACACAATTAATACCCATACTCCTTAAAAACTTCTCGGTTTCTTTGCTATGAGAGGTCTTACCTGAACCGTCAATCCCTGTAAATACTATTAGTTTCCATTTAGCTATTCTTCTTAGACTTTCATCATTAGAAATGATAGATAGAACGAGGAACAGCGGGGTAATGTAAAGTGGAATACAGGACAAGACTGTAGGCGTTAGCAACGTTACTCTAAGAGTATTTGCCTTGTCCTTAAAAAGAATAAAGAATAGAACAGGTATTAGTAGCGCTAGGACTAGTGTTAATGCTTCTTAATGGATAGGTTTTAATCGAAGAAGTACTAGGAAACACCAAAGCGCGGTTAATAGTATTTTCATTTTTATTTTGAATCACCTTACTATGTAAGTTTTAGGTAGCACCACATTGTACTCCTTCGAGAATATGTACTTGATAACTTCCTTGTATATTCTCCCGCCCTTCATGCTGAATGATTCTTGGTGAAAAAGCATTGTGAAACTACGTGCTCCCTCTAATTTAGCCTTTTCTATTTTCCATAATATGTACTTTAAAGCCTTTCTCTCATTTAATCTTAACCTGCCGAAAATATCCGCGTCCATAATACCTATCGGTATCTCTAACAGTTTCTCCATTATGGGAAATGGATCATATGTATTAGCCGTCTCTGCTCTTAACGTACTATCATATTTTATTCCCTCTTTCTGAAACATTGCAAGAATGTCCTTGTTTAATACGAGCATATGTACTCTTACGCCCTCTACAGGTCCTATTTCTTTTTCGAAGTATTCTTTTTGCATCTTAAATAATCCCGTGTACTGATTAGGTTCATGCACGTAGTGTAGTTGAATCTCCCACCCCTGCTTCCTTACCTGTTTAATAACATCAATTATTTCCTCTATGTCAAATAGGAAGACGGGTATAAAAAATACTGAACGATAACCATACTTGTCTTCTAAGCTTATTATTTCCTCAATGTTATTGTATAGGTTTTTTATTTTTAATGCTGCAAGTAAGATGTCTTTTATTTTGAATCTTTTTCTTCTCTGCCAAATATGTTTAAAAGGTCTTATTATCGAATCCACGTCGTGTGTTAGTATGATGTTCACTTACCACACCTCCATTGAAGAATAATGTATTTCAAAGCTTCTTTGACATTCTTAAAGCATGGAACACCATACTCTATGTATTGCTGAAACCTATAGGGGTTATCGGTTACACTGATAGGCGTTATGTTTAGTTTTAAAGCTGAAACTATGTCGATTATAGTATCACCAAACATTAATGTTTCTTCAGGCAATGCACCTAGCTTATCTAATACTCTCTTTAGTTGCCCTAATCGAAGTATTTCCGCTTCCCTATCTACAACTAAGGAAACAGTTTTCGAAATACCCATAATGTCTAATGCACGTTCTATTGCTTGTTTTCCCTGCTTAGACACTATAGCCATGTACTTTACATTCTCGGAAACTTTTTTGAGTAAAGCATTGAGAGAACGATCTTTTTTCAGCTTCTTAATAGCCTTATTTTCGTATTCTCTTAAAACTTCATCAATTTTATGGTATTCTTTCTTTCCTCTATTTTTATAAAGACCTATCATTATAGTGTCCCAAGGCTTTATCAACCCATCTTTCACTAATTTCGCTTTTACCTCGTTCCATGGAATATCAAGCTTAACCAATGTCCCGTCAAAATCAAAAATTATGCATTTTATCCTTCTCTCTCGAAGTACTTTACTAAGGTAAGCTAGGTTTCTCCTATAAACACTATTCAAGTCCGTTCTTAACCTGGAATGTTTACATGTAAGAACCTTTATTAACCTCGTCAATAGTGAGTAAAGGGATTCTGAAGGGTCATCAAAATGTAAATCAGTGTAAATTAAGCCATCGCTAAGAGATTTCTTCAGCATCCTAAACCATGTTCCAGGATTTAGTTTTAAGTAGTAAAGGCCTGAAAGAATCCATGTAAAGCATTTGCTTTTTACATTTACTCTTAATTTTGGTTTTCTGTTAAATAAAAATACTTCAATAAGGCATTTCGGTATGTCTATGCCTAGTGAAGTAGCTAGTTCTAGGCTACCCCAAAGTTTAGGATTTATTTCTAAAAGGTAATAGTCTCCTGTCTCAATGTTTCTACGGAACTCAGCCATAATAACACCTGTCCATTTAAGCTCTTTTACTATTTTTCTCCCAAGAAATATTAGTTCGGGATTAAAGTTTAAGCATGCAAGCATACTGGGGCCGCCGCTTGGTTTCTCCTCAACAACTCTTACATGAGTGTAGTCGACTATAATTGAGCCGTTTTTCGCTAATGCAAAATATCCGCATCCTACTCCGGGTACAAAGTCTTGTACCAATAAGCTCTTATTTTTCAGCTTAATTACGTCCAATAAGCTTTCCTTGAAGAATACGTATTCTGGTTTTGAAGCATCGGATATGCCTTTAACCACCACAGGCCCCGTAGGTGCAGATTGATATTCGTTAAGACTGTAAATTTGAGGATATCTTATACCTATACGCTCACAAAGTTTTACCAGGTTATCTTTCCTCGAAACATAGGTGATTGTTTCAAATTCGGGGATGGGTATTATGATGTTTAATGGGAATTTTTGCTTATACTTGGAAAGCAGAAGGGTATCAATAAAGCCTATAGGTATTATCATTAGTGGCTTCACGTTATTAACTACAGAGATTACATCATTTACGTACCCTTCTTCATTCACGTAAGGATTTGCAATAAGATACCTTTTACTTACATATCTTGAGAAAACAGGGGAACTCCATTTATAAAACAGTGCTATTACTTTAAAACCCATTTCGTAAACTGATTTAATTACAGGATATGCTTTCCTATAATTGGCTGAAACAACAGCAATACACTTTTCAGACATATTTTAGCGCACCTTGACGTCTAAACCCTATTATCGCAATTACTACTTATTTAGCTTAAGTTTCTGCTTCGATTTCATTCGCAGAATTCCTTGTAAAATTATTAAAATGGTCCCGCGGGGGGGATTTGAACCCCCGACCACCCGGTTTCCACTTGGGTGCCTTATTGCCGACGTATGCTCATTCTCATAAGCGGATTATGCCCGCATCGTCGCATACGCGGGGGTTGTGCACCCACCTACAGCCGGGCGCTCTGCCGCTGAGCTACCGCGGGATTCAATGACCACTAAGTAACTTTATTTCTCTGAGTTATTAAGTTTTATTTCCTCTTCCTTCCATAGTAGTGTTTTTATCAAGCCACTTCATCGTAAAACAGTTTACTTACTAACCCGTACACTGCGGGATCTATTAGGTGAGCAAAAACATAGGCTGTAATCATCAAGCAGCATGATGTGTTTAGACTTTAGTGTTTTTGAGTAATTAATTAGATGCTTTGCGGATAAGGGTATAGGATTTAACATGACATACTTGCGTTGCCACGTAATATTTGGTTTATTTAAACCCACACTATTTTGAGCTGAAAGCTTAAAGTAAAATTGGCGGGCCCGCGGGGATTTGAACCCCGGACTACCAGCTCCGCAGGCTGGCGCCCTATCCAGGCTAGGCCACGGGCCCTCCTTGTAATATTTAACCAAACTCTGGAAATATAAAAGTCTAGGTTTCAGTTCAAAGGGGGATTTTCTTTTTAAACGGTTACCTACTTATGTAGGGTTTAGGGAGTAAGTGGCGAACAATGGGTCAGCAATTAACGTTAGATAGCTTCATTGCGAAACCTAAACCTAAGCGTAAGAAGAAAACCCATGTTATTAGGAAGAAGAGAAAAAGCCCTATTAAAGCCTTGGAAATTAAGGTTGTTGAAAGTAAGAATACCGGTCCATGCTACCTATTATCAGTAGTCTATGATGGTAAAAGGCGGAAGGCACTAGTTAAACTGTACGATCCTCAAACAGATGACATAGTTTTCTGGTATGATAATACAGGGCACTTACCATACTTCCTAACGGATCTCCCACCAGATAAGGTTCATGAAATAGATAAAATAGTAAACCATCCATCATTCGACCATGTCGAAGTAGTGGAGAAATACGATTTACTTAAGGATTCTAAAGTTCTTATGACGAAAATAGTCATGAAGGAACCTAGGTCAGTAGGTACTGTTAGAGAATATGTGCCTAAAGCTTGGGAAGCCCACATAAAATACCATAATAACTACATCTACGATATGGGCTTAATACCGGGAATGCTTTACAAAATAGAGAACGGAGCCTTAAGGAAGGTAGATGTCAAAATACCTGAAGAAATAGTGAAAAAAGTAGAAGAGTTATTTAAGGGGGAAGATGAGGAACTTCAAAAACTTGTTAAAGAATGGCTACCACTATTCCAACTGCCTCCACCTAAATTAAAAAGATTAGCAATAGACATTGAGGTATACACAGCTACTAAAAATAGAATACCTGACCCCAAGGAGGCTACGGAGAAAATAATTAGCGTTTCTCTCGTAGGTTCTGATGGTTTAAAGAAAATACTACTACTATATAGAAGAGATAGCGAATTTGGAAATAAACCTCCAGAATACCCTGAAGATGCTGAAGTAGAAATTTTTGATAGTGAGAGGCAATTAATAGCTGAAGTATTCAAAACCATAAACTCGTATCCCATACTACTTACATTCAACGGAGACAACTTCGACTTACCTTACTTATACAATAGAGCGAAAAGACTAGGCATAAGTGAGAAATACATACCCATAATCATAGTTGAAGAGGAGGCGAGGTTAAAGAAGGGAATACACATAGACCTTTACAGGTTCTTTAACAACAAAGCAATCCAAGTATATGCTTTCGGAGGTAAATATAAGGAATTCACATTAGACGCTATAGCGTCGGCTCTTCTAGGATACTCTAAAGTCATAATAGAAGCTGTTGCAAGCGATTTAACGCTAAGTGAACTAGCATCATATAACTTCAGAGATGCGCAATTAACACTTAACTTAACAACATTCAACGATGACTTAGTAATGAAACTTATTATACTTTTAATGCGAATATCCAGGCTTTCGATGGATGAGCTTACAAGGCATGCAGTATCCCACTGGATAAAGAACCTCCTATATTGGGTTCATAGAAGAAACAACTACCTAATACCATTAGCTGAGGATATTATAGCTGAAAAGGGCGAAGCAGTAACGGAAGCCGTTATAAAGGGTAAGAAGTATGCTGGTGCAATAGTTGTTAAACCTCCTGCAGGAGTATATTTCAACGTAACTGTAATGGACTTTGCCTCACTATACCCTAGCATAATTAAGAAATGGAATTTAAGCTACGAAACAGTTAGATGCCCACATCCAGAATGTAGATCTAATGTAATACCTGAGACGAAACATTGGGTTTGTATGAAGAGAAAAGGGATAACAGCATTAATTACAGGCTTACTAAGAGACTTTAGAGTCAAAATATATAAGAAGGCTGCTAAAAACAAAGCCCTAAGTGAAACTGAAAGAGCATGGTATGATATTGTACAGCAAGCAATGAAGGTCTTTATTAACGCATCGTACGGTGTTTTCGGGGCTTCAACATTCCCCCTATACTGCCCCCCAGCTGCGGAAAGCGTAACGGCTATAGGAAGATACGCTATTAAGAACACTATTTCTAAAGCACGAAAATTAGGGTTAAAAGTACTTTACGGAGATACAGACTCCCTATTTCTACATGAACCATCTGAAGAGAAGATAAGAGAACTAGAAAAGTGGGTTGAAGAAGAACTAGGGCTTGAAATAGAAGTAGATAAGGTTTACAGATACGTAGCATTTTCTGGAAGGAAAAAGAACTACATAGGTATATACCTCGACGGCTCTGTTGATGTTAAGGGTTTAGTAGGTAAGAAGAGAAACACTCCCGAATTTGTGAAGAAAGCCTTCTATAGTGTTTTAGAAGCTCTAGGTAAGGTTAGGAACCCGGAGGAGTTTGAAAAAGTAAAGGTTTTAATTAGAGACATTGTTAGGGAAAGCTACAATAAGCTAAGAAATAGGGAACTAACACTAGATGAGCTAGCTTTCAAAGTGTTTCTATCTAAGAATATTGAAGAATACGTAAAGACCGTGCCACAGCATGTTAGGGCAGCTAAAATGCTCAGAGAAGTAGGCCTAGACGTTAGGAAAGGAGATATAATAATGTTTGTGAAGGTTAGATCAAAATACGGAGTTAAGCCTGTGCAATTGGCTAAAATAAGCGAAATAGATGTTAATAAATATGTTGAAAGCATCGAAAGCACATTTGAGCAGTTGTTAGACGCACTGAACATAGAATTCAAGGAGATAATGGGTATATCAAAGCTAGAAGCATTCTTTTAAACAGCCAAGTATTTTAAGCAATCCTTATTCTTAAGTAATCGATGAACTTCTTCTAAACTCTTGAAAGGCCTATTCTTTAAGATAACTAAAACATCATTACGAGATATGTGTGGGATAAGCTTTAACAGTTTTGGTTTCGCATTGTTCACATTTAAGGGGTGAGGTATTGCAATAGCCGACCTATGTTCATGATCCGCTATGGTGAAATCCATAAACTTTCCTAGAGGGAGCTTATCAGGGATTTTTAACATTAATGGATAACTACCTACTTGTCTGGCATAAGTGTATTCATTAATGTATTTTTCAGTAAAAACTTCTCTTAATACTGTACCCTTAGGGACAAGTCTTTTGAGGAGCACGGGTTCTATGTTCTTTTTAACCTTTAGCTTAAAGGACTTAAAATATGACTTATGTTTTCTAATCACTCTATCACCTATACTCCACATTCTGGTTCCAGGAAACACCATAACTTGTCTTATGTTTATACGTCTAATTAGTAATCCCTGCTCAATAATCTTTTTTAGAAATTCGTAGTTTACCTCATAAGTTCTCTTAGTTTCACCTTTCAACCCGAAAAGCAGATTTATTCCCGGCAAGAGCTCCGGTAATCCATTGTATCCTCTTATAGCACCTACCTCGTTTATTACCTTAACTGCTTTTAACGCCTCCTCCATGGTTACTTTAAGGTTATTTTGCTTTACCACTACAGGGTCCACCGATTCCACACCGAAGGCAGCTACATCTCCGGGTGTATGGTATTTAATAATTACTTTAGCTACTTTCTTAGACTCTTCCGGATGATGGGCTACAGTTCCTGGGTTAACATTGTCTATGTGTAGTGTTTTTAAATGCCGTGCAACATTACGTATTCCTCGGAATAACCTTTCTAACTCTAAGGGTTCCGGTTTAGGGAACTCGTCTACACCTACTCTTTTCGCCTTATAAACGAAGATATCTGGTTGTCTACCAAGCCTGAAAAACCTTACTCCTAGCCGATAAAGTTCTTCAATTTCCCTAACAATACACTTTTGTTCTCTAAACTTCGGTAAGCCGTAAAGTGGCTCTATACAAAAAGAGCATCCTCCAGTAATTACTCTGGGACATCCTCTATACGTCTCTACTTCGACAATTAAGTTTAAACCGTAGTTAGGATGCTGGGTAACTATTTTAGTCCCTTTAATGATGAACTCCTCTATTTCAGCATAGGATGTACGTACAGCATATGGGTCCGCCTTCTCCAAAGTATCCTCATGTATTACTTCGTAAACGACTATTTCGGGGTCACCTTTTATTATAACGTCAAAATTCTCTTTGATTTTCGTAGGGAGTTCAGCTACCTTACCACCTATAGTTCCTATGCCGAATTTTGCAGCAGGTCCTGCAAGCATTTTCAACGGTTTGTCAATTATTTTGAACCACTCTTCAAGCTCCTTTATATTTATAGGTCTTCCCCCGAGATACTTACCTGGCACAGTAACTCCAGCGATAACAATTATTAAGTCATATTTGTTTGCTTCTTGAAAAAACTTATAATCTAGTATCCTAGCTTGGTCGACTGTTAGATATTTTATTTTGATGTCTTTTCTTGCAGACCATATGGCGCCAGCAATATATCTAGGATACACGTCTATATACGGTGGCACACCTAAACCTGCGGGTTCATCAGTGTATCCATCAAGTATCAATACCTTATTTATCCTTGAAATATTCCCAGCCTCTACCTACGATTCTTCTTTCCTCCTTTGTTTCAACATAAACTTTTTTAGCATATATTACTTCGCCAAGTACTTCTAAACCATAATATTCCATTTTTAAATCCCTTAGCTTACCAGCTACATTTTTATCGACAATAAAAACTATGTTGTAGTCTTCACCTCCATATAATGCTAGGTCTAGTGGATTCAAATTATATGTCTTCGCGTATTCAACAGCTTCTTCCTCTATAGGTATGTTCGATATTCTAAAACCTACATTATTTACTCTACTTAAATCCCAAAGCGTTTCTGCAAGCCCATCACTTACATCCTCAGATGAGCGTATATATTCTTTTAAGTTTTCGAATAGGTCTAGGATTTTAAGGCTCACCTTAGGTCTTTTCGTTTTCTCTAAGACCTTTTTCCACGGGGCTATGTCTATTTTATTATAGTGTGCATGTAAGGCTGCACCTGTTAAACCATAGTAACCCCATGTTAGGACTAAATCTCCTTCTCTTAGCGGCTTTCTACTTTTTCTAGGTATTGGATGAATTTCTGAGACAGCTATCGTAACTACATCAATCCATTCATCGCGGGGCGTTTCGTTTAAGTCACCGCCAAGATATAGTGCTGAGTGGTGTTTTGAAGAATCCCTTAAACCTCGAATAATTTTCCTCAATCCTCTTACATTCATGTTCCTGCGAACTCCTAAAGAGGACAAAGTAATCGCTGGTTTGCCACCTTTAGCAATAACGTCACTTATAGAAGCTGATACTGCTTTCCACCCAACATCATAGTAGTCCATCCAATAATATCTTGCATTTTTAAAGCTAAAGCCGTCAATATTTATTATAAAGAACTTCTCGTTAACACGTATAGCAATTGCATCATCAGGATAAGGTAAATAACGTGAACTCATAATTAAATCCTTTATCCTATTGAGAACCTCTTTTTCACCTAAATCTTTAAGTATAACCATAATCTTTAAACCCCTAAACATGTAGGAAACAACCTAGAGAGCCGCCGTAGCTCAGCAGGTAGAGCGCCGGCCTCGTATAGTTCGGGAGAGCCGGTGGTCGCGGGTTCAAATCCCGCCGGCGGCTCCAACCCTTCTTCTCTATACAAAAAGTTAAGATTTTCTAGTAAACATTAAAGCTAATCCCATTGCCAAAATTACTAAGCCTTGAACAATACCTAAGTTTTCAAATATAGATTTTTACTCCATTAATTAACTTTATAAATGAATAGAGGAAATAAAGCATTATTGAAGAGCGGGGGTGCCCGAGCTAGGACAAAGGGGTCGGGCTGAGGCCCCGATGGCGTAGGCCTGCGTGGGTTCAAATCCCACCCCCCGCACCAAAGACCTTCTCGGCTCATTCCTAATTGAAATTCAAACAACTTTCTCTGGAAAGTTCCTAGATTCCTTACCCACATAACAGCGTTTTCACCACCAGGATAGCTGTTTGGGGATTAAAATATTTTAGCCGCAGCGATTTGCTCAATACGGCTTAAATACTACCATACTTTGAGGATGCCGAGAAGTAGGCCTAGTAGCGCTGATATAATCAGTGAAAATAGAGGATGCACTTTGAATACAGACACTGAAATCACTACGAACATTACTATAAACAATATTGACATTATTTGAGGTGTTTTAGGTAGTGAAGTACATGTTCCTTTCACAGTTGAAAATAGTGCTAAAAGTATTAACCCTATTACAGCAGCTTTTAAACCGTTCAGTAATGCTTGAACAAGCCTATTAGTAGTGTAGGCGGCAAGCGCGTAGGCGATTAGCGAAACTATTGTAAACGGCGGTAACACGACAGCGGAAGTAGCTATGAATGCTCCTAAGGGTCCTGCAAGCTTAAAGCCAACATACGTAGCAGCATTAACGGCAACAGGGCCCGGAGTAGAGCCAGCTATGGCAACTAAGTTTAAATATTCTGATTTAGAGAGCCACTTAGCCTCTTCAACAACTTCTCTTTCAATTATAGGTAATATAGCCCAGCCACCGCCAAAGCCAACAATCCCAACTTTAAGGAATCTAATAAATAGTTCTAAGAGTAGCCAAATCTTCACCTCTACCACCGTCGATTAAATACCTTGAAGTTTTAGTATTTTTACATTCTCCGCATAGCTTAACCTTCTAACGTAATATGAACAGACCTGTTTTCCATAACATACAGTTTCCGCTAATCCGCCATGTAGAATGCTTCTACTTCCACTACTTGGTTTAATAATGTTCTTAGCTGTATGTGAATCCAAAGCTTTTTCAGAATTATTGTATCAGAAGTCTTTGAACTATCTAACTATCAGTATAGACTTATTTGTGCAATGTCTTACTAGAAAATCTGATACGCTGCCAACTATGAATTTACTAATAGTTCCTAGCCCCCTAGAACCTACAACTACTAAATCTACTCCATACTTATTTGCTGCTTCACATAGTTGTGGACCAGGTTTTCCTTTTAATAGAAGAAGTTTAGCCTTAACACCTTCCTTTTCAGCTTTGAAAAGAGCTCTTGCTAGCAACCTATCAGCATATTCTTTAAAAGCTCTCTCAATAAGTTCTTCCTGCGTTCTAACTATAGTCAATACTGGGGGTTTCTCAATAACGTGCGCTATTAGAAGCTCTGCACCCGTTTTCTTACATAATTCTATAGCTACTTTAAGAGCTCTCTCAGACACTTCAGAACCATCTATTCCTACAAGAACCCTACTTATGTGCGTCATGTCCATTCTCCTTAATTCTCTATCATTGTTTTAGGTAATAATGGTTTTGTAAAGTACTTTCTAGCCGTGTATATTGGTATTAACAGAATATTGAAACAAACACGTACATTTATCTGCGGGCTCCAAGATTAGATTTATATATTTGGTTAAATAATGTGATTTAGGGAGATATTTTGGTTAAAGTAAAAACCAAATTAGTTACTTGGGATGAAATAGTTTCTTGGTCTAGAGAGCTTGCTAAGAAAATTAAGGAATCAAGGTATAAACCGAGTATAGTAATTGCCGTTGCCCGTGGAGGCTACGTTCCAGCAAGGCTTCTTTGCGACTTTTTAAGTGTTGAAAACCTTGTTTCAATCCAAAGCCAGCACTGGACAGAAGCAGCGAAAATGGCTGAGAAGGCAATAATAAAATTTGAATATAAATTAGACCTTAAGGGGATGAAGGCACTACTCGTAGATGATATTGTTGATACAGGAGAATCTTTACTTTTAGCTAAAGAGTTTATTGAGAGTGAATGGAAACCAAGCGAGCTAAGAATAGCAGCGCTCCAGTGGATATCTCCTGTGGCAAAGTTTAAACCGGACTACTATGTTATTGAGGTAAAGGAGTGGACATGGTTTCAGTATCCATGGACTAGACTAGAAGACGTTACCCAGTTCTTACGTAGAATGCTAGGTGAAGAAGGGAAAACTAAGAAGGAGTGGACATATGATGAAATAGTTGAGAAGTTTAAAGAATGGTACGGTATTGATGTTGGTGAAGCATACTACAAGGATGCTCTTGAAAGCCTTATTGAAGAAGGATTTCTTAAGAAAGTAAATGATAAATTCGTTTTACCTTAGACTGCTAGCTATACTTTTTATATTCTTAAACTACTATCTTAGCTTTAGGGTTTAGAAAGGTGTGTTATTATGCTGGTCCCAATTAAACAAAAAGCAGAAATAGGTATCATTGGGGGCTCTGGACTATATGATGTGGAAGCATTTAAGAAAATTGGGGAAGTAAAAGTATATACCCCCTATGGACCACCATCAGACAGCATCGTTATTGGAGAATACTCTGGGAGAAGAATAGCCTTCCTACCTAGGCATGGAAGAGGACATAAGATACCTCCTCATAGGATAAATTATAGAGCAAACATATGGGCTTTAAAATCGCTTGGTGTAGATAAGATCATAGCTGTTTCAGCGGTGGGAAGTTTAAGAGAGGATTATAGACCGGGAGACTTCGTTATACCTGATCAATTCATAGACTTTACTAAGGGAAGAGAATACACATTCTTCGAAGGCAGTGTTGTAGGCCACTTCTCAATGGCGGATCCCTTCTGCGAACCACTTAGAGAGATTATAATAAGGACTGCTAAAGAACTTAACATAAGAGTTCATAGTAAAGGAACATATGTTTGTATTGAAGGTCCAAGATTCTCAACAAGAGCGGAATCGAGACTGTTTAAGGAAGTATTTAGAGCAGACATTATAGGCATGACTCTTGTTCCAGAAGTTATTTTAGCAAGAGAGGCAGGGATATGTTATGCAACAATAGCCATGGTTACAGACTATGATGTTTGGGCTGAAAAACCAGTAACAGCTTCTGAAGTAGCCAAGGTTATGGCTGAAAATGTTGAGAAAGCAAAGAAGCTAATACTCGCATTAATACCTAGAATACCTAAAGAACCGCTGATGAAATATGATGAAATGCTTAGGGAGGCACTTTTATAGACCATGAAGTATGACATTGTTGAAGAAATAAAAAGAGAAGTAGTTGAAGTAGAGAGAAAATTGAAAGAAGCAATAACTATTAAAGAAGCAGATAAAGTAAAAGATATCATATCTAAAAATAACTTAATAATTACCTACTCATATTTAAGAAAAATACCATCATCAATACTCTACTGGACATTAACCGCACTAAACGTAGAGAAACACCATCCTACTCTCTTAGATTTAACTTCATTTTTAACACATATTGCACCCTATAGAAGAAATTATAACTTATTAGCGATAACCAGTAATCCTAGCAGCTTAAAAAGACTATATGACGTCTACAAACTCCTAAATGTTAACATGGTGGTTCTATCGGAAAGCATTCCTAAGGGAGTAAAATACCCTAACGTTGTTAGATTAAATTTTGGTAACACTTTATTCGAAAACAACTTAGGATACTCAATGTTTCTTACATCTTTAGCTATAGAAATACTACCAGAGAATGTAGTAACTAAAAGATCTTCTAGGCTATATAGTGAAGTAAAGGATATGGCTAGTATTATCTATAGCTTATTTGATAAGTATAAAAACATTATAGACAAAGTCATTGCCAAGGTTTCTAACGGTGAGCATATAGCATTCATCACACCTGGCTACCTCAAGGACATAATTGATGCTTACCTCTACTTAATACCCTACAATTTTAAAAGTAAACTTCATAGCTATGGTTTAAGCGCGATATTTGAAGAATGTCCGCAGCCATATACTAAGTTAACTTATGTTATTTGTAGAACAGGCGTTGAAGAATTATCTTATAGATATCTTAGATTTACATGTAATGTTGAAAACGTATTGGATTTAAACATTAATGTAGACCCTATTTCTGCACCAATATACTTGCTCTTGCTTATGGAATACGTTCTTAGATATTTAGGTACAATAGGTCAAAATAGCCATAATTATGGCTAAGACACATGAAAATAAAGATAATACCATGTAAGATTTTATGAGCTCCTTTTCCGTTAAAGGTGATTTAAGGGTAAATAAGTGGGCTAAAGTCATGGGAGCCTCTTTAGTAGTATTTGCATAAATTAAGCCATTATCTTTAACTATGGTTGGCCTTACTATTTCACGTCTCTCCTTTAACCCCTTAATTGAAGTTACTATGTTAAACCCATTCATAATCAATGGCATCATAGCCGTCATAGCTACTATTTCGAGCCTACCTATTATAGCTAAAGCTCCAAAGTATGCACCGACAAATAAGCTGCCTACGTCTCCATTAAATACTTTAGCAGGGTACTTATTGTACCGGAAATATCCTAGCAGTGCAGCTAACATCACTGCTGAAGCGTATATTGCAAATAAGTCTAAATCTCTACTTATCGATTTAATTATTGAAGATGCAAGTAAGGCTGTAAAACAGAATATCATAGAAGACGGCATGACACCATTAAAAACATCCACCATATTCGTAGCATTCGAAGTTACAGCTATAGCGAACGGCATTATTGCTAAATAAACTAGGGTTAACCTTGTAGTACCTATAAATGGCAGCATAGGTTTAGGAACGTATACTTTAAGGAAAATTATGGGAACTACAGCTAGGAAAGTTAGCAAAGTTTTAGTTATAGCATCTAATTTCCTTAAATCATCAAGCAAGCCCACTATCCCTGCAAATGAAGAAGTAAGTATTAAAGCCAATATTTTAGGCCATAAGCTAGTATTCAAAAGTACCGCTAAAAATGAGCAGGGAATTATAGTTATCATTATTGCTAACCCGCATGCTTCCGGTATTTTTGGCTTTTGAGGTTTATGGACATCTATACCTACAATACCCCTTTTCTCCATAAACACTGCTACATGCCGTGTAATAACACTACTCAGTATAAAAGATAACAGAGGTATTGCTATTGTTAGCAATATTGTTTGAAAAATGTTCATTCCTCGTCTCCGTGCACTACTTGCGGAGAATAGTTTTAGCCTTTAAAGTAGTTAAATCTATCTTGCAAAGTTTAAAGAGCAAAGTAGGGCTCTTAGCTACTTCAATTCTACATTAACCCAACAATAATGCGTTTTCCTATGAGAGCAACATTAGTAGCGTAGAAAAATAAAAGAAGACATTGCGGAATATTCTAAATCAGAAAAGCTACTCGGTATAAGGGAAATGGTAAATATAGCTTTAATTCATGAAGCACCTATACCTACATGGTCTTGCAGACAGCTCATACTCTCTTTTAAAAATCTTGGTGCCCGGGTTTCCTATTTAAGAATACAGAAAATGTCAATCGAAATCTCACGCAATAATGGCGTTAGGGTACATTACGGGCTAAAAGAAGTTGAAACACCAGACGCGCAGGTAGTAAGGTCCTTAGGGTTTGCTTTAAGTATAGAACAGTTTTTCAGAAGAATACAAGCATTGAAAATAATATCTGATCTTGGTGTTTTCACAATAAACCCCATAGAGTCCATGATTATTGCTAGAGACAAGTTCTATAGCTTATTTAAGCTAAAAGAAAACAACATCCCCATACCTTCAACAATAGTTACTGAAGACGTTCTCTTAGCCATGGAGAAGGTTAAAGAATGGAAAGAGGTAGTCTTAAAACCTCTAATGGGCTCCCTAGGTTACGGTTCTATTAAAACTAACGAAGCAGACATAGCTTACAATATAGGCAAAGCTTTTCTCTCAATAAATCAACCACTATACATTCAAGAATATATTAGAAAACCCCAACGCGACATACGTGTCTTTGTCGTAGGCGATAAAGTTTTAGGATCCGTTTATAGAATATCCTATACTTCATGGAAAACCAATGTTGCGCAGGGGGCTAAAGTTGTTAAAGCACCCAAAATACCTGAAGTTGAAGAGTATGCTCTGGAAGCTGCTAAGGCTTTAAACCTATACTATGCTGGCGTGGATATAGCTGAAACTCCTGAAAACGGATATGTGGTGTTTGAAGTTAATGCTGCTCCTCTTTGGAGAGGGTTTCAAAAAGCTACTGGGAAAAATCCTGCAGATGAAATAGCTAAGTTCGTAATTGAGCATATTAAGAGGTAAGACTTAATATCTTCTATTTAACCAACATTAACTAGATGAAGAGTAGCAAACCATCTGAAAACGTGATGAAGAGCTCTCAAACTGATAAATTCTAGACTCTCACCGCTCTTTCCTCTTTAACAACATTTAACACGTATAGTACATAGACCTCCCTTACACCATTTACTCTACGTACTCTATTCACTATCTCACCTAATTTCACCCTGTTCTCAGCTAATATTCTTAGAAGCACTTGATACTCGCCCGTCACATCATATATCTCATATATGTTATCAATGTTAGATAGAACTTTAAGAACTCTTTGATGCTGTCTTGGACTGGTCTTTACTAAGACATAAGCTAAGCTGTTTTTGCCTAAAGCCCTATAATCTATGATTGCCGAAAAACCCTTTAAAATACCTGCTTCTCTAAGTTTCTTTATCCTAAGATATATTGTACTTTCACTCACATGAAGAGCTTGTGCAAGTCTTGAAAACGGTATTCTACCGTCGGTTTGAAGAATGGCTATTATTTTCTTATCAAGATCATCGAGCTCTACCATAATGCTTAAGCCTCCCGAGATAGTAATGTTAAGATATAGTAATTAATATTTTGAGGACGGAGAAATGGCAGCGAGCACTCTTGAAAGAGAAATAACTATTCTTGAAATTTCACTTTATCACATGCTGAAGGCTTTTTTCTCAGATAGTTTAGAAGATTTTGCTTTCTCAATAAAGCTGCTGTTTGAACTAGAACCGTTCAAAGATAGGAGAATAAGGAATGAGCTTCTTAAAGTACTTGTACGCTACGCTAAAAAGAAAGGCTACACTGTTGATGACGTTCTGGAAATAGAAGATAAAGTAGGTTTATTCATAGAGCCAGAAATTTTCACTAAAGTTTACGGTAGCAAAACTATACTTGCTTAAACTTAATTACCACCTCTCAGAACCTCTAAGCTGGGAAATATGAGTACCTGGTTTAAGGAAAAATTCCTGGAAAGAGCTAAGGAGGTTGACTACTTAGACTTCATAGTTTACAGTATAAACGAAGTAGAGGTAGCTTATAGAAACAATAGTTTTGAAGAAAACATTGCAAAGAACACAGTCTATGCTATAAGGGCATTTAACAAAGGAGCATGGTCTATTAGGTCTACATACAACCCTAAAGCAGTAAGTAAGTATATCGACTTAGTAGTTTCCGACGCTAAAAAGTTAAGCGCAAAAATGAAGCCTATGGAATGGCATGGTTTAAAAAGACCTGTTGTAGGCAGGTTCCGAATAGGGAAAGACGAAGTACATTCCACAGATAAAATCAGGGAAATAGCAGAGGTTTTAGGTGACAGGCTTAAAGATAGGGGTTGTTCTGAAAGCGAAGTTATTATAACACGTTCACGTGTTCTTAAAGAATACGTTTCTAACGAGGGAGCTAATGCCATTGAGGATAAAAGTACTGTTGAAATAGCAATGTTTGGGGTAGCTTATGGATATAGAAAAGGCATTGCGGGAGAAATAATAGGTTTCTCTGGTTCTTTAAACGATATTTCCGAAAAAGTACTGCTAAGCATTGCAGATAAGGTTTCCGAAAGAACTAAGAGCGTGGCCTACGCTAAACACATGCACCCTCTAAGAAGAGGTTTAAAGTGGAACGTAGTTTTTGACCATACAACTTCAGGAGCTATATTCCATGAGCTAACCCATTTACTGGAAGCTGATACCATACGGATGAAACCTAAAATACCTTTGAGAATTACAACGACGGACTTGACTATTATAGATGATCCTACAATACCATGGGGCTACGGTTCATACGCATTCGATGATGAAGGAGTATATGGTAGAAGAAAAACTCTAATTGAAAATGGAGAATTAGTGTCGCTAATGCATACAAGGCTGACATCTAAAATGTGGAACGTAGAGCCTACAGGCAATGCTAGGGGAATATTTCATAAACCAAAGGCTCTCATGAGTAACATAGTCGTGAAACCGTCAGATTGGAGCTTACAAGAGCTAATTGAGGAAACAAGAGAAGGAATATATGTTGAAGGTCTTGTAAAAGCTGACATATCAAGCGAAGGAGTGTTAACGCTTGTTCCTGAAGCTGGGTGGATCATTGAGAAGGGTGAGCTTAGGGAGCCTGTAGTTGTAAACTACATTAAATTGCAAGTACCTAAACACTTAAACTTCATCGAAGGACTAGGAAAAGAACTAAAACAAAGACCATCTGTAGAGAAAGGCCACAAAGTTTCTGAATTCGCTCCTCCAATAAAAATAAGGTCCGTAGTAGTAGGGTAAGAAAATGTTCGGAAAGTATGAAGTAAGAAATAAACTACTTATTAAGAAAGACATGTTGGAAATCAACATATCGAGAATTGCTGAGAACGTTTTCAAGTATTATAGAAAGTGTGGGGACAATAGATTATCTAGGAGAATAATTGTTAAGGAGGTAAATTTAGGTATATACCGTTTCCTCTAACCGTATCGCTCTATGTGTTTTTGTTTTACTGTGATACGGTTTTCATTGGTTCCGCCTCGCCTAGGGGGCTCACCTTCACGGCTCATCCCGTAGGTTCATGGGTGGCTGTCGAGCCCAACGGCACAAGGCTCCCATCTACGTTTAGTCTTGGGGCTCGGAGCATGGCTCCCATCGCCCACAAGCCCATGGGAATTGTTGGCACAGCACATATTAAATGTATCGCCCAGAGCAAAAATATAAAGGGATACAGAAAGCAACAGTTTAACGTTTCTGCCCCTTGCCTCCTCTTAACCAAAAATACTTCGTCTCAAACACTATATACTTAAAGCTTAAATCATCGATAACATTATCGCCTAAAGAGAAAGCAACAGTATACTTTAAAGCACCTATAGATATAGGTGTAGTTCTCTATAAAGATGACGTAAACACCATTATAGACAGGATAACTCTTACTAAGGAAAAATACGCAATATATGGGCCTATAGAGAATGGGTTGATATGTAGGTTTTACATTACAGACGTACATCATGAAGAACCTGAGATAACAATGGGTGAGGCTGTAGTTAAAGTAGAAATAGACAATGTAAGCAACTATTTTATTGAATTATCGAAAATAGTCATACCGGTAGAGGGTATCAACATATTCTATAAGGGCGAAAGAGCACATTATGGTTTATTTAAGGTGAATATAGAAACTCCGGACAGTATTTCTATTAAATACGTAAAGGAGGTTAAAATACCAGGTTTCTATCGAACACCTATAACAGTAGGCCAGTTTAAAGAACATTTGAAAATGGAATGGGGTGCGAATTAATGTTCCAATTACAAGAATATTTTGGGTCTCTAACAATAATAGACTTTATTGCTGCTTTTCTTTACATTATGCTAGGTTTTGTAATAGCTAAACTAACCGCAAGATATGCTTCCCGTATACTTAAAGGCAAAGTTCCTCAGCACCTTCTAGCATTTACCAGTAAGGTAGTCTTCTATATGATATTCTTAATATCAGTAATTTTAGCCCTAATAGTGTTGGGGGCAGAAAAATATATCGCTGGAATACTCGTCACAGGCGGAGTAGTAGGTGTTATTTTAGGTTTTGCCAGTGAGAAAGCTGTTTCTAACTTTATTTCTGGAATATTTTTACTGGTAGATAGGCCGTTAAACATTGGAGAACCAGTTAAGATAAAGAATGAAGCTGGAACAGTAACCGACATTAGTTTTCTATCTACGAAGATAAAGACGTGGGATGGAAGATACGTTAGATTTCCGAACTCTGAAGTTTTTAATGCAACAATAACGAATTATGGTAAGTATGTTGCTCGTAGGTTAGATATTACCGTAGGAGTAGCGTACAAGGAGGATCCTTACAAGATTGTTGAAACTGTAAAAAAGGCTGTAGAAGAACATCCTTATGTGCTTGCTGAACCAGAGCCGGAAATCTTCGTGGAAAGCTTAGGAGAAAGTAGTGTTAATATTGCTATCAGAGTGTGGGTTCCATCGCCTATATGGTTTAAGGTTAGAAAGGAAATAGTTTCTATAGTTAAAAACAAACTTGAGAGAGAGGGTATAGAAATACCATTTCCGCAAATAGTTGTATGGTTTAGAACACCATTAGAGCTTAAGCAGGGTTAACCTTAACAGGTATTCCTTTAAGTTCAAAAATTTTCCTCAGCACTGAAATGTCTACGTTACTGAGTTTTTTACTTAGTTTAATTTTTATTACAATACCCTCACCTAAAGGCCCAGGTGAACCTTCAAAATTATATATCATCTTAATATCTTTTCTCTCTAAAGTATTATTAATTATTTCTATTACATCTCTTGCATCTATGTGTGTTGAAATCCTCCTTACAATTATTTCCTTTTCCCCTAATTCAACAATCATTCCCTACATTCTCCTGTATCTTCATGAACACATTACATTATTAGTACGTAGGTGTTCTATTTAAAATATTTTTATCTATATATTCTCTAGCTTCGTCAAGCATTTTGGCTATTGCAGATTGAGGATGAATTCTAAGATATATTTTAAGAGGTGATTGCGGAAATTTGGAGGCTGTTTTGCAAATTATGATATTTCTAATTACTTCTGTACACTTTTAATTACCTGAGCTGGTTTTAGACCTAGGTACTCTAGTGCTAGGATATACGCTGACGCTGAATGCTTATCCAGACCTATGTCTCTGGTTATTGCTTCCGCTAGCTTGCTTGTATACGCTGGATTCTCATAGAATACTTTAATACCGTACTCTGGAGCATGGAGGGCAAATTCCTCTATAATACTTGACCTGAAGATTGAAACTCTACGATTATAGCTACCGTTTTTTCTATCACCTCTCTTTATCCACCTAAGCTTTAGTCTACCAAGGACCTCGGGGTCTTCAGAGACAATAATTGATACGCCGTGATGATATGCATACCTGAGAGCTTCATGTACAACTCTATGAATTAAGCTCCTTCTTTGTTCACCCACAAGTGTTTGAGATGCAAGTAATGGGTAGTGAAATGTTTTAACATCTCTTAGAATGCCTTTTCTATCCACTATAGCTAGGTTCACTCTATCAACATTAACATCTATACCAGCAATGTTCCTACCTAAGGGTTTATAGTATCTTCGCCTATGAGCTAGATATAGTTCATAAGGTATACTTACCTGTAGCTCAGCGTACACCCTATCAAAGCTCATATCGAGAGCAATAATCCTAGCAAGGTAGCCAAGTCTACAACTCATACCAAGTTCTGCAACTCTTTCAAATAAGTTATCATATATCCTCGGTACTCTGTTATCCACTTCATATCTATTCCATGACATCCCATTAAACAACATTACCCTTACCTTATCCCTGCTAATGAGCCTTATGTTTCGATTACCTTTATCTTCTGGTCTAGGAGAACCTCTTGATTGCAGTATCCACCAGTCTCCGAGCTTCACGCTATTCAAATTAATACCTAGTGTTTTCGCTGATTCAATGATTTCATGAACTATGAGGACAGCTCCATCAGCATACCTCTTATTCCCTATGACACTATAAGCTACTTTGTATAGAGATGTTGCATTCGTAGTACCTTTCTTAGCGTACTCCAATGCTTTAGCAACTCCTGCCTTAAATCTGGCAAGGGATAAGTAGAGGTGGTGTGCCAGCTTATTCTCTAGCACGACTCTAGCACGTATCGTTACTTCATTTGGTGGATGCGCTCTCTTTGGGTACATAGATATGCACCACTACCTTCCTTCCCTTGAACTTTCCAAGCTTTTTAGCAACATCTTTCGGTATGTAGATACCTAAGTAGCCAGCACCAACATTAGTTAAAGTAGCCTCAAATATAAAGACTTCGTAACTCATACGTATCTTCCACAGTAGTTAAGTTTATAAGCTACTGTATATAAAACTTACTGCAGAGAACCGCCTACCCAGCCCAACCCCGTAGGCGCCGAAATAGTGTAAAGGTGTCTGCGGGGTGCTGGGTAGGTAGGGCGTGATGAGCCGCTTGCCGTAATTAAAAGCATTTGAAAATAATTAGAAGTGACGGCGAGCGGGGAACGCTAAATCTAGGGTTTCAATTAAGTGTTCCTGAAGCTGCTTTATTGCAGCTTTGTCTAAAATATTTTCTTCGGTAATAATTGTAGACAATGTACTTTTAGAAAATAGAGTCGGTTCTTGAGCTTAGCTATTACTTTGTATATTTTCTCATCAAATGACGAACTTCTGGTGATGTCTGCTATGCCTCCCTTTACAATGTTTATCCATGCTCTATTGAATACTTCGATAGCTCTCCATCCATATTTTCTGAAAAGCATTAGTCCTAAAGATACAAGGTAATGTCCTATAATTATAGCCGCAGAAATACCATATCTTTTCCGGAAGCTCAGTTTATTTCTCCGTATCTCGTCTCCATCTATTATATCGTCATGTATTAATGATGCATTATGTATAAGTTCTACAGCAACAGCTGCATCTAATGCTCTTTCAACATTTCCGCCTAGTTCTTCACAAATTAGTAGTGTTAATATTCCTCGTAGCTTTTTTCCTCTCTTAAGGCTGTAAAGAAGCATTTCTCTAACATTGGCTCTTTCAAATATAGGGTCTAAAGTTACACTACTTATTAGCTACTCTATTCTATCCTCGTAAGTTTCTTTCGGCTCTCATAGTACGACATAAATGATTCTATATTATTCTTTAACACTATAACACACTTACCGTTTCCAGCCTACGGTCTCTGCGGGTTTCCGTGGGTCTGTTCATCACGGTTAATATCCTCCAAGCCCAACTGCGAGAGAACCTTCACACCGCTCTCTCTTACAGTACTCTGCCCAGCACTTCCATCATAAAACCTGGATTCATTTAGGACTCGTTACCCTCATTACCTCATAGGGTTCAGCATTCGTTAAACATTGTTCAAAGGGAATAAATATAAATTTACCTCTACAACATCTTAGCAAAAAGAGGACTAATAAACCTACAAAGACCTTAAAACCTTCAGACATGAAACAGCTTCTTACCTCTCACTATACTCTGATAGTCTCTTTTCCTGGCTCAATTATTGCTATAGCTCTAACAGGTGATGCTGAACCAGCTCTTATTTTTAATGGGAGACCAATAAACTTAAATCCTATATTACCCAGTAGCAAATCTAGATTTGTTAAGTTTTCGTAGATTAGTATTCCTTGTGATAGTAGGGTTTTATGTGCAGGATAGGGCTCATAGTCTATGCTTGGAGCATCTATTCCTACAGCATTAACTTTAAGTCTGGCTAAATACCGGGAAGCTGCCCATCCTAATCCAGGATGGTTAAAGAACTCTGGAGTGCCTATTTTCTTATCATATCCTGTGTAGAAGAGTATAACCCATCCGGGTCCTACTGTCAAATTTAACTCTCTAAGCACTTTGTCAATATCTTCTACAGTTATTTCGGATTTGGGAGGTTTTCGAGAAACATCAATAACTATACCCTTTCCTATGCACTTCTCTAAAGGAACATGTTCGACAGTTATCCCGTTTTTTATGAAATGGGCTGGTACATCTACATGTGTTAGTGTATGTTCTACGAACATAAGCAAGTTCGCATAATATCCATGTTCTTCAATACTTGTCCACTTATGAACTATAGGTACAGGGTATCCCGGTAACACCTGTGCTCCACTATGTATTTCAAACGATAAGTCAATAATTTTCATATTCCATCCTCATATCTATATAGTTCGTTCTAAAGTTTAATAGATTAGATGAGAGCTTAAAGGTTATTTTACCGTACTATTTTGGTCTCACATAACCCCATTTTTCAAGAGCTCTTTTGAGCTCTTTATGTTCTTCAGCGTATTTGTCTAAGGGTATTTTCCTTATTGCAGCATCTAATGCCTGTCTCACAGCTTTAGCACCAGCGTAAGCTCCGTCTGGATGCCCTAAAACACCTCCGCCTACTTGAATTATAATGTCTATCCCCATGACTTCTATAACTTTAGGTAAGAGGCCTGGATGCAGGCCTCCGGAGGCTACTGGGAGTACTGGTTTTATATGGTGCCACTCTTGCTTCAGCAATATGTCGTCTTCGGGAATGAATGTTTTTCCCGTTATTTCTTTTTGTATCGTTAGTACATCCTTAACCTTAGCTTCCATTTTCCCTACAGGAACACCTATATGTATATGGTCTACGCCTATTAGTCTAGCTAGCTTAGCTACCATAAGCATAGACATCCCATGTTCAGGGTTTCTCGTAAAGGCTGCATGGAAAGCTCTATGAGCGTGAATAGCTATTTTTAGTTCTTCAAGCTCCTCTCTAAGTGTTTGTAATGCTGCCCAACCAGCTGTTAGTATGTCTACCATTACGAACTCGTTGCCGTAGTCTGCAACGGCTTTTGCCCTCTTTATCATTTCTTTGGTTTCAGCTGTTATATTTACGAGATAGCCTTTTCTCTCGCCTGTTTCATTTTCTACTTTATCTATTACTTTCATTACAGCATCTAGCCTTTTCATGAACGAATTGAACTTTTGGTTTGTCAGGTTTTCGTCGTCCTTTAATAGATCCACCCCACCTGACAGTATTTCATAAGCTACTTTAGCATAGCGTTCAGTATCTAAGCCCACTTTCGGCTTAGGAACAGTTGCCGTAATAGGTCTATAATGTATTTTTAACTTCTCTCTCACCCCTTTAATGCCGAATTGTGGCCCCTTATAGTACTCGATTAGCTCCTTAGGAAATTTGGCATCAATAAGCCTTAATGCTTCAAGAGCTCTCATACCGAAAACGTTGCCTGCAATAGAGCTTAAAATCTGAGGTACACTATCAGGCTCGAAAAGCTCTAGAGGATATGCTACCTTAATTACACCGTTTTCTCTGATTTCGTAAACTCTAGCCATAAGCCTTCTTAGATCTTCAGTCATTGTGGTTAGCGTAGTCCATGTTCCTATACTACTTTCTGAAGCAACTCTACCAGCAGCCTCCTTTAACGTAATATCTCTGGGTTTAACTTTGAACACGGCTATGAGATCGCTTTCGCTAGGCTTATAGGTTAAATCAACAAACTCCTCATACCATTCAAACTTTGACATACTTTTACCCGAGAAACAACTGGTGCTTACAGATAATTATGTGTTGTTTACATAAACCATAGAGGCAATGCTATGATGTACGTTAGCATAAGAGATACCGTAGCATAGGGTATGGTTACGCTATAAAATTTTCGTAAACTTATCTTGTAACCTTTACTTCTTAGAATAGTTAATGCAACGTATAAAGCAGGTGCTCCTACTACAGTATAATTGCTTCCAAGAGTACCTGCCCAAACTAAGGCCCAGTAGAGCGGCGAAGGATGCGCAAGCATACCTTTTTGAACGAGCTCTTTCAATGTTAAAAGCAGCGTTAAAATATAGGCATCATGTTCTATAAACGCCACTAAGGGTGCCGTAATCCAATATAAGAGAGTTGTAGCTACAATGGTTTGACTAGTGAGAAACTCCTCCAGAAAAGATGCCAGCAGCCGAAGCAGCCCTTTATATTCAAGCGTTTTCGCAAGGATGAATAGTGACGAGTAAAATAAAACTGCATCCCATTGAATGTTCTTAAGGATCTCTTCAAAAGATGGCCCCTTGACTTTTCTCTTATATCTAAGTAATTCAACGGTTAAACCTAAAAGAACAGCCATGCTTAATGTTATTAAACCTAGTTTTAAATCGTAAAAATCTGTAAGCTGCTGTAAGTATGTTTTTAAAACGTAGCTTAATTCTCTTCGCAAAGACATTAAAACTATGGTTAACATGAAAAAGCATGAAGAAATCTTAGCAAGCCTATAATTTACGTCCTTTATCTGCAACATATTATAAGATATAGTGTTAGCAGATTTCTCCCTTGGAAAGAATTTATAAAAAATAAGCAATGTTAGAATAAAGGATAGCACCAGTATAGGAAATGAAGAAGGTTTTCCCTCATAAATAAGGAAATCAACAAATTCAAAACCCACAATACTGTGAAGCATTTGAGGAGGTAGATCCCCAAGCAATAAGGCTGTTCCCATGAAATTTGCTGACAAACTTACAAGTAGAACACCATTTACAGGGGATTTCTTAAGCTTCTTTGATACTTCAATTACTATAGGCGCAAATAATAGAACAACTAGAACATTGTCGACGAACATCGATATAAACCCTGCTAGAAACGATAGAAGGATAATAAACGCCCTATATGTTCGAGTACGTTTACCAATATTGCTTATCAGAACGTGAGGTATTCCAGCTTCAACCATGTATGAAGTTATAATCCACATACCAAGCAGTATTGCGATAATGTTCCAATCTATGAATTCACCTAGTGCTTTATTAAATGGTGCTAAGCCTAAAAATATCATTAGGCTAGCTCCTATGAGGCTAGCTAAGGTTTCTGGAAGCACTCTAAAGACTATAAGAGCTATCGTAATTACAAATATTATTAGTGTCAATGTTTGGTCTATCGCTAGCATTGCTTCCATACCGCTTCTAAATGGTTTAAATCTTAAGCTTATTATAAAAGTATCTAGACATACTGTATGTAGAGGTTGGAAGACTTGGTCACAGTTGAAGTTCCTAAGTTTGAAATAAGGAAAGAAACTTTGCATTTGCCTAAAGAAAAATCAGCGCTAATAATAGTAGATATGCAAAATGATTTTGTATATCCTAAAGGGAAACTTTTTGTTCCAACAGCTCCTGGAACAGTCGAGCCTATTAAGAGACTTTTGGAGAAAGCTAGAGCAAAAAATGTCTTAGTAATATACACCCAAGACACGCACTACTTAGATGACCCAGAATTTAAAATATGGGGTGAACATGCGGTAGTAGGGACATGGGGTCATCAAATAATAGATGAGCTTAAGCCGCAAATACCTAAGGAGATAATTGTGCAAAAGACTAGGTACGATGGGTTCTTCGGTACGCCTCTCGATAACATACTGAGGTCAAGAGGTGTAGAATATGTGGTTATAACAGGGACTGTGGCTAACATATGCGTGTTACATACGGCATCTTCTGCTGCACTACATGGATACAAGATAGTGCTACCTGTAGATACAATCTCAGCTTTAACAGAATTTGACAAATACATAGTTTATAGGCAAATATGCTTCCTATATAAGGGTATACTAACAGAAAGTAAGTACATAGACTTTAGCTGATTTTTCTTAATTCAGAAATTATCGTATCCTTTAATTCTTTAACTCCTATACCTTTAAGTGCGCTTATTTTAAATAAGCGCTCATAACCCCTAGATTTTAATGTATCTATTAATTCTTTAACCTTTGATAAGTCCGCTACATCGATTTTGTTTAATGCTACAATTATTTCTTTATCAAACGCTTCTTCAATATCTGATAATACGCGTAATTGCTGTTTTAACGTGTAGTAGCCTGTAACTGATACATCAAAAAGATACACTATTATTCCTTTAACATGTTTAAGAGCAAGTACTGCCTGAAGTTCTATAGGATTTCTCTCCGATAATGGTCTATCAAGTAGTCCAGGAGTATCGATCGCTTGAAATTTAAAATCTCGACCAATTATATGTCCAAGTATAAGATTTCTTGTCGTAAAAGGATAAGGAGCTATCTTAGGTTTCGCGGTGGAAATAGCTTTTACTAAAGTTGACTTACCCACTTGAGGCATACCAGCGACTATTGCTGTCGGTGTTTCCGGATTTATTGAGGGTATGTCCCTTAACTTTAAAGTAGCGTGTGCTAGGAAGTCTATGTACTTCCTATTTCTCTTTAGTACAGATAATAACCTTCCAATACAATTTCTTCTTATTTCAGCATACTCATTAGGTTTGCTGGTCAAGCGAAACATGCTTAGACATTCCTTATGTATTTTATCGAGAATTCTAATAGCTTTAGAAATTCTTACAATAGACTTTTTATAGTCATTAACGCCTACTAGCACATCTAGTAGGTCTAAGTAGAAGGGGTGAATCTTACTAGTATGCGGCATGGTATGAACTATTTTCTCAAAATAATTCTTAATATTGCCATAAACGAGGTTTATTCTAGCTAGCTCTTTAGCCTTAATTGTCATATCTTTCGACGTTTTTAGCTTCCTATTTAACTTTATATACCTAGCACTAATCTTTTCCCTTAAATCCTCGTAGGTTAATAGTCTCCCTAGGTTTTCAAATGGTGAAGTCAATTATTTAACCCTACCTAGTTATGTAAATGCAGACGTTTTTCAGTGTTAGCCCTCAACCATATTAATCCTTGAAAATACGGAACAATATAGAGTCTATAGTTATCAATCTTAATTTTTCAGAGGAACACTTACTCTACTTGATAAATTATGTGTAAGCCCAAGAAGAAGTATAAGACTGTCAGAATAAACATTCCCTTTGAAGAATATATTGTTATTAATGAGATCATAGCTAACAAGGGGTATAAGGATGTTTCTGAATGGGTAAAGAACATTGTTGCTAGAGAAATTAGAAAGCTGAAAAATGAACTGCAACCGTCTGGATGGGTTAAATTAGACGTAGATCCTTTGAATTTCATAGATGCTTTGTCTAAAGAATTCATGAAACAATGTACCTCAACTTACGGCATATCGTCTATACCCTTTAAAGTTCTTGCTAAAGATTTTTCTGAGCAAGAAAGAATAGTATCGGACCTGTGTAAACTCCTGGAAACATCTGTTTATAACGCCCTGAAGATGTTTGGTGCTGATAAACTACTTTCAACCCATAGGTGTTATGCTGAACCACATAAAATGCCTTTTGCAAGCCTAGTTTTCTATATTGACGAATATCCTTATAGCATCCTTGTTGAAGGAAGCCTCATATTTGACGAACAACTTAGAGCAAGTTTTACAATAAAGGGTTTAAGAATAAGCGGTGACCTTGTGTTAACGTACTGGCATAAGAAGCTGTTTGAAATCCTAGTGGGAAAATTAGGGAAATGGAATCCTAAAGTCGAAGAAGGAAATGTACTACTGACTCTCCAAAGCCATGAGGAAAAAGATTTCGAGAAAACATTGTTAAATACGTTGAAGGAATTTAGAAAAGTCTTGGGTAGTGAAATAGTCAGTGTTGACTCTTACGTAGGTGTGAATAGTGTTAAGGCTGAAGGGGAGTATTCTAGAAATAATATCTTCTACACTATTGTTATCGATGGAATAAAGGAAGAAATTAAGCCTGAAGTCTATAATATTTCATTGCGCCTTACAGCATAAGAGTCTAAGTATGAACAGAAAAACATATTCTACCACATAAAACATTATATATTAGATGATGAACTATTCTGTTCACTACAGATACTCTAATGAAGAAGTGGCGGCTGTCTGATAAAATTAATATTTTAACTACATTCTCTTTGATTGGAGTTATTGGCAGTGTTATGGGATAGTTAGGTTTATAAAACCTCCTCTATTATGGAGACTGTATGCGGGAAGCTGGGATAAAGCGCTATGAGAACATACACTATTGAAGAACTTGCTAATAGGTATTGTAGGGTTCATAGGGATCTATTACCCTACGTTACATGGAGACGATTGTACAGTAGCCTAGCTAAACTTATGCCTTTTAAGTATGTGGATTCGAAAAGAGAGGTAATTGAGGTATGTTCTATAGCCGATTTAGATAAAGTTGTAAAAGATATCATATACTTTGTTAGACTAAGAAAATCACGAATACGAAACGAGAAGTTTTAAGTATATGAAAGCATTGTAATGTTATGTACTTAAGTAAACGCTAGGTGTCCTGTTTTGAAAATAATATTTGTAACTTCTTCGCCAAGAAGAATAGAGTTTCTACGTAAATTTAATCTCAAATTCAATATTATAATGCCGGAATCCGAGCCCAAAGTTTCGTTTAGAGATCCTTGTAAAACAGCTATTATGAGAGCTAAGGGGAAAGTAGAATCAGTATTGCCTAGGATTCCACAGGATAGCATAGTTATGGCAGCTGACACTATAGTGTACGTTGAAGGGAAAGTGTTGGGAAAGCCTAGAAGTAAGGAGGAGGCTATTGAAATACTTAAAAGACTAAGCGGGAGATCTCATTGCGTAATTACTGCGTTGGTATTTGCTTCCAAGGATAAAGTGGTTTCTAAGTGCGTGAAAACAATGGTTAGGTTTAAGAAGCTAAGCGCTAGGGAAATAATGTGGTATATTGAAACTAAGGAGCCTATGGATAAAGCAGGTGCCTATGCTATCCAAGGCTACGCAGCATTCTTCATTAAAGAAATAAGAGGAGACTACTACAATGTTCTAGGTTTACCCCTGAACACTATTTACACTGTACTAAAGACAGAATTCAACATTGATCTACTTAAATTGTTAACGTAATCTAAGGCATTATATAAGCACGTTTCTAGTAGCTTAGTTTTCCATTATTCCATGCTAATGCATTATCTCTTTCTCTTTGACTTAAAATATACCCGTAAAATAAACAGGTAAATCCATGTAGTAATGAATGTTTTCCCGCATGGAAGCAACGCTTATTCGGAATCCTAATAAGCTCCTCAGCATAACCCAATACTAGGTTTGTTAAAATGAGAAGCAGTTTCTGAAAGATTATTCATAAGCTCTCAGTAAGAGAAAGTTAGAATTTGGTTTAGTGGGCCCGCGGGGATTTGAACCCCGGACCTCCGCCTCGTAAGGGCGGTGTCCTAACCGGGCTAGACGACGGGCCCTAACTCTCAATAGTTCATAGAACTTCTAAATATAAAATTTTTATTTATGAGAAAATAGGAGGTTAACGTGGTTTCTTACTGATAAAGTTAACTTATTGCTTAAATAGTGTTATTTCGAATATTTTTGACAAACACATCATCAGAAACACAAGCGCTATTGTAGCTATAACTACGGTAACCATTATTTACCCCCATATTATCTCCAGCGTATATAAAGGCAAATAGGGAGGTTTCCGAAAGTATTCTCTTACTATAAAGGTTGGGAAGCTAAAGAAACATTTTAAACCCTTCAAACAATTATTTCTAAAGCGGTGCCGGGGTAGCTCAGCTGGTAGAGCGCCGGGCTGTTAGCGGGGGGAGGTTCAAGTCCTTTAACCGGTTAGAAACCCGGTGGTCGGAGGTTCGAGTCCTCCCCCCGGCGCCATAATATTATTTCCTCCTTCACGTAGCTTGGCTGGGTAAGGTAACTATTGAATACCCGTTGTTTCAGAAGTTATACTGTGGGTTTAAACCATGGTAGTTACCCTACCTAAGGCGAGAACTAAGGGGGTAATGTCCTTAGAGGAGGCAATATATGTTAGACGTAGTAGACGTAGTTGGAAGAAAGATGTAAAAATCCCATTAAGACATGTCGCTCAAATACTCTGGGCTGCACAAGGAATAACAAATTGGGAGGAAGGGTTTAGAGCAGCACCTTCAGCAGGTGCAACGTACCCTATAGAATTATACGTTGTAGTAAAAAAGGGTGAAGTTGAAGGATTAGATAGAGGGGTTTACCATTACGACCCATATAAACACTGTTTAGTAAAAACCTTAGACATGGACGTAACGTACGAGCTCATGGAGGCCTCTCTAGGCCAATACTGGGTAGGTACAGCTCCTGTAAACCTAGTTATTGCTGCTGAGTATGCTAGAACTACAAGATTCTATGGCGATAGGGGTTATAGGTATGTTCACATGGAAGTTGGTCATGTAGGCCAAAACGTTTATCTTCAAGCTGAGGCCCTAGGTTTAGGTACAGTCGCTATCGGAGCGTTTTACGATAATGAAGTAAGAAAGATACTTGGCCTATCTAGAAACCTAGCACCCCTCTACATAATGCCTATAGGATATCCTGAAAAACGTTAAACATTCTACATTAATTTTTACATCCCTATATTATCCCCTTACGTATAAGCCTGTTCCTCATCATACCTACTTCTTCTTCAGGGAAGTACTTTAAAAGCTCTACTATTTTCCTTCTATTTACCTTCAAGTAGCCTTCATCAATTAAATTTTTAATTCTACTTAAATCCCTATCATCAATTTTCCTACCTATTCTAGCCTTTAAAACTATGTATGCTTCCAGTGAAATCATCTTTACTCTATGTTTATTTATCCTAAGCTTCTTTACCTCATTACTTATAATTTCTTCCGGAATGTAGAAATCATGTATGTTCTCATAAAAGTCTACGAAGAATTCCCCGTACTCGTATGGAACTATTAGCCTAGGAGTTCCATAATCTGTGTAGGTGTAATCCCAACCCTTAGATATGGCTATGTTTTTAAAGAGGTCTTCCTCAAGAAGAGGGCTCCTGTTTACGACGAAGAAGTCTATATCTTCATTTTCCTTAAACAATCCTCCTAGGGCGAAAGAAACTACAGTACTTCCAACCACTACAGCATCTATATTGTTCACCTTAAGCTCCGCCACTACTTCCCTTAGTATTTTCTTTAACTCTTCAACCATTAACCATAACCTCACTATTTGGTGGAAGCATTGTTACCAAATATTATCAGTACATAACATTTTAAAATGTGTTCTTCTTTAAGTATGTTTTGGAGCCGGGGTGCCCGAGCGGCAAGGGGACGGGCTGCAGTGGACAACTAAACCGCCCATCCACGTAGGAACCCGTTTTACCCGGGTTCAAATCCCGGCCCCGGCTCCAAAATACCCTTATCATAAGCACATCATAGTATGAATGCTTAGAAACCCCAGTGGTAAATATGGGAAGATTTAACCAGGTTTAGTATGGGCAAAAAAGTTTTCATTTTCATAAATTGACTTTTCTTTTAGAATTTAAAGATAATTTAAAGTTTATGTAAAATAGCATAAGTAAAACCAGCAAGGCCTGTATAAAACCTCTACGGAAAAAGAAAAGAGGAATTGAGAGGAACAGAGTTAGTAGATTTTTCCTTTCCTTAACCTCTAATGACGTTGTAATTAAGGGGAAAACGCAGAACCTTAAAGATGGCTGCTTAGTTATTGAAAATAACATGAAAGATATTAGAGAAAGGGAAAGAACTCGAACATAAGTGGATTTCCCCTGCCTATGATTACAAGTGATACAAGAAAGCCTATTACTATGAATACGTAGCCAGCAACATTGATTATATTCTTGGGTAAATTAATTACTGGAATACTAAATCCGTAAGAGTAGGTAATCCGTTCAATTACCTCAGCGGATTTTCTAGCATGGAAAAAATAAATGTTTAAGTAGTTAGGAAAAATAACTACAGGAATAATTAAGCCCATTAAAATAGAGAACCATAAGATAAGTATTGATTTAAGCATAAACTGTTTTTCTTGCTGCGTATAATAAAAGTAAGG
>Ga0190310_1000072_pt1 | contig 37639 bp, 61 predicted proteins | sample 48700778_MG_FD_165059 | JGI IMG/M metagenome (GOLD analysis project Ga0190310, IMG submission 165059) | Hydrothermal vent sediment bacterial communities from Southern Trench, Guaymas Basin, Mexico - 4870-07-7-8_MG | ecosystem: Environmental > Aquatic > Marine > Hydrothermal vents > Sediment ... | reverse complement strand
AGCCCGAATAACATATCACTTATTCCTGCAAGGATGCTAGCTTTCCATATCCGTTCTTCTGATTTCATAATTAATTCTTCTCGTAATTAAACCTAGATACAAACTCTGCATTCTTCTGCATGATTTTATTATGTGCTCCTGGAACAGGTGCAGGGATTATGCCAGTATTCGAGTGTGGCTGTACCACTTTGAGGTAATGATACGCCGTCTGACTTTCTATGAAATGTTTTCTGACTGATGAATGGATCGTTTCGATTTCTTTCTGATCATCTGACCTAACTATAACCTCAAAATATATCGTAGTCTCGTTAACATTACCATGCCCACCAGGAATGGTTGAACTTGGCATCATCTCAATTGCTACCCTTGGATATTCTGAGACATTGATTGTGCCCTGATTTATTCCAATATGCACCTTATCAGTGCCGTAATCGTACGATAACTCATAACTACCAGTTTGATTCGTTGTAAATGTGATTTTGCATTCTGTTGATGTCAAGTTATCATAAGTATAATCTACTTCATAATCTACTCCGAAAGAAAGGGGGGAACCGTCCACTGTAATCGCTCGTATATTCCTGACATTGTTTCTGGTAATATTATGGGTTCCGCTGTCTGTCCATGTTCCGCTGTCTGTCGCTGTGGTAACTCCCCTCTCACTTGTAGTGAGTATGTCTGCATTCCGGAGTCTAGTTACTATCTCATTCTTAACTTTCCAGATGTCTATATAGTCTGTCATAGTAAATGCCTTCTTATGTTATCTTTTATTATTTTACTGAAATCGCTTCTGAGCGTTGTCCTAATAAATGGATTAGGTTTTGTGCCTGGGTGATTGACAACTTTCGCAAAGACTGAACTTTTATTCATCTTCTTACTGTGAGGATGATTATGTTGTGTCCTGCCTTTCTTGCTGTGCCAATGCAACGCTTTTGCATTCTTGGGTTTGATTATGTGAGGTGCTGTACCAAATTCAACATATACGGCGTAACCTATCATATAAACCTCGATAGTATTCCCTTCAATTCTATATTTTATACTGTTTCTTAGCCGTGCTGTATCAACAGGACATCTAGTCTTTAATGCTGATACAAGGTCTATAGCCAGTCCATTCCGGAACTGCATTGTTCTTTTTTTCAGCTCTTTTACTGATTTAATGCCACTGGTTGCTGTTGTCATGCTTTAAACAATCTTCCAACCTTGAAAAAATCTGTATCTCCGAGTTTTCTAGTGGTGACTTTCTCAACCCTGAATCTTTCTTCATTATAGATTATAATATCATCTTTAACCAAACTTTGGCTGGTCTTAATCAGGATGACTGCTTCCGCACCTTGGAATAGCCCTTCGACTTCTTGAGTATAATCGTCCTCTTTCCTAAAAAAAACACCGTAGTAATCAGTGTCAGAAGTTGCCTCGCTTAAATCTTGACCGCCAGTAATATTGTCATTACTCTCTGTTACTGGGATTCTAATAAGTTGCACTTTGAAGTTGCCATAAGTATGTGCTTCCCATGATGTCTTCATTGCTGCGAAGTTTATTGCCATTGTATTCTGCCACCGCCTGGTGTAATTTTATATCCGCCTGGATAATTTTCTTTTTATGCAAAGGAATGATATTTTGTCACTACTTTCACAAGTTCGTTATACTGTTTGTTTAATGAATCAATTGTTGTCTTAATATTAACGTATGCCTGCCCTATTGATACAGAGCCTTCAGGTAATGAATAAGTGCTTGGGACATTATGTGTGCCGCCCATTTGCTGACCAAGACTTTCAAGAGCAGCCTTAATCGCTGTCATCTTCCTTATTTCTCTCGGGATATCATATACACCGTACCGGTACGCTAAAGTATTATTCTGTGGTTTTGAAGAATCCCATCTTGACTCTTCTGCACTGGAACCTAGCACCAATTGACCCTCGTTTGAATATATATTCACATATGATGTTGTGACCGAAGTTCCATCGATTGTGACCGACAATAATTGTCTTATTGGATATACATTAGTATTAATGCTTGTAGTTTCATCGCCGTCTCTTACTTCTGTTACGATTGGATTATGCCCGCAATGTATAACTCTATATTCGCTGGTACTATCAAGTGCAACATCCCAGTCGTCTTCAACCGTGAGTTCAGTATTAGTATGTGCAATTATCTTTTGCATTTGGTCAGAGCCAGTGCCGGAGTGTATCCACACGTAATCGCCAACATTAGTCCTCACGGAGCCAAAGTTTGCACCTGTATCTTCAAGAGTATCTGTGCCACTTCCTGCATCTGTTGCTGTGCCTGAATATTCAGTCGACCAGTATGTGGTTTTAGTCACTCTGTCAACTTCTGCCTCTGCATCAAGAATGTTCTCTACCATATCTTCTCTTGATATCTCAGCTGTGGTTATCCCAGCTTTTCTATAAGCGTCATCAATTGTGCAGTACATGTTTTATTCCTCTAATCGAAAAGTATCTTGCTACCTGTATCAGAGTCTCCTTCTTCTGAAGTTTCATCTTCATCTTCGGATTCTTCAACATCTTCAGATTCTTCATCTTTGGATTCTTTCTTGTCTAATTCTGATTGGAAGTCTTTCTGCATATTTTCTAGAGTTTTACTCCTGTTTAGATTAATACCCAAAACCTCAGCATATTCGTCTAACTCTTTCTTGTTCATATCTTCCCAGCCTTTTTCTTTACCTATATCTTCTGAATCTACTGGTGCAGTGATTTCGCCTGTTATCCTTACAGCCAATTTGCCGTCTTCTGCTTTATAAATTTCTCCTTCTGGGTCTTGTCTTTCACTCATTTTGTTTATCTCCTTGTCCGTTTTTAAACAATAATAAAAAAATAATTACAGGGTTCTACCTGCCGAGTACTCTATAGTACCTTTTCTTGTTATCAGTTGAACCAGTAATAGTCAGTGTTATTGTTCCTGATGTCACTGATGTTGTTGGTGTTTCTACTGCAACCACACTGTTTGCGGTAGAATGAATAAACCCTTGAACTCCTAGAAATTCTTTCATTCCGTAAGAACTAAGGTCTATTTCGATTGTGTCGCCGTCATCTACTGTTGCATCTGCTATAACGTGGATAATCTTTTCACCCACACCATTGCTCTCATAGATTTCGCAATCACTTGTTACGTCTCCCATTGTTATTTACCTCTTGGATCATTTCTTAGCCATTATCAGTCCTTTGACTGATGTAGCCGCTGTACCTGTTGTTATTACTGTCGTATTGACTGTAAGTTGCCAATCCTCACTACTTGCTGCTGATGCATCAAAGTCGATGATTGAGCCTATCTCGCTCAGAATCCCTATAGGAATTACTCTATTACAGTTCTTGAATGTCAGTGTATCATCGTCTGCTACTGCCGCATCTGTTACCTGCTCTGTAAAGTAAGGTCTATAACCTGCACTATTTGCTAATGCTCCCGGGACTTCTGTTAGTTTCATTACGTGGTCTGTCATGTTGATTTACCTCTTATGAAAAGTTAAAAAAGGTAGGGTGTTAGCCTACTTAATCTCTGTGACTGAAGCACAGAAGCTAGTATTCTTGATTATCAGTGTTTCATATACTTTCAACATGAACTCCTGAGCATCTCTTGTGATTGCCAGTTCCTGATATGTCAAGTCTTGAAGCACTCTCATCTCTACAACTGATAGGTCAAGAAGATATATCGCCTTACTACCTGTTGTGTTTGATAAAAATCTACTCGGGATGATTGGGACATCTCCTGCCATTGTCCTTATGACAATAGTATTGAATCCCCAGAAAACTTCTGACATTGATTGCATATAGCCTGTCTTGTCGTGAAGTTTCTTCTCAATCTGTTGGTACACTTCTGTTGAACAGAATGCTACGTTAGGGAATCCGCCGTCTTCGTATGCGTACCTAACTGCTGTATGGATGTCGTCAAGTTCAAGCAAAGTTGTTCCTTTCGCTACAGTGTTTGTTGTACTCATAAGAGTAACAACGCCGTCGAACTCTGTACCGTTAGGGTTACCTGAAACGCCTGAAGTTGTACTATTGCCGTTAAAGATTAGGTCTTCTTCTAGTTCCTTAATTGCTCTTGTGTGCATTAAGATTTCTAGCTGTTTTGAGTTTGGACCTGATACACTTGAAAATCCCTGCTGTGCTCCACCTACAGGCTCAAAGCCTTGTACGGAGTATGCTGGTTGTGCTTCGACTGATTGACCTGTTACTGCTCCTACTGCATATAGGAATTTGATTGCAGTGCTCTGTCTGTCGTAAGTGTTATCTTTAGCTGAATGGGATGCATTCTCTGCTGCTGTGTAAGCTCCGCCTTTCGCTGTGACTATGTTGTAGTCTGCGTACATTCCCCTATTGGTTACTCTAGGAACAATCTCGCAAGCTGGTGTCTGCTTTCTTGTCTGGTCTACAATAACTGGGTCAACCCAAATTGGAATCATTGCATAACCTGCTGTTCCTGCACCGCCTGCTTGGCTAGTGTGAGCTTTCATCTGTACATTGAAATTCTTGCCCATTTCTTCTCTTATATTAGCTTTCATTGCTGATTTAAGTCCGAAAGGGTCATGGTATGTTGTTTCGTGAGGGAGTGAGCCGAAGCCAATCCTGTATGCTGCATCTGAATCTACATTCCCCATTGATTTGCATATTGCTGTCATTGTTATTACCTCTCTAGTTAACAGAACTGAAGAACGTTTCTTGATGTTTCTTCATCTACGCTTTCCACTTCTGCTTTTTTGGTTGTCTCTTTCTGTAGTCCTTTTAATACTGGCTTTTCTAATTTAGCCTTAAGCTCTGCCATTTCTTCCTTTTGGGAGTCAATCGCTTTCTTTTGTTCTTCGACTACGCTTTTGAGCTCGGTGATTTCCTTTAAGGATTTTTCTTCCTGTTCAGGTGTTTCATTGGTATTGTCTTCTGCCTTTGATTCTTCAGTCTTCTCAACTGCTGTTTCTTCCGGCTTTTTTGCTTCTTCCTCTGCCATTTGTTTTCCCTCGTTAGTTATTTTGTCATCGTCTGATTCTGTAGATGACTTTATTCCTATTACTGACTTGTCACTGGATTCTTTTGCCACAGATATCCTGCCTTCAAGATTATTTATTCTTTCCGATAGCCTAGTTTCAGTCTCATTAATCCTGCTTTTAATATCTTCATAAGTATGCTCGCCTAATGAGTCACCATGTAAAGATTTATAGAACGCTTTTTCCATTGTCGCACCACGATTAATTGGATTGCCGGTTATTGCTACATTAAGAATATCAACGGCTTTGATTATTTTTGTCTCTGCACCATCAATTATCTCTGTCGCCTTATCTTTCGTATAAAATGCGATACTGAAAGCGTCCATGAACCCGTCTTTGATTGATTTCCATACTTCAGTGAACCTAGAATGTGAATCGTTAAGTTTACCCTTTATCCAAATTTTAACCTGACCATTATCTGTGATTTTCTTGGCTTCGATTATTTTGCCTATAGGGATTTCTGGTGCATCATCAGTGAAGTTTGAATGGTCAATGTCAAGTTTGATTTTTCCACTCTTTAACTGCTCAATTATGCCGTCCATTGCTTCAGGAGTGACTTTGTCTTTATACAAGTCTACTTCATCAGTCGTGATAAATCCTGTTACATAATGACCCTTTTCCCCTTTTATCTCTAACTGCTCTATTTCTATCCTGTCTGTTGAAAATGTATTATATTGGATTCTTTGCATATTGTCACTTCCGATTACACTCTTTTTAATAATACCGAGCTTAATCTACTTGAACTATCATAAGCTGGTCTCTGTCATTAACGTGGAATGGAGGAGCCAACCCCTCGTATATTTTGCCGTCATGCACGACCTTGAAATTGTTTTCTAGCGGGATTGCTTTGTCTGTACTGCCATACTTTACACCCATCTTTTTACTGATGTCTGATGTTCTATCGTCATGAGTAATAAGCAACCACTTTTTAACCTTTAAGCCTGATTGTCTTGCACCATCAAGCATGCCGAAGTTTTCTGCCCTGGCTGTTTCTGTCCTGGCAATCATGGACGCTCTTTGGTTGCAGACATCCATTGTCTTAGATACACGTTTCTTTAAACTATTCCCTGATTCATTATTCATAAGGCCTGCAGTGAGTTCTTTCCTTAATCTTTCTGCGATTTCTTCGCTCATACCTTTCACATTATCAAAACTATACTTCTCAAAAAAGCGGATACGCTCCGGATATGGGACAAAGTTCATATCAAGCTTTATTCCAATATGTTCCATACCGCCACTATACGACCCTGCGACTTCTTCTCTTATCAGTTGAGCGATATCGTCAAGATTAAGAAATGATATTATCTCTTTTACCGCTCTGTTTATTTCTTCCATTGTCTATTTCTTCAAGTGCTCCTATGAGCTTCTTTGTCCTGTCTTTTATACGCTTTTTAATCTCGGATTCAACCGATTTTGTCTCTGTGGTAGTCGGCTCTTTATTGTTGTACCATTCAGTATTCTTCTCATCAGAAGATAGATTCTCAGCTTGTGCCTGTTGCTTCTCTAGTTCTTGTCCCCGCTTTTCTTCTTGGTATTTCTCAACTTCAGAGTAATCAATACCAAGGTCTTCAGCAATCATCTTCGGAGACTTAATCCCAATATTGACCTGTTTTTGGTATAACTCGTGCTTCTTGAGGTCTTCATCAAGGTCATACTCGTCCCATTTAAACTCTAAGTTTTGAGCCGCATCTTCTCCCCATTCAGAGATTATCTCCATATCTATCTTATACTTCATTAACTGCATGATAGGTTTAGCTGATCTTCGGAGATACATCCTGAATTGGTTATCTCCATCTCCTGACCTGAGCCCGTTACCATCATCAATCCCCATAGCATTCGGTGGAATACCGAAACATGCCAGAACAAGTTTATAAAACCAAGATTGTTGTTCTAGGACTTGCATTGTCTTCGGGTCTATCTGGAAAGGTGTGAACTTAGCTTCTGCACCAGTGATTGGGACTTTGAATGCTACTTTCCTATAAAATCCTGTGTTTTCATCTTTGACTCTGTACTCTTTCTCAATTCTTTTCCTGAAAGCTTTAATCTCAATATCATTAGCACCGATTAACTGGATTATCCCTTCAGGCATATTACTATTCATGTAAAAGTCTAAGTTATAGTTACTCCCATAAACAAGTGTCATGATAACGTCTGATAATAGAATCAATGGACTGTAGCCGTATGGACTTTCTCCTCTTACATTGTCTTTCATATAAACAACTTCTCTTCTTCCGAATGGAATAGGAATAGTTGCACTTGTTGCAGTCCCGTACTGAAAATATGCAGCCTTATCGCTGTACGTATAAGCATATTTCTTCATTAAATGTGGGCTTACTGGCATACCGAACATTTGGTTAGATTCTTCTTCAGGGAAGATTATTTCTGCTCTGTCACCCATATAGCCGTATATGTCAGGGTTCATAAGGATAGAAGAGCCATCTCTTGCAAACATTTGACAAAACTGACCCATCTTATTGAACACCTTAATCCATACACCGGCATCAACTTCGATGATATCTTTAACCGCCATTTTCCGGAGTTCGCCGAAAGATTCTTTATTTTGGTTTGGATTCCTGAAAAATTTTAAAATTTGTTTCCTGATTTCTTCCAAAGCTTTATCTTCTTTCTTCTCGCTATCTTTTACAAAAGAAATATCATAGTTTGCAAGTGAGACTTCGTCCCTTATACTTTTCTCAATAGAATAAATAAAAGGGTTTCTTGCTAGCTGTTTCGCTAGAACTAGATTCTCTTCTCTCGGATATCCGAAAGGAGGACTATACATGTGTCTTGGCATAAGAGCCTTGAATATACCTTGATGTTTCATACTCTGACTAATATAAACATCGCCTATGTCGTCCGATGCATTCGGTTGTGGACCGACTAACTTGTCTTTGATTGCTTTTAATGATATTTCCATTTTTGTTTCTCTATACTTCTGTGCATCCTAATCTATCGCAGGAATACCACATAATCCCTTTATTCGTTTGCTCTTGCTCTGTTTCTTTCTCTTCTTCTTCCGGCTCTGGAGGTTGAAGTATCTCTATCCACCCTGACCTGCAATATCTCTTGCCTTTTGTGGTGCCATTAGTAGGATAGCAAGTCTTTTCTGTTGAACTCAATCTCTGGCAGTGCATTTGGATAATGTCGCAGTGATGTGTCGCTTCTTTTATTTCTACACCTACTTTAATCTCTTCTGCACACCCTACAAGGCAGATTACCAGTCCTACGATTATTATTGCGTATCTCATTTTCTTATACATCACAGACAGCCAACGCTGAACTACCATCAGGACTTGTCAATATTATGCATGATGAATTCGATGTAATCGTTGCACCAGTCTGCATTTTATAAATGTCTGAAGTAGTATTCCCAGTATTGTTAATGTTTGAACCAGTAAAAGTGAAGTCTCCAGTAATCCCAGCATCACCATCTCTATGGATCCACGCGTCTAAACAAGTATTACTATCCCCATTTCCATTGACTGCACTATAACTTGGGCAAGCTGTTGGATAATGTTGATTATCTGTCCAGTTATGGGCTCCTGAAAACTCGTTAGCCGTAATCTGTGAACTTGCTGTTACTGTTGTAAAATCGTCAGGTGTATCTATTTTGTCCCAGTTATCAGCATGACCTAAAAGCCATGAATCCTCATTTGTAAAATTATAAGCTCCTTGCTCCCAGTTAGATTGTAATGGATTGCCTCCATAAATATCTAAATAAATTGATAAATCAGGAGTCCCAGCACCGCCAGGTGGAGCTTCTCTTAAATCTACCCACCCGTTAGAATCCCACCCGCTATCTGTCCGTTTTGCACAATAAACGTGATGAACAACATTAGCATATTTCTCAATACTAGGCATAGTATAATCTGGTGTAGCTTTTACGCACTTAGCCAATTTATTAAATGTTGCGCCGGATAAAAGAGGAGCTAATTGATAAGTTTTTGTGTTTGCTCCAGTACATCTACTATAAATAGGATATTGTCTATAACCGCTACCTGTACATTCTACTAAATCTGTTCCATCGTCACAATGTGTTAAATTTAAACCTGTAATATTTGTATATGTAAAGCTTCCACTACTATGGTGTGTTAAAAATAAACCATCAGTAAGAGAAGACCTTGCCTCTACTGGTACATAACTATTCATATATACATAATTCCCTGTTGATATATTAATACTCGGGAATGTGTCTTCTGTAACATCAAGTCCGCTACAAACAGATAGATGAGAATCTGAACTGCATAATACATTTATTTTGCTTTTTTTCTCGAAATCAACCATCGCTGGAGACGTTCCTTTTGCCCCTTCTATTTCTCCATCAATAGCGAAAGTATCAAAAACTCTTGCGTAATTTATTGGGATAATGTTTTTTGTGAAATAATCCTCAAAAGAAATAAATACCATATCGCAAGAACTATTAATATAACATACAGAATGCTGGTTATCTGTAACATTAACATCTCCTTCCGGAATATCGCAATAATTTTCATTACCTAATTCATCAATGGTCCTTACTTTAAAGTCAGGGTAATGTAATTCTAATCCTGAATTTTTTGTTACATTCATAGTCCCACAACATATACCATAATCAGAAGCATACAATAACCCGCTTCTGATACTGCCTTTAATCGGGTATCCTTTAAAGTATTCACTCACTGATATGTTTTTGAATAATATAGTATCTATAGAAACATTATCTATTACTCTATTGCCGTCTTGATTAATGTTATCGCCGAACAAATTTGATGCATTCGTTATATTATTCCCAAGCAAATTAATATTTTCGTCTGCTTGATAGTCTGCATAAATTAAGACTGAAAGACTTAAAACTATAATTGAATAAATTATTGTGTTCATGATTGTTGTAGTTCTCATTGTGTCATCATCTTCTTCCAGTCGCTACTTGAACTTGTGCCCATTGCGACATAAGCTTTATTATTAGTTGTATCAATGTATATCGCCCCCATGATTGGTGGAGCTGTACCAGGGACTCCTGCCCCAGAAGATTGGGCACCTGTCTGAATATCGCTGCCTGTAATGGTTATAGTAATATTCTCGTTATCTACTACGGTTGCTGTAATGGTTTCGTTAGTCATAATGTCCTCGTTGTTGCTTTATCCATTACTTTAAATGTAGAGGTTACAATAGTCTTGATTTCGTCGCTTGCATTCTTAAACTGGAAATCGTAGACATATTCGCCTGGCGGAATCTTGGTGTCATCATTCGATAAAGGTATTTTCCCTATTCCGTTTTTGGGGTCTGTGAGACTGGTGATCGTCTTGCTTATTAGTGCATTAGTGTCTTGGTTAGAATATTTTTCCTTGACTGTCATAAAAAGAGTGTATCCTGTAATATTAATCGCTGCACCATCTGCATCTTTAAAGTTTAAGGTGTAAGTGTAATCGTTGCCTCTATAAATTGTGAGCTCGTTTGCCATCTACTTACTGCCTCCATTGATTATTAACCATGAACTGGGTCTCAAGTGTCGCACCTGCTACTTCTTGGTATCCTGTGACTTCTCCAGCATCATAATAGATTATAGTATCATTCGCAGTCTTATTCCCGCCTGATATCGGACTGTTAATAATATCAAAATATACATAATAATATCTTGATTCATTCTCGCCTATAGTATTCGGGACTGTGATATTAAGATTTATCCTTTCAGGGTCTGAAAAGGTTGTATTATAATAAAATATGTCAATGTTTATCGGTGTAGCTGACGAATTGCACCAAATATAAGGATAAGCCGTGAAACAAGTCTTGTTTACTGATACATTAAGAAGACCAGCCCATGTTGTGTTAATATTATATGTGATATTACTCTCTGATGGATTAAAAGATACTTCTCCGCCTGTCAATGTGACAGCTATCGCACCGATTGAAAATAATGCCACTAATAACATAATCACTATAAATTGTCGTTTCATTGTTTCTATACCTATATTCATTCTTTTTAATAATACCGAGTGTTTTAAGTTGAATTGAATAGATAACATAAACCAGTAGAACAGTTGTAATATACACTACGATTGGCTTGGTAATTAAGCGATGTGGACTCCAAATGCGAAACCCACATATTTTTCGGTTGATTAGGTAAATTATCATATACAATCTCACTACTACATGGTCTTCCACCTATATATGAGTTGATAGTTGATGAATTACACAATCCCATATATCGGGGTAGCCAAGTGTCAACTGTGTCTTTTATGAAATGCCCTGATATATCTTCAAAAGATGTTACATAATTATATGAATTATTAACACCCAATAATGAATGACCCGATACATTCCAGTCTTCAAATGTATTATATCCAAAAATATCACCATATCCATTATTTATTGAATAAAATGAATTATTATTGAATGAACCAAAATCATACCACCCAGTATAGCTATAAAGTCCAATTGTTTCGTATGAATTTTGAATGACTATATTATTTACAACTGTATTATTTGCGACATTGCCTACAAACCAATATAAAGAATCTTCTCTCAGAGAAATACCATAATCCGAGTAACTATCCACAACAATATTATCTCTGATTGTATTGTTTCTGCCATTATGAACATTAATCCCCCAACTGCTAGTATTATAAACAAAATTATTGTTTACTGTTAATCCTGCTGAATTATCGTCGAGATATATTCCTTTCGCTCTGCCGTTAGTTTGTTGCATGATAGCTGGTGAACCTATAATATTCATAACAAAATTATTATTTATTGACGAATATTTTGTGTCATTTAATTTATTCCGATGAATTGTATATATTCCCCCACAATCATCTTGTCGAAGACAAGTCATATTTACCGTATTATTTGTTATATTTACACCATTCCCTGTAAAGAATATCCCAATATATCCAACATTATATATATTAGAATTTTTGATAATGATGTTGTCTTTATCATTCGCATATTGTGATAATATTTTTATACCTGCAAGATGATTTTTTACTTTCCCCACCATCCCAGAATTTTTTATAGTGATATTGTCAATTTCAGAATTTAAACATTCTTTAAAATATATAGACATATCTTTTTGGCTGTCACCAAATACACTATTACTAATATCAATATTATTAGAATTTTCAGCGTAGATAGAATAAGAGGGGACATCTGTTATTTCTATTTTTGATATAAATATATTATCTGAATCCACTATATTAATCCCATACTGTTTACTATGTTTTATAGAAATATTTTCAATAATTATATCAGTTGCATTATTTATTAATATACCATAATTATTACTACCTACTTCTATAATATTATTTTCTGGGGTAGTATTATCAGCCATCCAAAGATATAAATATTGTGATGTTTCATTAAACCACCATTCGCCTTGATTATCTAACATCCATAATTTGTTTTCGGTATAAAATCCATTGTTAAGGTCAGTCTCATATGTGGCTTCTGATACAAGTTCTATTTTACATGAACTAATATCTGATATAGTGTTCTCTTCAATCCACCATCTTTTTGACATATAATATATATCCGACCCGATATATGAATTACTTAAAGAACAATTTGCATCAATAATGTGTGTTTTGTTTGATGAATTTATCCAAAAATACCCATTATCAGGCTCATGTGACCTATTATATAATATATTATCGACATATACCTCTGATACTGATATTGATGATATTTGTGTCATGTAAATATACCCATCATAATTACTCCACCCTGAAACCAATATACTTGATTTTATTTCTGGGCGACTATCATCCCCATAAGAGCAAACTGTAACATTTGTCCCTGAAATGTTAAGTGATTCGTAAAATGTTACACCTGTTTTAAAATACACAATATCATTATCTAAATATGGAAGATTAGAAATATCATTAGATGTATTAACATAAAATTCATCCGCTACTACTAATGAACATAGTAATAATAAAAAAATTAGATATTTCATCTTTTAAAATCCTCAGCTACAATCAAACCCTGAACCATCATCAGCGATGATGCATTTGTAAACCGAACCGTTATCTGCTTCGAGTGTTCCACCAAAAGGAGTCATTACTGGTCTTGGGATTTCTTTCTTTAAATCATATAATGATTTAACTTCTTCTCCCGATAATGCTCTATTATAAATCCTAAAATCGTCAATAGAGCCATTATAATCTATTGACGTTGAAGGACTAGACCTTTCTGCTATCTGTAACATCGAATCATTATATCCAATACTCCCCAGCATAGTATCATCAGTATCTGCAAGGACACCATTAATATATAATTTGTATGAATTATTAAAATCATATACTCCTGCTACATGACTCCACACATCTTCAGATATTGGAGTTTGCATATCAGAGTGGACGACCCCTGATAGTGTCCATATTACAGTTTTAACATAACTCGAAGCTGTAATAGAAAAAGAATATTCAAATTTATTTCCCTCTCCTTTCATTATTATAAAACTATCAGCTCCACTAGGTAATATTGGTTTCATCCAAAATGACCATGTAGCATTGCCAAAAGCTTGAGGGCTTAATGAATTGTCAGCTGGAGACGTGATATCAATAGATTGGTTATTTCCATCAAAACTCATATATCCACCATTATTGAACCCATTTGATTCGGAAAAGGTTGAATCTACTATAATACCATTGTTCATTTTTATGCTAGAATCTATGGTATGAGTTGAAGTAACTGAATCGTCGTTAAATGATAATGCAAGAACCATACCCTGACTACTAACATCCTCAATTGAAGAAAATGTTGAGTATGGAGTTGTTATTTCTCCATCAACTTCAAATTCATCCACTGTAACAGTCCCATTCTCAAACGTGTAATCACCAACAGCACTGTCACCATCAGAATCTATTTTGTCGTCTCTACACATTAAACCACCACTGAAATCGTATGCGTATGCACCTAAAGGACAAGTCCAATTGGTCACTGATAATGATTCTATTGTTGATGATCCTACAACTTCAAATACACTGCTCGGAGTTGTTGTCCCAATACCTACTTTATCATTATCAGCGTCAATAAATAAAGTGTTAGTATCGAATGAAGCGTTGCCAGAAAATTCAGAAAATGTATCCCTGATTACTGTTGTTGCACTGACTAAGCCGATAAGTAGCATTAATGTCATTATACTGAATATGAATTTGTATCTTGTTTCCATTTTTTTTATCTCCTTATGTTTTAAAATAATTTACTTGGCTAGTGATTACCCCGCCAGTGTATGAATGTTCTGTTACTCTAATGCTGTTAAGGTCTATCGTGCCGTTTACCCCTGTTCTTACTAAATAGTCTGTAAGGTTAAGGCTGGTATTGAAAGAACTCTGTATAGGAATAACTGCACCGTCTGCATAGACTCGGATACCTACCCTGAAACTCCAAGATGATAATTCAGGATTCCATTTCGGAGCTCTTGCAATTCCGATACCATAGTTTGCATAACCGACTCCTATTCCTGGGTCAATCTCGCAGTATCCTTTCCCGCAATCTACTTCATATTTCATATTATCTGTAGTGTATGTCTTACTCTCAAGTTGTCCGGCAATGTCTGAATAGTCCAATACTATAGGGATGCCTTTATGGAATAACTCTGCCTTGTATTCCATGTCTCTGCCTTGCTCAATATCCTTGTCAAGCTGGACTTCTACAATTATTTTATGTTTCCTTTTATCATTTTCTGGTGTGAAATATACTTTCTGCTTATATGTCTCCTTGCCAAAGATGTATTCTTCCAGAAGTGTCCCGCCTGATCCTGAGGCGTAATTGTAAGCATAATATTCTGTCTCCCTATATACATGGACATATTCTTCGTCTGATTCATGCCAAGTCTCTATCTTGGAAGCTTTCCTTTCGAGGCATATCCATTTATCCTCGCCGTATGTTCTCCAGTAACAAGGTCTGTATCTGTTCTGAGTAAGATAAGTTGTGCCTGCATAAGTTTTAATCCAATCGTTATCAATACTATATCTAGTATATCCTGTTATCTGGTTTTCTATAAGAACATGAATGTCATCGTTTCTTTCTACCACAACAAAGTCTACTACTCCTCGAGATTGCCACGCTGCATCAAAAAAGTAAGGAGAAAGATAACCGAATGAACCTAAAAGAATGACTAGAACCGCTGTGCCTATACCATATTTGCTCTTAATAAGAGATAAATAATCCATTGAATTATGACCTCATATCATATTCTACTGTCACAAGAACCGTCATCGAATTGCTTCCTAGACTTAAATATAGCCTTAACTGGTTCTCTATGTATTCAGAAGTTTTAGGGTCTGTGATGTTTACAGGCTCTTCAAGTGCAAGGGTCGAAGTGTTCATTAAATATGCTTCTCCCATAAAAACTCCTTTAGAATCTGCATGAGAAGCATTCCTCTCGTTAGCACTTGACGCTGTGGCTTTGTTAATCGCTGTCACGCTGGCTGTCGCACTAGCTGACGGAGCTGAGATATGGACTTTCCTGATGTGTTGTTTACTGCCTCGGTTAAGAGCCAGTGCTTCTTCTTTCGCACTCCCTGTGTAACTTATTGAAAACTTTTCTATGAATACCATTGTTGTCGACACTCCGATAGTTGTTGATTGTTATATATACATCTTATATCTATAATCATTCTTTTTAATAATACCGAATTAAAGAAAAAAGGGCATAAGGTGGTCAGCTATGGAGGAACCCTTGACTGACCATGCTAGCGAAGAAACCTCAAAAACTTCGCACGGCAAGATTAGGTAATTGAGGACCGACCCTGCTTCTTATCCAGGGGTTAACCTTATGCCTGTCATATATGACTATGATTTATTTCTTGCTCCGCCTCTTAATCTCCGGCATGACACCCTCTATCTCTATAATGTCCCTTGTGTATGTCTTAAGTTGGCTAGTCTGAGTAATAAGGTCACCCTCAAGTTTCTTCTTCTGATTCAACTTTTGGATAGTCTCCATTATCTTGACAAACTTCTTTGTTTCTTCTGTCTCTTCAACAACAAACTTTTCGATGTCTGCCTTTATTTCTTTAATATTCTGCTGAATAATAGGCATTGCGCTTTTAGCATTATCGTAAGCTTGGAATAATTCAGTCTTTTTATATATCTGAATAGTGGTCGATTTGCCTGGCACCTCTTGAGTAAGCTCGAACTTGTCTCCGCCTTTCTTTATTATTGTCCTTTTTATTTCTTGTTCAACCTTTTTGTTTTCTTCTGCCATCTTTTTTTACCTGTCTCCTGGGTCTCTTAGTTTCGTAATCTTATTATTACTAACTTCTGCCTCAAGTATCTCTACTGTTTTTAATTCTCCCTTTTCTACTAAGTCCAGAATCTCAGCTTTAATCCTGTCCCTGCTTAGTAGTTTTCTAATCTCTTTTAATGGTATTGCTCTCATTTTTATATTATTATTCCCCTTTTTTAATCGCTTTCTTCTTTTTCTTCTCTACCCTAACCATCCCAATCTCAGTCTCAATATATTCAATGTCTATCGTTGTTACCATGAACTCCATATCTTGGTTTTGGAACTCCACAAGCCTCGCCTGGACTTCGTTCACTACCGATTGGGGTGTGTTGCTCGGAAGTTTAAATATAACCATGCTACCTGCTGGCGGACGTTCTAGTGATAGTTTTTCAATTTTGTAATGATAAACCACCCTTAAACCCAATAATCTACTTATGTTTTGTAAAAATGTCATATCGCTCCCCCCCTTATTGTTTTGAATTTTAGCTCATGACCGCATTTCTTACACTTTAAAATAATATTTGTCCCACCACTGACATAAACACGATATGTAGCATAAGTATGAGTTGTTCTTCTTTTGTATCCGCCGCATCCAGGACAACCCCTAAGGCTACGCTGGTTATTATTTCCTTCTATACCCATTCTTCACCGCTAAACGCATATAGGTTGGTGTAACATAAACCCCGTAAAAGTCTTTGGAAGGAGAATATGATTTCATTATCCCTGACCATCTAGTCAATTGCTCCATCGCTTTGTTATACCCTTTCTTTGTGTGATTGCTCTTTATCTCGTAATAAACGTCTCTCTCCTTTGTCTTAGTAAGGACATCTACTTCTCCATGACTATATATTGTATTGACTGAAACATAGCCAATATATGGTTTATTTAATAAAGTTTGAGCTATTCTGTCTGTTAAATTTTGATGCTTGCCGTTCTTAGAAATCTTTTTCTTTCCTCTTTTAATTTTTTACCACCATCCATGTTTAGTTTGTACTTTCGCCTACTATCCCCTGAGTCTTACGCATAACTCTCGGTTTATCATCATCATAACTAGACATCCCAGAACCTGGAGCTGAAAGTTTTGCCATCTCAAAACCTGAACTACTATTTTCAATCATCTCATTCATTAAAATGTCGGTTATCGGAATATCTGGGTGTCTGCCTATCTCTTGAAGTTTGCCGTCATCTAGTGCCCAAGATATGGATTCTTCTATTTGGAGGTCTGCTTTTTCTTTGTCCCGCTCTGTTTTGTAGGGAATAACAAACACTTCATTTTCATAAGAAGCATCCAACCTCTCAATGCTGTTAATTTTGCTTATTACCCATCTTTTGCCTGAGAAATCTCTGTCTGGTTTTAATGATGGAGCTTTATCTTGACTCCCCATCCAGAACAATTTTAAAGGTAGATTAAGCTGTTTTACATCTTTAAGTACGCCCATTATACTGTTTTCTTCAACACCGATAAAGTCTGCACCCAAATAATCGCGTAAAGCTTTCAAAATGTAGAACTGGGTCATCGCACTGACTCCTTTAACCCTGACATACCCTAACCTGTATCTTTTCCCTGCTCTTACACCATAATAAGAAAAAACGCTCCAATCTGCTGTCTTTCTATCGCTGAACGCAAAGTCCGCAGTGATATAAACTTCTTCCCAATGCTCTCTCCTGAAATTGAAATTGTTTATTTTATCAATCTTTACACTTATATCGTTGCCTGCTTTCCTTACAACCGGATTCAGCCATACACCCTCCAAATATTTGTCAAGGCATGATTCGATATGTTGCCTCTTAATCAATGAAGTAGTATCATCTATAGGATTTAACATATATTCAGCAGAGAACTTAGTGCTTCCTATCCTGGTTTTGATTCTCATAAGGTCATCATACGTTCTTCGTTTAGAGCCAAGAACCACCTTTTTATCTAAATCTATAATCGCAGGTCTTGCTTTGAAAAAATATCCTTCAGGTTTATTCTTTAAATGGAACTGGATGTCTGTGAACCGTATCGGTGTACCAATGACATTGACCATGGCTTCTTTCGCTGTACTTGTACCATCTACTGCACCATCCCAGACATCTATAGTCTGCCTGTCAGTCAATGTGCTTGATTCCGTGATAAGGTCGTCTGCACAGATTCTGTCAACATGTAAACCTCGAATCTTGCTTTTCACAGTTCTCAGATGGATAATCGCACCATTCTTTAGTGCCATTTCTTTACTGTTCCATTTTATAGAACCTTTCTGGTCTTTTCTGGCTCCTGCAGGTTTTAGTCGCATCAAGGCAGGACTTTTATAAAAGAAATCTTTAATCCTTTCACTCCAAGCGTCAAGGTCATCTTTCCCGCCTGCAAGAAGAAGCTGCTCCTGTATCCTTTTTTTTTTACCTTTATATTTCTTGTAGAATGGATTATGTGGCATATAATCAGCCAAATAAATAGTTAACCATATCCCCACCATCTCAGTCTTAGAATGTCCTCTCGGCAATTGTTGGACTATATGCTGATGCTCCCATATCTCATTATATACATCTTCATAATAGTCTTCTTCATTAAACTTCATCATCATATAAGGTTGGAGAAAGTTTTTAACATAAACAATGAACTTCTTATAAGTTGGACCGTTACCGTATTCTGTATCTTTATCCGGGTCACACATAACATGGATTATCCTCTGTACTTGTGTCATGTTTGTAGTCATTGTTTACTTCTTCCTCTGTTCTGATATGTTATGATGCTGAGTCTTCATTGCTTCTATTACTTTATCAAACTCTTCTAAGGGGATATTAAGCTTATTCATTACTGAAGAGAAAACAGACATCATAACCGGAATTGATATAAAATTCTGTTCTGTCCGGAGAATAGGCATAATATAATCTACAATCTCTTCATTCTTTCTCATTATTATCCCCATTCCATGATTTATACGTTCTCTTTGTTCTGGAGACTTGTTTGCAATTACCTCCGTCATGAACTTTTCATCATATTCCATCATTATGCTCCTCCTTTTTGTTGGTATTCTTCACTTTCTCTTCCTTTGGCTCGGGAATTCTTGTGATTTGGTAGTATTCTATCCTCCCTTTATAAAGAACCGCTAATTGTGCCTTATTCCCGGCGAATTACGCCGAGAAAAAAAGGGAGTGCCTGGATTCGAACCAGGAATAAGGGACTTCTCTATTATAGATTGATTATGTGACCCTTGCCATTTCTGACTTTCACGTCTTCCTACATATCAATCATCCTTTACGCCACACCCCCAATTAAATTGCCTTTTACCAACTCTACGTTGGTTCATGAATATCGTCCCACAGGGAAAGACAGCTCCTGTAGTTTCGCTAAGATTATGAGAGGATGGGCGGGCTTCACTGCGTGTATCAGTTCTACCCATCCTTCTTTGAAAGGGGTGAATAAACATAGATATTTATTCTAATGAACAACCTGCTCAGCCCTACGAAATGATTATGATTCTTTCTTTTCTGCCAATTCTGCAAACTTCTTACGTTGGATTGGGTTCAACATGTCGTATAATTCTTTGTCTGAAGCGTGAATGTGAAGTTGTGGTTCAATGTTTACATCTGGGTCTTGAACCTTTAATCCGTACCTTTCAAGGAGGTTAGTGACTTTCTCGCTTGATGATGCAAGGACTTTCGCAGCCTTAATCCTAATGTTAGCATCATTATCCATTAATAGCTTAGACATCATCTTCAATGCAGCTATGTTCTGATTAGCGAGTTCTCTGCCGAATGCATCAATATCATCTAACTGAACCTTCATATAACGCTCTTTCCAACGGGATACGGTCTGTTGTGGAATACCTACTTGCTCAGCATAAATGCTTACACGGAAGTTCATTATGCCGTGACGACTTATATATTCAAACATTATTTCTTGAGCTTTTTTATGTTCTTTCGTCATACCCATCTATTTCACTACTCCTTGTTGGTTATATCGATAAAAAAAAGGCTTCTGGCTGTGCCCTTCTCCTTTGCGTTCTAAAAATGAAAATTTATATAATTGTTCTATTTTTCTCCATACATTCGTTTTCTTCCCAATCCTGTTCTCTACTTCTTTAATGCTAAACCATCGCTCTGGGTTCTTCCCCATTAAATCAAGTATCTTTTCTTGGCTCATATCCGTCTTCTCCTTGGCACAATTTACATAAATCTTTATGCTTACTGCTTTGAAGTTTAATAGGGAGAATCTTCCTGCATCTTCTGCAACCAAAAGTTTTATTTTTCACAATATGACCTCTTCTGTCCTAAATGAATAATGTCCGCCTTTTTCAAGGAATCTGCGAAAACGAGGAGCCATATCTTTTTTTGATATTTGATTAATATTCCTTTTTATTTCTTTTATCCGGTTGGAATTATGAGAGATTAATATCTTCTTCTTTGGAGGTAGAGTAACTGACCAACCACTACACTTTTTATATTGTGCTTTCTTTATATCAAACATCATAGTGCAATAATTTCCATACCTGTTCTTGCAATTATGACAGCTGTTGTGTTTCATTTTCTCAACTTCTCCATACATACCCTGCATATATTCTCCTTCATAGAACAGGTGCTACATATTCTTGGCATTCTCATGTCAGGCTTTTTGATTAATACTTCTTTGCAACACTCACAAGTATATGTCCTGCTTCTATCTGTAGCTTTCTGAAAACCTACATCAACCTTAATACACTTCTCGCAAAATGGCATTATTCCTCTCTTTTTATGTCCTTTTTCTTCATGCAATTATCACATATTATTATTAACAAACCATTCCTTAATTTAAACACTCTATTTGAATAAGGGCATTCTTTTCCACATACATCACAATTAAACGTCATTTCTTTTCTACTCTCTCTCTTCTTTATTATTCTTAACTATACACTCGTTGCATAACTCAGCACCTATAGGCTTAGGAATCCCACAGCCTGGGCAATTATCCATCTCTATCGGATGTATTCTTGATAATTCTATCAAGTGCTCATTGTTAGCTCTCTTAAAGCTACTTATCTTTTGTCGCTTTGGCTTGACTTCACTATAGTCAATATACCCTTTTTTATGTTTTGGCTCAATTACCCTTTTCCTGTTTCTTACAGGGCTTATTATTTGGTATACATTGTTGGGGGATCTCCCTTCCTTTAGTATCCTTTTTATTTCAACAATATTACTCTCCTTGAACCCTTTTAGGCAAAATTGACAAGTCCACCTTGTCTCTCCGTTGACATACGGTCGATTGCTTCCATATACCCTTTTAGAATTACAATAAGGGCATAATGGCTTGCTCTTTGCTTTTTTTGGTTCCTCTAGGGTTGTCTTAATCTTCATCTTTCACTCCTATACTTCTTATAATATACCTGCTACTATATAAAGGATTGCATCTTGTGGTATGATTGTGTTGCTATCTTTTTATACAATTCAAAATCTCTAGGTGTTTTTGATTCAAAATCTATCACAGCATACCTTTTATCTGTTCCTTCTTCATGAACCATATACATCAGACAACTATTATCCACCGCATATTTTACCGTATTCGGCATATCCTTAAAATTGTTCAATACTTCTTCAATGTTTTCTTTAATTCTTTCATTAATCATTTTATTCCCTCCTCTTTCCCACTTCTAAAACCCACTCAGCAAATTCCTCGATTGTTCTGAACTCATAAATATCAGTATTATGTTCTTCTGCAAACCTTTTTATCATAGGTTTTAAATTTAATTTCTCAATATAAGAATAATGATTACCCGAAGTAAAGCCATCTTGATTACTATTACCAGTAGCAAATACTTGCATGAAGTAATCAATTTCGTATTGCACTTTACTTGCTATACATATTTCGCCTACTTTAGACAAACCTGCATATATGTAATTGTGATTAATGTCTTCTAAATTTATTAAATCATTATGATCAATTTTTTTAACTTTAACTTTTCTCATTGTTCTTACCTCGTTTTTTCTATCCATCTTTATTGTTGATTTTCCAACGCCCATTCTAGGAATTCTTTAATGGTTCTGAACTCATATACATCTGTATTATGACATTCACTAAATTTTTTAAGTAAAGGTTTAAAATATAAACCATCATTATAAAAATAACAATTACCAGAAGTAAAACCCTTAATCGCGTTCTCACTAATACTAAATACTTGCATTACATAATTATCTTTATTACGCACCTTATTAGCTATACATATTTTACCTTCGATATCCAAACCAGCATATATGTATTTCTGGTCGATATCTTTCAAGTTTACTGAATCGTTATTGTCCTCTGTTGTTTTAACTGTTCTCATCTTGTGCTCCCTCGTTTTTTCAATATTGTATAATATTCACAATCAGTCCTATACCCATCACACACATCACATCCCGCCTTATAATAACCAGATATACTATCACCCAAATTGTATAATACTTGGTTATATATTTGTTCCTTCATCGCCTTTTTGTGGATACAATAATCATCCAGTCTTTTTTCTAAACTTTTAGATAACATTATTAAAGCCTCAATTCCACTACATCATCATAGAACAATTCATTAACAAGAAATACAAATCTTGCATTATTAGTTTGTTCTGATATTTCTTTTGCTTTAAGTAATTTCTTTTCCCATGCAATCCTAATCTCTTCCTTATGAATAAAATTTTCCTCAAATATGTCCTGTAATTCTTTATTATCAAAAAAATCTAATATCTTTTTTGTATCTTCTTCAAATTCTGTCATAAAGCACCTCTTTCTTTTTTTCAATAACAAATCTGTTGAACAAAATAACTTCTACATTGGTTACTGAATATCTAAACCATCTATCACAATTAATTTTTATTGTTAGTATTCTTTTCATTGTGGTTTTTCAACCCCTAAAATCTCATACAGTTCTTTTCTTGCTCGAATGACAGTCCTTGCTTTGAAAGCTCGAACAGGGACAGGGTAAGTGTCTTCTTTTTCCTTAATGCTTCTGATACTCTCGCTTACTACAACTTCCCAAGCCTCGCCGTCATGAAGGCTCAGGATATCTGCTCGTTTCCCGCTGTGGAATATAGCTTCTGTCACAAATTCATCATCATTCTGTAATATCTCCCAAGCTAGTAAAAACTTAGCCAACTCATGCTCAAACGTATTCCTTGAATTAATTTTAACTACTCCAGGTTTGCTGTTAAACCCCTGAGCTAAGGTATCCATTGTTTGCTTTCGCATTTCTTTTCTTACATTGCCTCCTCTACGCATTTTTTTCCACCTTTTCTTTATTCACGCCATGAGTAGTCTTCTTTGGTAAAACAAAAATAAAACTCGCAGGAGGCCCCTCATTCCTGTAAAGCTTCCAAATCTTCTGCCTTGCAATAAAGTAAGGTACTTGTCGCTTAGTTAAGCTGTAAATCGAAGGCATATTCTTGTTTATTTCCTGGGTAATTTCGTCAATCAGCCATACCTTGTCTGGCTCATTCAAGACAATCTTCTTTAATACTGTAGATAGTTTTTCGATGTTTTTACTTATCCTCATTGTTTCCCCTACTTTTTTTTTATTGTCAAAACCTGAACTATAACCAAATCCATCACCTGAACCTGAGGCAGAACCAAATCCATCGCCATCGCCTGAGCCAAAACCTGAGCCATCGCCATAGCCTGAGTTAAAGTCTGGGATATTAATCATTTTTCCATTCTGGCACAGAAGCTATTGATTTTTTTGCTTTTGGTGTCACTGACAAGATTTCTATGGCTTCAAGTAAAAGTTCTTCTGTCACTGGCATTGAAAATTTGCATTTGCCTGGATTTTTTGCCCCCTCTTCTGCTAATTGAGACAAACTTGCTGCACCCTCCCAATACCATAACCTTCTGACATTGTTCATTATTACTTCTCTGCCAGCCTTACTTTGAATATAGCCAGCGAATACTCCGGCAGAATGTGTCCTAACTATAACATAGTCTTTATCAACTATATCTACTTTTTTTATTTCGCTCTCAAGAATATATTTCTCCCCATCTATCATTATGCTTTTTTTTGTTGTCATTTATATTACCTAGTTAATTTTTATCTCTTTTCTCCCTGAATAAATAATAACCGCCATAATGTGAGAGCATAAGTGCCCTTTAGTATAACCCTCTTCTTCGCCATTGCTCTTCACTTTGTTAATCTTGCAACCATGTAAAGAATAATAATGGCAGGTACATGATACCCTGCTTTTGTTGAAAAACACATTATAATTATCTGTTGTGCCGATTACAACGAAATGACCACGACCTTCTTCTATCACTTTGTTCTCCTTTACCAATAAAATGGCTTTATCAAAAGGATTATAATTCGTTGGCATTAGTCTTTCATCTCTTCTTCGAGAACTATCTTGGTCGGGATTGTACTCATTGGTTTCTCTGATATTGTTATTATATCAATCTCGCCAGATTTCCCTATCTTCTCAAACTGCTTTTTATCAAGGCATAATGCCATGTTGTGCTCTTTCGCCCATTTTAATGCAACTTCTGGGTCGTAGTCCATAACTTTTCTTAATTTAACCATAACACCAAAATCGAATACTTTAATCCCTGTCTCGTTGTACCTTGTAATTGCATAATCTCTTAATTCTTGTTCTTTAGCTGCCAATTCTTCTTTGGTTGCTTGGATTGTATTTAATAAAAACATATTCTCATATTTAAACTGGGTTTCCTCTCTCTTTAACTTTTCTTTATTCTCTGAATAGTTTTCTCTCAAATCCTTAACTTTTCCTAACATTTCTTTCATCTTTTCATCCATTTATATCGCCCATACACTCGTTATTATTATTAACATCCAAAGAAAAAAACAAAATATTCCTCCAATCCCTAATCCTAGATAAAATTTCATTGTTAGGCACCATTGTGTAGAGTTGCAATCACTCCTTAGGAACATCCTCGCCTTGGTATAGATACAGTCCTAATCCATGCATCCCGATTGCTTTTGCGGTTCCTCTCATTATCGCTGTATTGATATGGAATGATGTTATATCGTCTTCTGCTACTGGTTTGTGGGTATTGTCGAGTATAGGCATAAATATTGTATGGCTCAGCTCCCCAATCGCAACACTTACTTTAACAAATCCACCAGTTTTGTCGCTGAAATAAGGCATTCCTGTTTGTGGGTTCTGGTCTACATATTGCGTTGCTTCTGGATGTATCTTCTTTAATTCGAACCACGCATCAGCCCAAGATAAGTAATTCATACCTTTGTATGTCTTCTTCTCGTTGCATTTTATTCTTGAAAGTCTTGAAAACGTGCTTTCTTCATTTAAATCAACTGCTTCAGGAGTAAGCTCATCTTTACCTGCTTCTGCTTTGGCTGGTTCTGTTGCTTTATCTTTTTGAGATGCTATTGCATCACTTGGCATAATCTTAGCATAATTCTTCTTATCCGAAGTTAAATGCACTATGACTTCTTTCCCTATAAGATTCTTCAGCTCCTCTATTATTGCCTGGAAATTTCCTTTTACTTCTGGTGTCGGGTTAATCCAGCCATCTAACCCAACTATTTTCAATCCTGCATATTTTGATACTGTCTCAAGCTCCCCTTTATACGTGTTTTCTTCCATCTTTATTTCTCCTCACTTAATACTCTGGTTTTTTTTAGTATTTTATCAACTTCGTCGATAACTTTCTGTTTCTGTTTTCTGCCCTCATCGAACTCTTCATCATCTATCCTAAAAAAATGACTATCATAGTGATAATTTGTATGAATCAATTCAGAATAATCATAATCTGAATATATACCATATCCTACATCCTCCTCATCCGCATCTTCAATAACTACAAGAATATAATTATTTATTTTGCCTAGAGTATAATTAATGTAATCTTCATGATACATATTGTTTTTTCTTCTTGCTATATGACCACAATTAAGGTCATCAGGTTCATCGTATGACAGTGGGTCTTTCCAGTAAGATAGAAAATCGTATATATCTTTATACTCCTTGATGTTTTGTGGTTTTTCGTCTTCGATTTTGTCAAAAACATCGTCAGTACATAGGCATCCCGATACTGAGGATAGGTGTCTGTTTATTTCTTGTTGTTCCATTTCTACTCCTCACTTAATTATATTGTATGCGTCAACTATACCTTTTAATTTATTAATATTTATTAGTTCAGGTTGTCGCCCCATCCACTCATTAGTTGATTTCTTAAACCCTTCTGATTCAAGAATTTTTTGTATAGTTGATATTTGAATATTATTATTACCAATTTCAAAAAAACCGTTTTGTTTTTCTTCAAAACCCATGAACTTCATTACTCTTTCCAGTTTTTCTTCATCTACCATTTTTGTTATTCCTCCATATATTATTTGATTCTTTATTGTTTATTTCTCCTACTTTTGTCTTTAATCCTATCTTTTTTGCTTCATGGAAGATACAATTAATTTGATATTCACTCCCGCCACCAATAGAATCATCTAAATATACTACTATTACCCTTTTACAGGAAGAATGAGGCTTATTTACTTTTACCTCATCATAAGTTTTATCAAAAATATCAGATTTGCATGGATAGAATTCTCCAGCTATCCCTTTAATTATCCAATCTCCAATATGAGCTTCCATAGTTCCTTCAAGAGTTTCTATTTGAATGCTATAATCATTAACTGAAAGAGGTTTTTGCATAAACTCAAATATTTCAGTGTAATTATCTCCTTCCCATAATATTGCTTCAATCACAATCGGTTTCTTTCTGAATTTCTTTATCATTTTCACTCCTCCATATATTGTATATTGACCAATTCGCACAATTTAGAAAGGTGCAGGGAGCCAACACGGCTCCGCTGCTTAACCCCCCTTAATTGACACGAGGTGACGTATCCTTGTAAGTGTAATTGTTCCGTTGCGTAAACTATCGCTCCAGGAGATATCATTCCATCTGCACCCCAGAGTATGCATCCTGTGACGGTTTCTTCTCAGGAGGCTTAACTTTTATCTTTGATTCCATGATGTTCCTTATTTTTGTAGTATCTTTGATTGATGATAAGAGTTCGCCTGTTATCTGCTTTCTGTGTTGTTGAGTTATCGACCCTATTTGGGTTAAAACCGATAAGGCAGAATGAATTATCTTTTCTTGGCTTTGTTGGATGCCGTCTATTGGTGTTTTCATTCGCCCAACACCTCAGCTTCTGCCTGTAGTTCTAAATCTCCGTTTTCTGCTTCCTCTTCTGCTTCCATTAATGCTTTATCTTCTGCTTGTTCTGGGGAAGTAGCTCTAATAAGAGATATGGTTGTTAATTGAACTCGGTACATCTTGGATTCCTTTTCTTCTCTCATTTCGTCCTTTGCTTCTTCTTTAGTCATCATTGTCCGCACCCTTTCATGTTCTTAACTGATCGTCTTCTTGTGTACTGTTGGAAAGAAAATGTGTCTAAAAAGTCTATCCTCTGCTTGTAATTATCGTATTCTAGAAATTCGCCCTTGATTGCTCGTTTAATCATGGTTATTAGTTTTGTTTTGTTCATTAGATATTCACCTCGTTTCATGGAAAGCGACTTTCGCTTCTCATATTTTATCTATTTGTGCCCTACTTTATATAACTTTCGGTTTATTTGGCTATTTTGGAATATTCGTAACTAAAGAGTTAATATAATAACTTCCGTTCTAAAATCTTAATTACTATCTTCGGGTCAAGACTTTCTTTAATTTGTTTCATTTGTCCATATCTGCCTTTATTTATTATTTTTGTCTGAACCAAGCCGTATAAGTCAAAAATGCTGATAAAATCCTGATGCCGTCTATTTGTTACTGGGTTTATCCCTAATGACTGGCAAACTGTCTTATAATAATCATAACTCATTCCTGTATACAATATATCATCCTTTGTCTTCGGATTAGATAATTGTCTGTATATAGATAAAAGGCAGATTTGTTGATGATGAGGTAAAGAAACTATAAGCATATTGCATTTGTCAAATTCAAGACCTTCTTCTGCTTGGTCAACATGATCAAGAATTACTTTGCCTTCTTCAAACTCAGCTATGTTAATCGCTTTTGCAAATAATTCTACAGCTTTTCTCGCATCACCATTGTCTCGGCTACTATAAGCCGCTATCTTCTCAATTACCCCATCTTGCACTGTGTCTGGGTATAATGCTTTCTCGGCTCTTATGTGTAGAATTTTCTGTAAGTCTATAGCGTTGTAAGATTCAAAAAGAATATCATCCTTTTTTAAAAAACTTAATATCCTTGGGTCTAAGTTATTGTCCCAATTCGGCTTATTTGTGATAAAAACACAAGTTAGCCTACAACTCAGCTGTCTTGGGATAGTTTTGCATAAGTATGTTATTAGTTTGCTCGGGTTAGGGTTGATATTGTCTATCTCATCTATTACCAATACATGATAACCTTTCTTTTTTTGTAGAGCTTCTAGAAGTAAATGCTGTATCTGCCCCATATTCCCACCTCTTACATAATGTTTAATCTTTTTATCCACCGCCATCCCTACCTCATTAAATGATTGGAATTCACTCTTTGGAGTAGAAAAGTCAATATAGGTATAATCCAGCTCTATCTTTTCCTTTCTGCAGAGTGTCTTAAATTCGTTTAAAATATATTGCAAAGACATTGTCTTCCCTGAACCAGTAGGGCCATAAATCAAAGTGTGATTAATAAAACCATCTCTCATAATAGGTAGAAATTGCCTAACTAGCTTCTTTAGTTGAGTTTCTCTGATGTTTTGTTGGAATATTTCTTTTAATACTCGTTTTTTTTCATTATTTGATAACCTTTCATCATCAATATATTCCTTGTTCTTTACAATAGTATTCTTTTGCGCCTTTTTTGCCATATCCATTACATCAAATCCTGCCATATTTCTTTCACCTCTCCATGAAATATCCTTGTCTTATGAAATACTAAATGCTTACCTTTTTAAAACTATCTATAGTTTAAGCCGTTAGTGTGGATATTTCCATACTGAGCACACCTCAGCGCGTTTCCAGTGGAGAATCTAAAAATCAATTTGTGTGGTATGTTTTTTTGTAACTATATTATATATATAATATATATAATATATATAATATATATAATATATATATATTTTCAATATGGTAACTAATGATACTTTTTTATTTGTGAATATATTTTTGTTTTTTAAAAATTCTATCAGAGAAATGCAAATATTGATTTTCCCAAAAAACGTGCCACGCAAATTGATTTTTAGATTCTCCACTGGAAACGTGCTGAGGTGTACTCTGTGTGGTATTTTGTATACTAGTGTTAGAAAAAGGGAATAAAAAGAAAGAAAACCATCAAATAGAAGAAATAATCTTATAAATAATTCTTAAACTTAGAACTCCAGTTCTCACTCTTAATTGATTTTGCTACTGTTGAACTCTTTTTCTGGAAATAAGTCATTGCTGCATTCGCTGCTGCTTTCAGTCCTGCCGAAGCTACTGCTATAAGTGCTATCTTCCAGTTTACTTCCTGAATCACTGAAGCTGATGCAATCGCACCATAAACAAACCCTGTCAATGCTTGTAGTCCCAATTCTTTCCATTGATTCTTATTCATCATTATAATCATCTCCTTATATTATTCTATGAAAACCATTTTACAACCAATGCGGTAATAAGTGCCGAGAATGTTGATATAACTCCTACACTTATCATTATCTTCCAATCTTTCCGGTTAGGTTCTCCCTTAAAATATTGTTTTGCCGGGCAAACTGATTCTTTAAATTCTAATTGAGTCACTCTGCCATTAGTTTTCCTTGTCTGCTCGTTTATTGAATGTAATGTCTGCTTCATTTCGTCAGACCGAGAGAATGATTCTCTCTTGAAATCTTTCATCTCTTGATGTATCGTTGCTACTGTTGGTCTCATTTTACTATCTCACTTCTCTTTTTTTTATTACATTATTATAAAATATGGATTATACCCCTTTTGTAACCCTGAATTATAACTGAATATTTTATTATCCTGTGGTTCGATGTACCAGAATACTCCTCTATCATCAATAAAACAATTCAAAGCATGCTTCCCGCCTGTTTTAATATCAACATGGACTTCTCCTATTGCATAATTGCCAAGTACCCATGATGCCATCCCTCTCAAAGTTGCAGCGAAATTGTCACAATCAAATATTTCTGCCACCCATTTCCTTTGAGCTGCGAAGTTGTACTCCAAGAATTTCTGCATATCTCTCTTAGTCATGCACTTATATACCCCATCAACAAGAACTATATTCTTTACTCCTTTCTTCTTTAATATCTGTTTTATTGTCCTTACTGTTTTGGTTCTAGTGTTGCCTGTCGGTGTGAATGCCTGTGCCTGTTTCTTGTTTAATCCAAAAGTGCCAGATATCCACTGCATTAACCTTTTTAATCTTTTTTTTATCATTCTTACTCTCCTCCTCTTATGATGCAAAAGCATAACATACGGTAATACTTAAACTCCCTTCAGATGCTGCAATCGGTAAATCTGTAGCTGTGTAATCGTGTGAGTGAGTATATTGAAAAGATACTCCGTGGTCGTGTGTGTCACAAGCCTCACTTGCAGCCCCAGACTCTGCTCTTCTATCTGAAGGACTAAACTCATCTGTATCCTGCTTCGTTGTCTGAGCAGTAACACCACTAGGCAGATTATTGGCTGAACCAGCCGTTGTGTCTGTCCTGTCATATTCCATCTTTCTTATTCTAACCGTGACCGCTGTGCCTGCCCGAGACACAAATTCTACAAGCCGTTTCTCTGTACCGCAAAATAACATTATTCCATCGTCAGCTATCGGTTCATCATTAAGTGTTAATACTATTTCTCCGCTAGCATCGGTTGTTTTATTCGTAAACCCTTCCATTGTACATATTCTATTTGCATAATCATTATCTGCCATGTTTAATCACCATTTTTTTATTCATATTAACACATCTACATTAATAAAGGCAAACTCATCAGTGTCCGCTTTAGATTCTGCTGTGATTACTGCTATCCCTGTTGTAAGTTCTGCCGTATCTTCATTGACTTCTGCCTGAGCATTAATATTGAATCCATTAGCTTCAAGAGAACCTAGGAATACCCTCTGTGTCACTTTATAGCCGGGTAAATCAATAAGAGGATATCCGGATACTAAGTCTTTAATCGTGTCTGTTATCGCCCATTGGCGGAGAAGGTCGTATATAGTATCTCCTGCAGCGAATGTGTCATCAGCATTATTAGTTGTTGCTTCAATAATAAAAGTGTCAATATCTCCTGCAACTGTGCCTACTTCGGTTAAATCTTCTACATTTGTTGTGCCAGAAGTGAGCCAGTTCCACCCTACCGATAAAGCTGAAACTTCGAAAGTGTCTGAGTAATAATTAGATACATCACTGCCTAATCTAATTCCTAGACATGTGCCTGATGTTTTAAGTTTAGCCAGTGCGGTTGTATCTTTAACATAAACCCATAATCCGTAAGGTTTTGTCCCTACTATATTTGTGCCGTTTGTTGCTAAATTTGATAATGTCCATGTAGCAATAACACTTCCTGTTGTCTTAATAAGATTCTGAGCAGTATCATCGTAGACTCTTGCCCCTGGTTTATAAGTCGTTGTGTTATCTGTTGTGTTTGTGCCTGCGTTACTGCCTGTAAGCTGATTATCTCCATCGTCACATACTGTGCCCTCAGTTATTGGTATAATTATAGTAAGCTCTGTATCGCTTTGGTCAGGGTCTGACTGATTAATACCTACCCTGAACCTTGAAGGTGGCAGATATTGTGTACTACTAAGGTCTCCGTTCTCTGTGAATGTTCTTGCAAGCATAATCTTCCGCATATTATTTGTTATTGTCGTTCCTACCATTTTTCTTACCTGAATTCTATTTTAATTGCTGGATTTCCCAGCCTACCATCCTCATATTTTGTTGGCGTAAATGCTACAGGTGGATATCTCGATATCTTGTAGACTATCCCTGCGGTGATGTCTTCCATTGCAGTCATTGTGTGCCATTCTCCATAGGGGATATCTTCCCATGAGGTACCTCCATTTCTTGATATTCTGTACTCTATAGCATTATTTGTGGTTTCGTTCACTGTAATCCTGCATTCTGAATATGATACTCCCTGTGCTATTACTGCGCTGGTATATGCCCCGGATGTAATAGAAAGGATGTGTGTTGTAGTATTCCAAGAATAACTGCCCGAACATGAACCTTCAAATTCATTGTCCACTATATACTCTTCATACGTATTATTGCCAGGTATAAGCTGGATTGTACTCCAAGCGATACTATTATTCCCAAGGGTTGAAACGCCTAATACCCCATCCCTAGGGTGACCAAGAATAAATGCTCCAATCACTGCCCTTTTATTGACTTTTGAATATCTCCTGAAAAGTCGTCTGGTTCTTTGGCTCGAGAATGTGTGAAGAAGCGTGTCTGAATCTCCTACTTCTCGCTCTTCAAGCCTTTTAATCCGTTGTTGGACTTCCCAACTATACTCATTCTCATCTATGATATTCGAAGATAATTGTACCGTATCATGTTTATATGGAGCTGCTATTTTTAAACCTGTCACATAAAAATCGCCAGCTTTATTGTTGATTGAGTCAGAGACTGGAACTTTTTGCCCTCGTTGCAAATCGCTAATATCCATAATTTTAGCAGTAGTTGAAACAATTGAATCCTTATGGTCATTAAGATATTGTGTTGCATATATCTCAGCATCTTCTCTGTCTGTAATATCTAATTTATGCAACGTTATTTCTTTCGGTTCTGGAGGGTCTTCGTCACTATATTTCGCAATGCTTGCATCATCTTGGACTATTACGGGAGTAGGGAGTAAATGTGTATATTCAACAATCACATAATCTGAGCCTCCAGGAGTATATTCCGTAGTATTCCATATAATCTCTCTATTTTCTGCGCCTACAGAATAATCGTATTCTTCTATACCTTCTCCTCCACCGGTACGGAGCGTTGTCGGCGGATTACTACTATCAGCATACACTTTGACTGATTTCGGTTTGTAGCCTAACCCTACACTTGTTGTAGTATATCCAGAAGTTACTCCAATTTGCCCTGTCTCAGTAGTCCCTATTTCTTGATGAGAACCTCGAACTTCAACTTTATTGAATACCTGGTCTGTGTTATTATCCCAGGACAACTTCCCTACAATATTTACACCTACTTCTACTGTGGTAGTCTGATTAACATATCCTTCAGGTTCAAGGTGCACTTTATCAGTATTAGGGTCATAATATCCTCGCCAGCCTAATGTATCAACTAATTTCTTTAATCTGTCATATACAGAAGTACTCCTGCAAATAAATTCGTTGATTATAAGGTCGCCAGTGCTAATAACCGAAGTATTATCCGCTGTAAGAGTAGTATAATCGTTGACTAATGTCTTGAATATCTCTGAATATGACCCTGCTTCTGCACCTATATTCTTATTAAACGATTTTGTTACTTTCCTTTTTGTAGCTCTAGTTAGTTTATCTGCAGCGATTATAGTTATCCTACCACCATTCTCTGAGAAATTAATAACCTCTCCCCTAAATACATACGATTCTGTCGCTGAAGATACTCCTCTTTGGATTGTTACACTTTTGCCATATAAAGTGTCATCTATATCCAAATCGGCTATAACATTCGCAGATAAATATATTTTGGCTGTCTTAATCGGCAATCTCCCTGAACCTTCATCCAATGCCCAGCATCCTACTCCTGAGACTATCGTTTTGTAGTTGTTCACATCTACATAATTAATTGATACCGTATCCAAAATAGGAGAACCTACAGTCATGCAGTGCCAACCTTCATCGTTATTTCAAAGTTCATTTGGTTAGGTTTCCCATTTTCTCTCCAGAAAGATATCGATGGACTCATGAATTTGGTTGTAGTGAATGATGCCAAGAATGGAGGTGTGCCTCCTGAAGAAGAAAGGACACTCTGACCTACATAATCATCAGTTAAAGTCCCATTTACCTGTGACCCATTAAGTATTGATTCGAGCCATTGTTTTTGTGCGAGAATGGTAGTTATTGAATATCCTGCCACTCTTGTGGTACTAGCTTCTGTTAATTTCCCTTTTATTGATATAGTTTTCCCTACTCCTGAAGTATCATAATTAATATTGCCCATCGGGCCCATTGTCGCTATTTTATTATTCTGGAGGCTAGTGTTTATATCTTCTTTTACACTCTCTATATCGCCCGGATTAAATGTAAATGTGTAAGCTCCTATTGTTATTGCTGTTGCTACCATGATTATACTCTTATGTTCTATATGAGAACCCAAACCCTCCCGCCTTTATTTTAACTGAACCCCAACTATCATCGTCATCGTCGTCTCTATCATTTTTCGGGCCTGTTACACTCATACTGTTTAATCTGTCTACTGCATTATCCATATCATCGACGAAACCATCAACCGCTGATTTCATACTAGTAAATGCACCGGCAAAGGTTGCAGGGATTGTGCCTGTGCCTGGATCCATTACATCTGTTGTTTTAAGGTCTATTGCTCCAAGCCCTGCAGTCATATTGTCTTCCATCGATTTTGAGTCTGCACTTACAATCTTAGCCATCTCCGCAACTGCACCTGCAGGAGTTTCTATCATCACACTTGCATATTCATTAGGGAACCGCTCTTTTGTTTCTGCGAGTTTCTCTTCAAGGCTTGCCTGCATACCGCCAAGAATGGATTCTGTCGCTGTCATTAATAATTCATTAACCTTTGTTGTCGCTTCATTCCCTTTCTCTCCAATAGTCACACTTACCTCGTCTAGCGATTCTTTAATTTTGCCACCTATTATCGGGACATGTTGCATGACTGAGCCCATAATATCTAAAATGTTGCCTATAATGAAAGATACTCCTTCAATAAACAAGGTGTTACCTAATTGGAGAGCAGTCGAAGTCAGGCTTACAACAAAAGGACCGATTATCGCATTGACTGCGCTCATTGATAGACTCATCGCTCCTGATACATTCCCCCCTGCCATTTGTTGAGTAGCCATACTGCTAAATTCTCGGGCTATCTCTATAAATGGTGCCATGAGTGACCTGAATATGTCAAGGAATGGTTTAATAAGAAGCAATATCGGCTTAAGTACCATTACCATTAAGTCTGCTATCGGTCGTAAGAATTCGCCTACCATTTTAAGAATTCCTGTGACGATGTTTTTTATAGGTTTTAAAATGTCTCCTAAAACTTCTTGAGCAATAGATAACAGTTCCATAGCGATACCTATCCCTGCAGTAAGTTTCGCAGCCCCACCCAACATTGAACCTGTGCCACCTGCTCCACTTTTAGAAGATGCACTAACTCCTTCTCCAAAATCGCCCTCAAGTTTTATTATGAATTCTTCAGTCATCCTATCATCACTTCTGGTTTATTAGCCAATATTGTAGTATATATAATTATTAGTCGTTTCTTTTCATGGTATGGTATTCTGTTAAGTTCTCCTGGAGTTTTACTTAGCCATTTGCACATCAACGCCTCAATTATATCATTCCACACTTCCGGGTCTTGACTACGCCCTTTAAGCGCTAATTTGACTTTTTTTTTAACCCAAGGAGATTGTTTGCCTTAGTATTTTTTTTTGATGCTTCCCTGAAGAGGCAGTCTATAAATTCTACCGGGATTCTCCGGAATTCCAAGCCCATTCTCCTGTTATAAATTGTTTGAGTCACACCTTCCTTTTCATTAATACTATCACTGAACCAAGGGCACGATGTAATCCCTAATACAATGTTTAACTTTTGCATCATACCAAGGTCGATTTTTGCTGATTTCAAATCCTCAGTAGGAATCATTATCCCTGACCTTATTTGGATTATATCATTTGAATCAAAGCATCTGTATTCTACCTTGTCTTGGTAGTCTTCCCATTCCAACATCTCTACTGTCTGCTCTGATTCAGTCGTGTTTGTGCCTGAATCATTACTTTCTTGGTCTGTCGATTTTGGAGCTTCAATCTTAGGACTTCCTTTCACTCTATTGCCTTGCTCTTCTTCCATCTTCTTCTCAATCCCCTTATCTGTTTTATTTTCTGTCATTTTGTCCCCCTTATGCTAATGTCTCAACAGCTGAAATGTCTCCTGCAGTAAAACTTAAATCTTCACTGATTGGGTCATTAAGTTGGTGTATCTGCCCGAATTCTGAAAGTGGAACCCTTGAAAGTGTGATTGCTATCGTATCACCGTCTGCATTTTCAAAGTTTAGTACCATTGTCGCATATTCTGTCGGACCACCGTCAGCGGTAGGTGTCGTTGCTCCTAGTGCCGCTGTATAAAGTGTATTGTCTAGATATTTCAATGTTACCTTTATTGTAATATCTACTTTTTTTGGGAGTGCGTTTTGGATTAACCTACTGCCAACTCCTGCCATCATCTCGTAATTGTTTGCTACCTGTAAGTCAATACTATCGATTATGTTACTGATTGCTGCACCGCTCGGAAGTTCAACACTCCCACTGCTGAAGTTGTATATTGCTTCGTTAAGTTGTGCAACTCTTGAACTAAGAGAAGTATCTAAAACTACCTTGGCAAACTTTAACCCCATATTTACCGCCATTGGCTGACCTACTGAGGTTTTGATTCCGCAACTGTCAATTACGCCACCAGTATATGTCGCTTCTTGGTCTGTTGCTGTAGTACCAGGATTGTCTATATTGGTAGACAATGTTATGCTCGGAGGTTTCGCCGCTATACTATACGTATAAGGGCCAGAACCACTAACCGAACCAAGAACATGCTCCATGAATGTGAAATTTGATGCGTTAAATTCCATGTTCCCTGTAAGTTCCAAAACGCCATGCGTATATTTTGCAACTTTCCTTCCGTCAGATTCAGACGTACCACTAAAATTATAATGAGCTGTAGTATTATTGTTTATCCTGCCATCAAACTTGCTCTCTGATGCACTGAAGTGGTTTGTTACTGCCACTCCTGTGTTGTATGTTGATTCCTTGCCCCATAAGGTATATGAATGTATTCCGCCTATTGCTTCTGAATTGCTGATTTTTATCGCCTCATTGTTTGTGTGTTTGTTTGTGGCATTCTTTGCATAATGTAATGCCATTATTGATATCCAGTCTTAATTTTGGATATTTAGCCCATGATTTTATGTGATGTGCTTCGAGGTATCCACCCATAATATTCGCACTGATATATCATTTCTCTAATTCTTCCAACCTGGTGCCTATCCTGCGCAACTGGTAATTAGTATCTTTCTTCGATTCTTCTGCTATTTCGACCAAACGCTCAAGGAGCGCTGTTTGTTTCATTAATTCCTTTTTTGTTTCTTCCATATTAATGCCTTGTGCCATACGCCGTAAGCTATCATTCCTACACCCAATACCCCGAAAGTATGGAAATGTCTCCAATACCAGTCATGCCACCCTGTCAACATCATTATAAGCCCGAATAACATATCACTTATTCCTGCAAGGATGCTAGCTTTCCATATCCGTTCTTCTGATTTCATAATTAATTCTTCTCGTAATTAAACCTAGATACAAACTCTGCATTCTTCTGCATGATTTT
>Ga0190310_1000071_pt1 | contig 37722 bp, 66 predicted proteins | sample 48700778_MG_FD_165059 | JGI IMG/M metagenome (GOLD analysis project Ga0190310, IMG submission 165059) | Hydrothermal vent sediment bacterial communities from Southern Trench, Guaymas Basin, Mexico - 4870-07-7-8_MG | ecosystem: Environmental > Aquatic > Marine > Hydrothermal vents > Sediment ... | reverse complement strand
GGATAAGGCAACCTATTTCGGGGAAAGCTTTTTTCATAATAACCCCAAGATGTTCGGAAGCAGCCTCTAGCGCCATCGCCGGGACTTTGACCACCAATGTATCCCCTTTAGACAACCTTAATTTTGCAATCTTGAATTCCAGGACCTTTGCAACCTCCATTTGCTCTAGCGCCCCATTAAACTTTTCTTTGCCTTTCATCTTTTATCTCCTTTCGGCTGGTAATCTTCTATTTTATCACTCAAAACCAAAAAGGTCCCAAGAACATGGTCCGCAGTAACTTCGTCGGCCCCAACAATGTCGGCACGCATCGCAAGCACAACCTCAGCAAAGCAGTCCATAATCTTTTCTGGGGCCGCACCGTGTTGAGACTCCAAGCGAAAATTAACGTATTTTGTCACAACTTCAGCGGACCCAAGCAGTGATACCCTCCCGCCGACATCTGCCATCTTACGCCCAAGGGATTCTTGTTTCTTCGGCGTCATTGCCTGCAATACCTTCGGGTCCATAAAATCCATGAAAAGTTCAAGCACGTCCGAATACACGTCAGTTTTCTTCTCAATAATAGTTGCCATTCGTTTCTCCTTTCCTGTGATTGATGTTTTTAGCTGCGCAGCGGCTTATTATCTTTTTTTGCCATTTCTCCTCGCGCTATTTCGTTCCACGGATTAACGCTTGGAGGATTTGAATCGCCATACTTCCAATTTGGCTCGATATCAGCCCATGACCATAATTCTTTGTCATCAACATGAATCTTGAATACAGGCTTCTCTTTTGGCATTTCAGGATGGCCTAATCTCAGTAATGTTTTTTCAATCTCACCTGCTATTTGTTTTTTCTCTGCTGCACTAAACATGATAATTTCTCCTTTCTGTTAAAGATTAAATCATAACGTATTTAGCTGACCTGCCGCTACTTTTTGCTGTCAAGCCCAGCGCCTGGTTATATTTCTCATTGGGTCAACAAAAGTATTGCGGCCCAAATTCCAAGCAGTATGTGCCATGAATATTCCATCGAAATTTCTCTGCAATAAATTCTGGCAATAAAATTTATAGCATTCCATGCTCCACAAACGACCAATGTCCAAAGTAAAATATTCACAATTTGCTCCAAAATATAACGTCAAGTTGAGCGGTTTATCCGCTCGAACTTTTGGTTATACATCGTTTTTATTTGAACCACATATCAAGGCGCACCCGAACAGGCACACAACTTGGTCTTTCGTTAGCTCGTTAATCCACAAAATACCAGTGGTTTCCGATATGAACTCAATGCCGCCGAAGAAGCCAACGATTAATGCAAAAAAACCACACCATCTTACAAGGGTATCCAATTAAGCCTCCTTTCATTTTAGCCTGGTAGTGTTCCCAGGGGCCACCTTGAGCAACGCCAACCTCAGTTTTGCACCAGCGGCAGCGCCACGACGCCCACTAGCTGCAAGATCGTCCATGGCACGTTCAAACCAGCTTGATTTTCTCTTTAAGACTGCATAAACCAGCTTAGCTTTTTCATAGCACGCGCGTCTCTTTTCGAAAGCATCCACGATTTCCGATTTCGCCACCTCTATTCCTCCGCGCTGAGAGAACTATAAAAATTCGGGTCCCCCTTTTCCATCAATTCCTCGATCCCCACGCCAGTCCCCAAATCCATCACGCCCGTAGGGCCGTATTTCTTTTCCCACTTATCATTGATCTTCAGGTCGCTAATCTCTTTCGCGATACACCGGATGATTTCCCGGATCTCACCAAACACAGGATGGATCTTTATGCTCCCCTGCTTATTCACATGGGAAATATTCTCCACCGCATAAGCCTCTTTCTTCATCCGGATCAATTGGTGGTACAGTGGAATTAAGTGGATGCCCACTCGCTGCAACTCAATATCGTTCAGCCGATCCCCAATCCCTCTTTTCGGGTCTGGGTTAATCAGGTTTAAAAAGATATTGTTCATGTATGTCTGTTCCAGCTTACACCGACCCTTCTTCTGGTATGGGCAATCGTCATAAACAGGGCAGTCAGTAGAACACTGAGACGCTGGGTCCCACCTCAAAATGGGCCTTCCATCCACCATCCCTACCGTGGGGTACAGTTGGTTTGTTTTAGTTTTCTCTACCGGCATTTTTCCCCCTATATCAGGTCAAACATCACAGCATCTATTTTAGCAGGGGCCAATTTAAACCACTCGCCTCTGGTCCTATAACGCTTGAACCGTTCGTGTAACTCAACCTCTTTTTGCTCATAGTTGCCATTCCCATAGAAAATCATAGATTCGGCTGTAAGGCATGGAGACCATATGCTCCCATCTCTCTTTAAAAATCCAGCTTATATTTCCACGACTCTAAATCGTATTCCGCTTTCCGCCCGTGACCACCCACGGTAAGCTCTTCAATGACCCCGTAGTGGATGAGACAATCAACCGCCCGGTAATACGTGGTTTTAGAAATCCCAAACATCGACGCATCCACTGGGCCAAATTTCACCCTCCTTGCGGTGCGGTTAACATCGCCGTTATTATCATTGAATATTGAGTTCAACATGCAGGTGTATAGGTCCCTTGCCAGAGACCCCGATAACCTGTAAGCCCGATGTTCAAGTAACCGCCGCTCTAGCTTAACAAATTTTAGCTTTGACTTTACCTTCATCGGCTCCCGCCTGCAAGGGGTACCGGGCCGGGGGAGTTGCAGGCCTCCCCCGATTGCTGGAGCTACCACCCGGGCTTCCCGATTCTGGTACCGGAGCGGGACCAGGGGGTACCGGAGCGGGACCAGCGAACATAATCTTACTAAACCTAGCTAACCGCTGGTACCGGAGCGGGACCAGAATCGGGGGTACATCTACTATCTATATAGGTTTTCTTTTCGCAGCTACATTTTGTGTGTTCCCACCATTATCACGCGCCATTCTCTCGTGTCAAGGTGAAATAGCAGATTCAACGTAAATCTTATGGCGATAAGCAGTGCCGTTTCATTTTTAGTGGATACGCTTCGTGTTTTGAGGGGTAAATGCTATTGAAAATATTGTGACGACTACCCCACACCCAATACGAGGCGGGGGGTCCTGAGATAGATCGAGGGGCACCCATACGCCACACTATGGGGTATAGAGTGGGGATACGGGCGGATAGTGAGCGATATCAAGGGCTTATGCGGATCTTTCCAAATGGCTGGATGGGTTGACATGCCAAACGCTTGGATTGTGAGACACATTGTAGGTACCTAGTCAGCGCAGGTGCTCAACCATGGCAGGCGGTGCCTGACTAGCCTGACTAGGTTAGTCCACATGGCTAGGCTGGTTAGTCCATGACGCACCATGGCGCGCTATGACGCAATGCGTTGTGACCAGGTGGTCACCCATGTTGCGGTTGGTCACCAATTAGCACGCTCTAACAACCATCAGTCTAACAGACAGCATTAGGGCTATCTAACAAGTGACCCCACGCCATAGTACCACTGTGTCCCACGCTGTCTTACACTGCATCCCACAGTCCTACACCGTCCGCCGATACCGCATGTGGTACTGTCAACTTTCTTTACAGTGTACCTGCCAAAGTACAATATCTTGTACCCTAGTAACGTTACCGTTACCCAACCGTTACCTACAGTCGCGCATATGCGACGCTATCACATAGTGCTATCATGTCTCACGATTACCATTGTTACTTGAGACACAAGGGTATCGCATTGACTGCCTTACTTGAAACAGTACTATTGCGTGGTACTATGTATCAAGATAGGGCTGTAATATGAGACACAACGCGGGTTATGGATAGGTACACATAGATATGGGCAGGTAGGATATTGTCGAACCTGGGCGAGATATGAGCGTCTATAAAGTGTCTCGAATTAGATATGATACAGCTTGTTGCATAAAAAAGCCCCATACTGTTAAAGCATAGGGCGGTTGGTGATTATGATTACGTGTTATCTGTTAATGAGCCTGAGATCCGTTTGATAGTAATCCATCTTAACATTTTCGGAGGCAACCATGCCACTTATTTTTTCCGGCATATCCCGGTAATGCCTCAGTTTTTTCGGCGCAGGTTGATCCGGTTGGTGCGCTTGCTCAACTGAATTAATTAATGCGGCCCTCTCCGTCACCCTTGAGCGATACGTCAATGACAGGCAATCCAAATCAATTGGCAGCGCATACCATGCCATATCTGGTTTTTTTGCAGGCATAGCCATAACCGGCGCTGTTATCTTTCCGCTATATCGTTTTTTGAGCGGACAATAATCTACTGATACCGGGATATTTTTTACCGGCATTGTCGAATTCAAGGCATCTTCATCATTTTCCGCCCTTTGTGCAGAGCTTAAGGGTAAAATTCGGTGCCTGAGATCCGATATATCTTTTGACGTAAGCCTTGACCCTTTGTCTATATCTGACCACAGAACATCTGCCAACGTGTCGTCTTTTTTTGTCCAGTCTTTAAGCTTCCTGACGATTGCTTTTCGGACCCTTGCACCGCTTGTCTTGTGCTTTATATTGATAGCATCACAAATTTCGTTGTTTGTTCCCCCGTCAAGGTACAATTTTAGATACCCGGTTTCGCGCTTGTTTAAAATGGGCTTGTCATCCCTTGCGGTAAAAATTTCACCCAGGTCCGTCTTGCCAATTTCCTTGGCGGGGGTTATATCCTGATTTTCCCAAACATCGGCTTTTTTCCGTTGGTCCCACATTGGTACGTTCTTCGCCATGTTTTTTGCAGCAAGTTTGACATAAGCCTCAAAATGCCCTTGTCCACCATGCAGTACAGTATGGTCCTTTTCCAAGAGCCTCAACAAAACCGCTTGCGTTTCGTCGGTCGCGTCTATCTTTCCAAAATCTACCGTGTACTTTTTCATAATTTCCCCCTTCGCAAAAATGATTGAATTGTATTAAGTACAGATATAGCGCCTATATCAAAGATTGTCAACAAAAAAAGAACAAGTTCAAAAATTAATTGTGTTTTTTTCCACGTTACATTTGTTTATAGGGTGTAAGAGAGTGGGAGGGAACATAAAAAAAGAATCTTTAATTTATTTTTTCTTCCTTGTGTTTTTTTCCGTGTTTGGATTGTTTATAGGGTGTAAGGGAATGGGGTTGTTTGTTCCCCTTTCTTGTGAATCCTTAAAAAGAGGTTCTATCATGTTTACCGCGAGGTCATGGCGTTTTCAGCGCTAATTCTTTGCGCCGGTGCCGCTATAATTGTTGTTTTACTATACGGCTGTTAAAACCTTTCATTCAGGGTCTCGCCGGGCCTTGACTAAAGGGCTTTAACCTTTGGGACAAAACAGGTTCCGGTTTAACCACCATATAGCTTGCCATGTTCCGTCTGGATTTTAGGTTGTGGTTCCTTTCCCGTATCAATTCGGGCGATATATCGCAAGTGGGCAGTTTATATTGCACTGTGCCGTTTCTTGATATCATAATTGACAGCCAGGTGCAACGCCTGTCCGATGCAACGTGAACATCGTTAAAAAGTCGTCCTGTTTGCCATGGCCTGAGATAGCTATGGCTTTCAGGTAGGTTAGCATTCTCAAAAGCGCACATGGTCCTGGTCTGCCCATGTGCGCCGGATGTTTTACAATCATGCCGGGTCTTATGACATCCTCGACCCCGTTCAAAACGGATGTGACACAGCGGTTTCAAGCATGCCGCACGGTCCAGTATGTTCGCTCTGGTCCTGTGTCTGTATACAATGCTATGAGACGGCAATATCAGTAAAAGCCAGACGCCAGCCGTCTTAAAAATCAAGGCTATGGTGGCGCGGTTCCCTAATCCGGCCCAGCATAAAATAGGACTTTTGCCGCCGAAATGGGCTTGCTACGGTAATTTCGACACCGTGGGCACTGCCGTTTGTCTTTTGGTTGCTGAGCATGGTCCTTACAGTGTGAGGGCTACCGGGTTGACCTTTCGAGGTTGACGGTGGTTGTCACTGATTGATCACTGGTGAGACTGTTTGTTGCTTGGCGTTTTTACCACATGGGCTTGTGTTTGCACCGTTGAGATTGCACTGGCTTGGTCCATTAAGCGGCTTGGTTGGAAATCCATGCTACCGTCAAGGCGGGTTGGGTTATGAATTATTGAGACTTTTTCCGACATTGCTGGAAAACCTTCGGGAAAACAACAGCAAACTGGGAAATATCGGCTTCGGTCGAGAAAATTCTTGAACATTCCGCATCCAATGCCGTACCTTGACAGTAGGGTTGGGTTAAAACTTACACCCCGCTTTGAGGGGATTGCGGCTTTTAAGCTGTTTACAGAAAAATGTAGGGGGCTGAGAATGAGATACCGACATTTTAACGTCGATGGTGTTTCCGTATTTATTTTGGGGAGCGACATCGAGGGCATTGATGACGCAAAGGAAATGTTCCCGTCATTTTTCGGGAAAACAACTAAGGGGGACATGATGGAACGCAAAAAATACCAGGAAGATTCGATGACCTGCCCGAAGTGCGGGCGGGATTGGTACGAAAATTATGAGACGTTGGAAAGATGCCATGCAGGCAGCATGACCTTCGCAGAAGCGAAGGCGGTAGCTGCATGGGAATCAAAGCATTCGGATTTGCATGTAAAGCTAGATGGGAAAGTCCTCTTCGTGGTGGAACTCCACAGAGGACTTTCCCATCTTGAATGGGCATATTATAGACCGCGATGACGTTAGGTGCGCCACAGGAAAATTCGTGGCACAGACATTCTAACCCGACGCCGGGGCGGATTCCCGGCACCAATAAAAGAAGCCAAGCTGGAAAAACCCGGTTTGGCTCTTTTTATGGGTTTTACCAAGAAACTCTTTGTACCATGACCGGGCCATGCTTGCGCCCGCTGATGGTTCGGCACGGCAATATTGCTCTGCCGGGAAATTACAAAGGGGGAAGTTATGAACACGGAAATGGTAGAACCTGGAAAGCTGCACCTGGACGAAGATCAGCCACGGGAAAGCCTGAATGACGACCACGTCGAAACTTTGGTGGTCAGCATGAAGCACAAGGGGTTTCGCCCGGACAAGGCCGTCACAGTTCGCCGCCTGGAAAATGGTGATCTGGTTGTCAAAAACGGTGCGCATCGGGTATCTGCGGCTGTCAAGGCCGGACTGCATGAAATTCCGGCCTTCATTGAGGATGTGGACGAAAATGAGGACGAGTCGGAATTACGGTTGGAGCAGTTGATGGATAACATGGGCCTTGCTCATACGCCCATGGAAATTATCAACACGGTTGAGCGGGCATTGGAAGCAGGAGCCAATATTTACAACGTCGCGTCAACCCTTGGAAAATCCGTGAAAGCCCTTCAGGATGACAGGTGCATTGCGTCTCTGCCGGGTGCTGTGAAGAAAGCTTTTGACGCTGGCGAAATCGGCAAGCAGGTCGCCAGGAAAATCGCTGAGGTTGGACAGGATGGTATTGATCCCGTCAAGGCCATGAAAAAGGCCACCGCTGCCGGTAACAAGGGCAGCATGATGATTAAGGGGATCGAAAAATACGTGGCGGAGGTGAAAACGTCCCGCGCTGCCAGAACCAACAGCATGTTCGAGAAGGACGAAAAGGCCAACGAAACGATTTCTAAGAAAGAGAAAAATCTCATCTGTATGCACAATGAAAAACCGTTCACGTTCGATCATGCCGGGAAATTGTTCGATCAACTGGAAAAAATCGTGAATAAGTACGCCGGTTCCCCGCTTGGGAACGGCCACTCATCGGCAATCCTGAATGCCAAAAAGGGCCAGGAACGGCATATTGAGCAACTGGTAAAGTCCATGAACGCCGTAACGAAAAAACTGAACGGCGAACTGGAAAATTACAAGTTAGCTGCTAACGGATAGAGAAGTTACGTTCACATAGGGGCCGGTGGGAATTGGCCCCGTCATAAAAGAGGCTGTCCCGACACCGGGACGGCTTTTTTTATGGGAAAATCCAAGAAAGAGGGAAAAATGAAAACCTATTATGGGCTTTTAAAGTCCGGGGAAATTCGGCAGTACATGAAGCCACCGAAACGGGACCACGTAGCTATGGATTCAGAATATGGAAACGACGGAGTATCCGTGCATGTCCTATTCTGCGGGGAAATCAGCCGGAAATATGTGGCCCACACTGGATACGACCGTGGCCCGAAGCTGGACAGGCTGATCAAGAAAATGCTGTCGTAAGGAGAAAATCATGAGAAATTGGATAACACATCGCGTCAACCCTGTCCATATCTATTGCAGACTTGTTGACGTGGGGGTTAGCAGACAACTGGCAAGGAAAATCTCAACATGGATTGAGAAAATCCTTATGGGCAAGAAAATTGACGGCCACGGCATGGCCATAGCGGGGTACCAAGCATGAAAAAAGCTATCATATTGGTAGCGCTTCTGGCATTCGCTACACCGTCTTTTGCAGCCACGTCAACAACTTGGAAATATGACAAGAAGGAAAAAACCTGGACGATTAAGACGAAAAAATTGAAAACTACATTTGAGCTCATCCAGAGCATCAAAAAGCGCGAACAACGAAAATTGGGGAGGTAGCCAAAATGTTGAAACTTGTCATGAAACGCGGGAAGCGGGAAGTCTTGATCGGGCTTTTCCCAAATCGCTACCGGGTGGACTGGACAATCTGCCACCTGGATTGGACTTCCGGCTGGAAACCAGTCGTTAGCCTGGAAAATTGATTATCTTGGTCAGGGGGGGGCTTTGGCTCCCCTTTTTTTGGTCTTTGCTCAGGGTGTCTATTCGGACATCCTGCGGAACGACTAAAAAGGAGGTTGAAAATGGGATACAATGACCCTTACGAAATTCATCACTCTAATGAGGATGAATATTCAAAATGGGACGTAGACACAAACGGATATGTCAGAAATGAAACTGGAAAATCGCTCAATGATGTTATGGAGTATCTCAAGTGTGAAATTGCCAATGCGGGGATTGCCCTTGATGAATATGACTATTTTCAAGCCTCTGAGTGGGAAAGAAAAACATGGCCAGCATTATACCGTCGCGTTTTTGCCTATTCAACACCAGGGGGGAGCGAGGGGCATTACATCCACATGGATGTTGAAAACATGGATGGTACGACAAAAAGCCTGTTCCTCGGGAAAACCTTCATGGGTCTCGACCATGCCCTTGAACTCTCGAACACATTAAGCAGGATATTGGACTGGAATTATAAGATGGGTGGAAAATGACGCCTATATTAATCATCTGGCTTTTATTCTCTCCGATTGCCGGGCATACACCGGCGCCATTTACCGGCCATCCGGAAACAAACGAGAAAATCAAGGCCGCCATGAGGTATCACGGGACGCTGGACGCCTACGAGATTTCACCCGGGGTGTGGAAATTCAAAAGGAATGGCCAGGAGTGCAGTTTATTTACGAAAAGTTTTGAAAGGAGATACAAATGCAACTGATAGACGCAAAATTCTGTATTGACTGTGAAGAAATCTATGTAGAGGGGAAATGCCCAAGGTGCGGACAGGAACATTCAATCTTTCTAACTTCGTGGATAGTGAGTCTTAAAAAATCCCGAGAGTAACGCGGGACTCTGAGGCGGAGTCGCTAACCCCCTTGCGGCTTCGTCTATTTTGCATGAAAATCTTGAAGGACGTGTTTTGCTTAAAACATTTCGTTCTGGATTTTTTAGCACATGGAGTTAAGTGGAAACCTTTAACAGAAAGGGGAAAATGATGGAAGAGAGAAAACCTGATGCCAACACCAGGGTTCCCAGGCAAGAACTGCTTGACGCGGTTTCTTTTTCCAGGAAATTCAAGAGTGGTTCTTTAACGGTTCTGGATAATGTCAAGTTGACGATCCAGGGCGATGGGGACGTGGCAATTTACGCCACTGACCTGGAAACAGGAGTTGTGAGTAGCATTGAGTCTGATGGGGGCTGCGGGGAAAACCCCGTTGATCTGCTGATTGACAAGAAAAAGCTGGCAGATACGCTGAAGTCATTGAAGGACGAAAGCGTGGTGCTGGAATTTTTCGCCGGGGAAGAGGTTCCAGATGTCTGCCCTGAGTGTGGAGCGGCTGAGTTTGATGCTCCGCCAGATGAGGAAGTCCTTACGCCGAGTCCTGCGCCGGAAGGCGCTCCCAACTGGGACGAGAAAACATGCTCCAAATGTGGGTACGTGGGGAAAACGAAAGAATTTTACCCGGATAACATCCCGGCTGAGCTCAAGGTAGGTGAGTTTTTTACCTTGCATCCAGTGTTGAATGTGGACGAGTTCCCGGAATTTCCTGAGTTCCCGAAAGACCTGGAGGACGTGGTTATCACGACCGCCGGAAATTTAAGAAAGGTTGTGGGTGCATCAACGACTGATAATGCTCACTTTAGCCTGGACGTAGTGGTGTGCAACAAAGAAGATGGTGTGATGGTAGCCACTGACGGCCACAGATTGCACACGGTGAAAACAGATATCGAAAGAGACTTGACGCTTCCTGCCGGTACGATCAAAACACTCATTGCCGGGAAAAAGGACGATGATGACTTGATCTTTTCGTTACCGCCTGAAAAAACGGCCATTTGTACGGACGGCTTAAAAAAGGCCGAGTTGGTCGAACTGTGGGAAAAGCACAATAACGAGAAACTTTCCACCAACATGACAGTGGCAGAAATAAAAACAAAGCTTGAAACAATTCCGTGTGAGAACGCTTACATGCGAACGGGTAACATGAAAATCACCATGCGGTTGCCTGAGACCATGTTCCCGGATTACAAGGCCGTTACGAGCCCCAAAGACTTGCAGGAAATTGTGGTGAAAGCTGGAATTCTTCGGGAAGGCATGAAACAGGCGTTGGTGCTTACAGCCACAACAGAAATGGCAGTGAAGGTATCGTTTAATGGGTCGATTGACCTGGAAACCGTGGTGGAAGGGGATTCGTATAACCGCGCTTCTGTGAAAATTGTAAGCGGTGGGATTGAACCTCCGGTGAGCCACAACTACAATGCCAGATACATTTCAGATATTTTGGGCTTGTTCAAGGACGACGTGTCCTTGACGCTGAGCGTACCGGAAAAACAAAAACCGCTGTTCTTCAACGACAACGCTGGATTTGAGGGCTTGGTTATGCCCACGAGGACTGCGTGATGGGATACAGATCAGAAGTGGCAATTATGGTTGACGAGAACTACGCCAAGAAATTTAAAGGGGTTCTTGTTAAAAGCGGTATGTTGGAAGGCGCCGACTTGGTACAAGAAAAAGGGGAGGGTGTTACGGGCGTTTTTTTCAATAGGATTAAGTGGGATTCAGATTATTCCGGCATAGGGTGTATCGAAACATTCATTGATGACCTGGATTTTGACGACTTTGGATTTATCAGGGTAGGGGAAGAATATGAAGACATAGAAACGAAAGGTATCCCCTATCATTTCGGCCTTGAACTTCACCGGGACATTTACGTCCCATTTGACGATTGAAGGAGGAAACACATGAAGAACGTAGATATGAAAATGAACAAGAAAATCATGACAATCACCGTTGATACATCCAAGGACTTTGGGCCGTGAGTAGCTGCGAGAAAACCACCGTCCGGGCAGTGGCGTTTATTGCCTGGACAGTTTTTGTGGCTACGGTGATTCTTTAAATATCAACATTATGCTGTGAAAAAACTGTTACAAGAACCGGCATCATGGTGAAGGTAACGGTGAGGACGTTCAATTTTTCACGAGAATACGCCATCTAAAATCAACCCAAAGCCCGGCTTTACCGCCGGGCGTCAACACAAGAGCCTACCCATACCGGGTGGGCTTTTTTGTGGACGATAACCTTTAACCAAGGAGGGCGAAATGCTTAAGCACAAAGATGCTGCTTATCCCTATTTGTGGGTCCAGACAACGGAAGAGGCCCGCGTTATCAGAGACGCACGCAAGAAAATCCCCCCGAGCGTAAAGTTCTTTAGGTGGGACATGGACACAGGGGTAATGGGATTTGTTGAGTCCGATGAAGGTCAATGGATTTGGCGGACCGTAGACGAGGATATCGATAACCCTATCGCTGCATTGAAAATGATCCACGGGTTGCCTGGTTCTGACAAAGATAACCCGGATCAGGAAGGATCGATCATTTTCATGCACGACTTTGCTCAGTTTTTCCAGAATCCAATGGTCGTTCGTGTTGCGTTGAACCTGAAAGATCATTTGAAAAACTCTGGAAAAATGGTGGTGTTTCTAAGCCACGACAGGAGCATCCCACCTACGATGTTGGACGTGGTGAAGGTCTTGAACTTTGATATGCCGGACGAAGTCCAACTGGGTGGGCTTCTCCGCCGCATGAGCCTTAGTGCCGACTTGCCGATCCCGGAAAATCAGATAGCCATCGTGGACGCCATGCGAGGATTGACGTTGGAAGGCGCTGAGAACGCCCTGGCGCTGAGCTTGGTGGAAAAAGGGGCCTTTGCCTACAAAATCATTTTAGACGCAAAGGCGGCTATGTTAAAGTCCACAGGATATCTAAAATACCTGACTTACGGGGAGACTTTTGACGATCTGTTTGGATTGGAGTACCTGAAAGACTATGCGCCGAAATGTGTGGCAAGCGGGAAGGGGAAAGGTATCTTGTTAGCGGGCTATCCCGGCACCGGGAAGAGCCATTTTGCAAAAGCCCTGGCAGCCCATACCGAAACCCCTTGCCTGAATCTGAACTTTTCGGCTTTACGCGGTGGGGTTGTTGGTGTAACCGAAGCAAACACCCAGGACGCTTTTAAAAGAATTGAAGCGTTTAATCGACCAACGGTTTTTGTAGACGAAATCGAGAAATCTTTTGAAGGCATGGGGCAAGGTGGCAAATCGGATGGTGGAGTGGGCGATCGAATCGGCCAGGAATTTTTGAAGTATTGGGAAGACCGGGAAACCCCCGGCAGTTATTGGGTTGCCACCGCGAACGGGCTGGACACTTTGCTGGATTGGTCAGGCGGTGCGCTGATAAGTCGCTTTGATGCGGTGTTCTTCCTGGATATGCCAACAAAGGCTGAATGTAAAGGCATCGCGAGAATATGGTCCGAGAAATTGAACGTGGATATCCCGAGCAACTTTGACTTTGAGGGTTGGACGGGCAGGGACATCAAGAAATTGGCCAACACCATGGGCATGATGGGCGTTTGCGCGGATAAAGCAAGTAAGTTTGTGATCCCAACAGCTCAAGCCCTGGGGCCACGGCTGGGCGAAATCAAGAAAAAAGCGGCTAACGTTTGCATACCGGCGAGTGCAAAAGAGATTGCTAAACCGGGCGTGCGGAAGGTAAAGTTGGCAACATAGTTTTTTCCCAGATTCAAGCCTCAAAGTTCGCTTTGGGGCTTTTTGGATGGAAAAACTCAAATAAGGGGGAGTAAAGGAAGATGGGAGATCGAACGGATGTTACGATTTGTTTTAGAGAAAAAGATAAAAATACCGTAGAGAAAGTTTTTTCGTATGAAGCTGATGAGTATATCAAGGGCGAAAACGATGTCGTTGAAAGTTTTTGGTACGATGTCAATTCTGGCGCACTAGATGAGCAAGAAAAAATGGTCGAGTTGGGAGTCGTCTTTGAAGGGAATCATGACGCTGGAAGCGAGTATATGCCAATGGCCTTTGCACATGACGGTCATACTTTTGCGGAGGTATGTGTAGACTTAGACGGCCACACAGTATGCCGAGTATCAAACGGTGAGCCGGATGAAGAAGAGATCGCTTCGGTCCGTAAATATGAAAAAGTTCTTGCAAACGTGCAATCAATCTTTGGGGAGGCGAAGGAAGATGGGAAAAAGCGAATCGCTTAAAACGATAGAAAAGCATTTGCACCCATGCCAGAAGATTAACGACCTTGATATTTTGCACCGGCATCAAGGTCAATTTATCTATTTCGACGCTTGGGACGGAAACGACAAATTAAACAACCGGGAAATGAAGCTCAACAGGCAAGATGTGCTTAATTGTCCTAATATTTACAAAGAATATTCGGATGAACTGGCGTGGCTTGTGGAGGAAGAACCATGAAATATCCTAACCCATGCACAAGATGCGGATTCTGCTGTTTGGCTGAAACGTGTACGTTAGCCCGTATTTCGTTCAAGATAGGTAAGCACGACCCATGCCCCGCCTTGGTATTCAATGGCGATGTGGCGACGTGTACGCTCGAATCTGTGCCGTTTGGTGACGGATGCTGCATCAAGGCCAGAGCGTATCATAACGGGATCGAGTACGATTTCGCCGGGTTACCGGCTGAATTGAAAATTAATGCGGCGGAGAGCATGAGGAGGATAACATGAAACAAATAAAAATCCTATACGGCCCCAACGGGGAGATTGAGATTGAGGCCATGGGATACAAAGGGAAGGGGTGCAAGGAAGCCACGAAGTTCTTGGAAGACACACTTGGGACGGAAAAAGATACAAAGCGGAAGGCTGAGTGGTTCCTGCAAAATGCTGAGGCTATTCAAAGGGAGAAAAGTTATGGATACAACCCAGCGACGATATGTGGTTGAGAGATCATGCGAAGGGTGTGGAAAAACACTCACGGATGATGATTGGCCGTTTGGGTTTCGTGTTGTTAAGTATCTCTGCAATGGCTGTAAGGCCAAGGCCGGGCATATCCTATCAACCCCTGAGAAGAGGCGACATGAAAAAGCAATATAAAATAACACCGAGCAGACTCATCTTTCTTTACATTGATGGCCGAAAAATAGGCTCTTATTTTTATTCGAAAGGCTGTGAAAAAGAGTTGGAGAATGATGGATACGAACGGATAGTTGACAAAATGACAATATGGGGTGGTAAACAATGAGCCACGTAACGACGATTGACGCAAAAGAGTTTTATGATATCCCGTCCCTGAAACGAATGTGCAAGAACGAGGGGTGGGAATTTATCGAGGGTAAAGAAACCTTCGTCTGGTTCGGAAGGCATGTTGGTGATTATCCGCTACCGGATGGCTTCGAGATCAAGGATATGGGCCGTTGTAGCCATGCCATTAACATCCCTGGGTGCCTATATGAGGTCGGAGTTGTCAGAAAAAACGACAAATGGGTGCTGCTATATGACTTCTATTCGCCAGGGGGGTTAAAAACAAGGCTTGGGAAAAATGCCGGGCTGCTGAAGCAAGCCTATAATATCGCCAAAACGCAGGTCGCTTGCAAGCCCAAAATGCGGAACTGGACTCAGGGGACCGTCAAGAACCGTGAAGGGTGGAAAAGCCTTACTGTTAATATGGGAGGGTGGTGATGGAAAGCAAAACAGAACTTTCTTTGATCACATACGGTTTAGGAAATGAGCTTAAGCAGGAATTAATCAACGATATCATTAATTGCAACTTCGTTAAGCCGAAAGGTGGGCTATGGGCCTCCCCGGTAAATTCCAGCCACGGGTGGAAGAAATGGTGCGATGAGGAAGATTTTGGAGACACATTATCTTCATTTACATTTAGGTATATAGGGAGCGTATTGAAAATCGACAGCCTACGAGACCTTGAACAAATTCCGTGGACACGCGATGAGTGGATTCAAGCTTTGTACCCAGATTTTGAGCTTATGGTGCAGCTAGGCATTGATGCAATGTGGCTTACGGTTGAAGGCGAAAATGTCACGCGACATTCTGGCCCGAAAACATTATACGGATGGGATTGTGAAAGTGTATTGATAATGAACCCATCAGGGATAATGCAAAAGTAGAACCTTGTACGACACCGGGTAGGGTTTTTTATTTGGATTTCGATGTTTCGGGTATGAAATCTCCAGGAAAAATTAAATTCGTCTGAACGTATGAAAGGAGAAAAAGCATGGAAAACAGTGTCGAAGAAACCCTATACGCCAACGGTAGCGTGTGGGCAGTATCCACGTCAACCTATACCGCCACAGATAAGTTGAGCGCGGAAGACTTAGGCAAAGACTCCGGGGATATCCTGGATATCTTCAAGTTGGGAAGAAAATACCTGCTCCCTTCTGATGTACGTATTCAAATTTCCGGGGTAAGGGGGAAGGTAAACGCTTTTATGGAACGATTCGGGAGCCCGTTTTTCTTAAGAGGGGCATATTTCGTACCATTTAAGCATACCCTGATAATGAAAGAGGGGCTTGAGAAAATCCGGGAGGCGCACTTGAAAGTTGGGGCTGACCTTGTGGAGAAATACCCAGACCTAAAAAAAGAAATGACCCAGAATTACCCGGTGTTGGAAAATGCCAAATGGCCTACGGAAGACCAGATCATGGATAAGTTCGCTGTTCGGTGGGCAGTGTTTGAAGTAAACGCATCCGGGATTCAAACAACAGACCCAGAGGACTTGATTACAGCCAAAGCCGAGTTCCAGAAAGAATTAAAGGCTGAGTACGACAAGCTCAAGAAAGAGACGCTTAAAGAAGCTCACACGGCTTTGATTACAGCTTGTGACACCATTGCCAAGAAGATATTCGAGACCGGCGACAAGATTACCAAGGCCACCGTGAATAAACCACTCGCCATCATTGAAAAATACTCTCTGGTGGCCGAGCTGTTTGACCTGGACGACATCAAGGCGAAGGTGGCCGAGATGAAATCCACCTTGGAAGCCACAGACGCTAAGCTGGTTCGGAACGATTGGGGTGTCGCTAAGGACTTCGGCATTAAGTTGTCCGGCTTGGCCAACGACATCGACGACCTAAGCGGGTACTCTGCGGACGGTTCGGTGAAAAGGAAAATCAAATTTAAGAAGGCGGCGTAGGATCAAAACGAAAAGAGAGACGATGACTTTAAATGGGAGGTATTATTATGATTAACGCAACATTCTATCCGACACCGCCAAGCTTGGCAAAGAAGATGATCGATAAAATTGACCTAAAAGGGAAGAATGCCTATGATCTGGCTGTGCTTGAACCATCCGCTGGGGCGGGAGGTCTTATTGCAGCCTTAAACAATGACCGCTACGACGGGTTTAGAGGGAACGGCACGTTTCGTAACATCTTCGCAATAGAAAAAGATCCGGATCTGCGGGCCATGCTTAGAGGGCAGCATATCAATGTGATCGATTCCGATTTCCTGGCATATTCAGGACCGGATAAGTTTGATCTTATTATAGCAAACCCACCGTTCAACGAAGGCGACAAGCATTTACTGAAAGCGATTGATATTCTATATCGCGGCCAGATCATTTTTCTGTTGAACGCTGAGACGGTTCGGAACCCCCACACGAATACCCGAAAAGACCTTAAACGAAAACTGAATGAAATGGATGCTGAGATCGAGTTCATCAAAGATGGATTCATGGACGCGGAGAGGAAAACAAGCGTCGAGGTCGCTCTCATATCCATTAAAGTAGACCGAAAAATTGAAGAAGACTTGTTCGCAGGGGTTGAGGATGCCACCCCGGGTGATAAAGAAGAAATTAAGGAAAAATATGAGGTTTCCAATGGCAAAAAAGTTCAGGAACTTGTAGCCGAATACAATCAGGTTGTAAGGACCGGGACAGACGTTATCGTTGGGTATTATAAGGGCTATCAGAAGGTTGGGAAATACATCGGGCTTAATGAAGAAGCTGACAAATGCCATTTCGATAAGAGCGATTTAACTACCGAGATGCAAAGCAAATTGAATAACTTGTTAGCTGCTATCCGAAAAGATTTTTGGCGCAGATGCTTTGAGTTACCAGAAGTCCATAAGCGCATGACACGAGAGAGAGAGGAAGAGTTTGAGGAAACGCTAAGAGCCCGAACATGCATGGATTTTACAGAGAATAATATCCGCCAGCTTGTTCTTAACATAATCAACGGGTATGAAAGTTCTCTTATGGGTGCCGTCTTAAAGTTGTTCGATAAGTTTTCAAGAAAACATTCGTATTATTCAGACAATAAAGAAGAAAAAAACATCCATTATTTCAATGGCTGGAAAACGAACGATGCTTTCAAGGTGGGGAAGAAAGTTATTATCCCTGTCTCTGGGAGTTATCGAAACAGCCCATTTGTAAACGATTATTCTGGCAAGTGGGATATGTGCTCCAGCGCATCATCGGAATTGCAGGATATTGATATTGTCATGAACTACTTTGACGGCATGAGCGAATATCAATCCATACCAGAGGCAATAAACGTAGCTTTTACCATGGGGCAATCGAGAAAAATACTCAGCACGTACTTTGAAATAACAGTTTATAAAAAAGGGACTATACACCTGGTCTTCAACGACGAAGGAATCCTTCGCCGGTTTAACCTGGCTGCGTGCAAAGGCAAAGGTTGGCTCCCGTATGACTACGGCGCGAAGCCATATGGGAAATTATCCATTGAGGAGCGCAACGTTGCCGAGTCATTTGAAGGGAAGAAATCTTATAATGAGCACATTGGACAACCGATGTTCGACCATAAGGAGCCGGGTCTTCTGTTGGATGTCCAAAAAGGAGGTGATCTGTTTAATTAAACACGTTATTGGAAATCTGAAAGGAGGTGTGGAATGAAAACATATGAGGATTTAGAATTAGAGAATAGAAACCTGCGGATATTGCTTTTTGCAGCCGTATTCTCTGCGCCCGACCATACTTTGGAAATACCCTACGCCACTCTCAAGCGAATTGATTCGTGTGTCCTGCAAAGAGAAGAATCATTCGAAAGACGTTCTATGGTCTTTAATGCGAAAATGTAAAAAAACAAATTGGAGGCAAAATGCCAAAAGTAATTAACATTAAAACCAAGATGGACGCGCTGCAAGCAAAGATGGCCGATGCCCCTGAATGGGTACGTAACGGCAAACGAGCCATGGACGCCTTGCCAAGAGACTCACAAGAAATAATCGTGAACTATCTCTTCGGCTTGATCTTATCGGACGTGAAGGATGGCCTGGCCGGTAAGGATCATGAGAGTTTCTTCGAGGAGATTGACAACCTGTATGAAAAAGCTAACGAGAACGACCACAAATGCTTTTTCTGCGACGACGAGGATGTTGATACAGGCGTGTGTCTACGGTGTTTAACGAAAATATTGGAACTCAACGGGAGGAATTTAGATGGAGGTAAAAGAAAAAATAATTGAATACCTTGAAAGCCCTGGAGTACAAGCATTGGCAAAAACTACGCAGGATGGATATCGGTTTTCGTTGAACGACCTGGAAAAATTCTGCGAAAGAACCAACGTGAAAAAGATCGAAGATGTTGAAGCAAAAATGCCTAACCTGGCCGCGTCAATGAAGAGACGAAAAATATCCGACCAGACTGTCTCCCAGAAAATTACCGGGATTAAAATATTCCTGAAATGGGCGGGGTTGCCGTCTCAGTACACGTTCCACATCTCAAGCACAGGGAAGAAAGCGTTTAAGCTCAAGCACGCAAAGCGATGGCTGGCCCAGGCCGAATTAGAGGCCTGCCGTGCCTACGCGTTCCCGAAAAGCTCGAACGCCATGAGGGATCGCCTGATGGTGGCTTTGCTGATCGAAACCGGATGCAGAGCGAAAGAACTGGCCGTTATCAGGGGTGGTGACATCGACATGATAGGTGGCTCATTGTTCCTGTCCGACAGCAAGACGGAACCGAGGCCTGCGTTCTTTTCACAAGAAACACATGGGTTGATGAAAAAACTAAGGCATAAAACAGGTGACGTCCACTGGGAGAAGGAAATTTTTCCGGATGTGGATCGGATCAAGGAAATTGTCACCTGGATGCTGAAAGACCTTGGCCTGAAAAACGGGAAGGATGGTCGAGGGCCACATGTGTTCAGACACTACTTCGCATCACACCTTTTTTTTACCGGAGGTATGCGCATAGAGGAGGTGGCAACGCTTATGGGGGATACCGTGGATACGGTAAGATCCGTGTACCTGCATTGCCCGGTGGATGTATTGAAGATAAAAACTAGGAAGGCTATGGGGTGGCTGTAATCAACAGCGCGGTGGAAAGCGCAAAACGCAAAATAAGGAGATCAGAAAATGAATGATTACAGATTCGATAACGCATACGGCAAAGTTTACAAATACGACAACGAAGCCAAGGGTTATATTTTCAGGGGTTCATACCATGCTTACGGCCTCACCGCCGATATGCCCGACGCTGAGAAGATACGCGAAGTTGAAGAACAGGACATGATGGAATAACCCCCCACGACCCCCGCGCAAGCGGGGAAAGGAGATTGAAATGAAAAAAGCAGAAGCCGCAAAATACGCAGGGAAGAGGGGATTAAAAATGACGAAAATCGAAAAAATAATACATGAAATGGTTTTCAACATCTGCGCCCGCTCACATGAAGACGCTCGACCTGAGATTGCACAGGTGGCAGCACGGCGACTGAATACGGAACACGGTATCAACTGCGCTCGTGACGACTCAAACGCCGGGGATTACCTGGCTGAAGCCCTGGATATGTACTTTTAACCCCCAAACCCCGGCGCGTACCGGGAAAAGAGGATGAAATGAAAATAGAAATCACAGAGGCAAATGAAAAGGCCCTAATCGACAATCATAAATTTGAGGAGGGTGACACGGGTTACAGCAATATTTATGGCGAACCGTAGGCTAAACATGGACCCCCGCGATGTTGGTTTTGATTTTTCAGAATCGACGTTTGCAGGTGAATGGCCTAAGAACATTTTCGACAGCGACCAGAACTCATTTTTTAAATTTGAAGTTATTGAGGATGACGAATAACCACCCACCACCCCGGCAAAGCCTGGGAAAGGAAATTATGATGAGATGGATAGAAATTTTAAACGATGACGGGGAAGAAATAGAAGACGGGACCTGCCCTGATAACTGCGACTTTACCGCAGCATTTGGCCGGGAGCCTCAGCCCGGCGAACGATTCATTGACGGGAAGGGGCACGACGAGGAAGCGGCAAAAGCTGACGCATATTTCGGTGATATTACCGAAGCATAAAAATAACCCAAAACAACCCTCGGCGATCATGCCGGGGAAAGGAGAACATTATCATGGCAACAAAACACGCGCGTATAATTCACGGTAGCTCAAGAACAGGCATATTCACAAATTATTGCGGGAAGATCGTTGCTGAGACCGGAAACCCGCATGCACCATACAGGATTACGCACCCAGACGGAAAAATTAGAACTCCGTGGCGCAAACACATTCTAAAAGTTTGGGAGGAAAAATAAATGTCAGGCAAAAAAGGGAGATCCGGGAGGGGTTTCCTCCCGACAGGCCGTGAAAAACCGATACACCTGGGGTCCGAGTTAACCCCGAACTGTACCGGAAAATAGAAGAAGCGGCCATGATGACGGGCGGACCCTCGTTGGTTGGATCAGGCGATTACTGGAAACAACGCTTTTGAACGGAACAGGTGCCCATAACCACTGTTTTTTTTGTGGCACACCTACGCATAGCACAAAAAAAGGCCAAGCGTGCCCAGAATGCGGCGGGCGCCCCACTTAACCTATAGCCTCCGCCGGGGCCGGAGATCCCGGCGGAAACATATTATTCAATATCCACACTATCGATTCATCTCTTTGCCTATCTCGCACCCCAAGCGCTGCGGACACTATGCCCTCCTCAACCCAAGCCAACACCTCGGTAGGTGGCAGGCCCTCACTACCCCGCGATGCAACCAAAGTTCGGACCGTTCTCAGCGCCTCCCAGCACTCATCCAAGTTCGCGCTGCCCCATCCATTAGATTCAGCCGCATCTACTCCGTGTTTGAACCCGTGTATCATCGCTGACCTGTAATGATGCCCAATGATTTCACAATGCTCATCAACTAAATCAGGTGAACAATCCGTCGTTATCGCAAACGCCTTCCACTCTGCTCTTATCACCGACTCTACATATGCCCAATGATCATCAGCTAGTTGTTTTCCGTCCTCTGATATGCTCATTCCGTCCCCCCATCCTGGCCAATCAACAAAAAGTTATACAACTCTCCAGGCGTCCGCAATGTAAATTCCTTCCCATCGACTTCAACGTGCGGCCCTGGGCCTTTTCCTGCATCAGGCGCATCGTATAGCCACCATTCAATTGTTTCCGCCGTGTCCCCCATTTCGTCGGAAAGCACCGCGACGATGCCATCCGTCAATAAATACGTCATTGTTGATATAATGTGGCCATCGAAAAACGGTTCAAGCGCCTGGTTTAGTTTCTCGGTCATTTTGTCTTGGTCGATCACCATGTCCAGCAATTTTACAAAATTCTTTTTTTTCATTTTTCTTCTCCTGATTACTATTATCGAAATCCCTCAAACGCCCGGCGCGACGAATTCTCAACATCAACATCCGCAACAATGCCATCGATCCTGAAATTTTCCCGTCGGTGTTTTTCGCAAAACCGATAATTTCCGGTCGTTGGAACGTCACATCCATCATGCAGACACGTATGTCCATTTAATCGCCGGTGGGACTTGAGCTTTTCAATGAATTTTTCTTGAGTAAAATCATCAGGACGGGTGACAAACACATCTTTTTTAGGCTCAGGTTTCTTCTTTTCCAATGCCTGTTCCCGCGCGTACCAGTCCCGTTGACGTTTGAGCTTCTTTTCATATTTTTTTGCGGCCAACCACTCAATGCACTCTTTTTTCAAACAAACGGGAATCGAAATGCGCTGTCTTAATGGTATCTTACCCCCACAATGTTCGCATACCCGGCCCGCGTTTCGCTTTGCCTTGCGTTTGTCGTAACTCGTCTTGCTCCGTACCTTCATTTCCGCGAGAACATCAACCCGGTGTTTTTCAACGCATTCCGGGTTATCACAGAACGTTTTTAGTCTTGGCCAATCTGCATGGATCGATTTCATGCAGTATCGGCATCTCCTGATTTTATCCATCACTTTGCCACTCGATGCATGTCCCACCAAGCAACCGCAACGCTGAGTGCGGCCCAAATATCTTTTTTAACCCCGTACGTCACCCCCTGACTTGCCTTAACCCCAGGAGGACCAAGCCGATCAATCAGGGCTTGGCGAATGTTGGAATCTTTTGCCCTGGTTGTGTGGCAAAGGTGCATCTTAACGTCCATGCGGTATATTAACGCATGTTGAGGAGAACATTCCATGAAACGTCCTATCCATACACAGGTCTCAAACACGGTCTTCCCTACCGGCATACCATAGCTTGCAATCATTTCGATTATGGCTCTTCTGTGAGGTGGGTTGTTCCGGCGCAGCATAAATGCGAGTTCATTGTTCTCGAGTATTCCTTTGTTGAAAATTGTCTGCCCGTCCCACACGACAAAAGCACTTTTTTCGTTCCCTGGGTCTATCGCAATAATTGCACCGGATTCTTCAGCGTCCACTCTATCCCCCCTTCCAATACAGCCCTACGTATCAATCCCACAATAATCCTGAACGAAACCCCGGAGCGCATCCCCACACTCTGTAGCCGCAATCACCTGTTTCTCAAACGGCTCGCCTTCCATCTTCTCCCATAATTTACACATTACCGCGCCCATAAAAATGAATACCGCTGTCCTAAACGTATCATCATCGTAATCATATGGAGCCGCTCCATCACCCACCCGGACGTCATGATCCAATAACCCACCCTCAATCTCAATCAAGGCTGGTCCGTATGGGTTTTTTATTGCGTCTTTCATGTTATTGCCACCGCCGCTTAATTATACCACCCGTTATGCCCGCAGACACATCCTCAAATAATTTCAGAAGTTTGTCCCATTCTTCCGTTGTTAGCGGCATATCAATCTCTTTTAGCCGCCTGTAGAGTTCTTTTGGTTCCATCGTTGTCCAGCCTCAGTATTATTTCATTTGGATATATCCCCACCTAGCCTTATCTGAGCGTAAGTCATTCCATGCCGTTTGAATTTATTTCAAACTTTTCATGTTTTCATCCCCCGGCAAATCTCCGGCATATAAACCCCACCGTCAATGTCATACAACGCATTATCTAACGCATCCGCTTCCGCACCATATCTATTGATGTTTAATCCAGCCGTGCAGTTATTTAATATTTATCAAGGTGGATGATTCCCCCGCCTTCGTGACCCTATTGGTGACATAATCCACCCTCACAGGGTACGGGTAAACGGTAACTTTACTTTCAATATACAACGGCGCTATTTGGCCAGTAATTTTGCAAACGCTCATTATCCATGTCGCAGTAGTATTTTTTGATGCAAAAATCCCATTAGGCTCTGCCTGTTCAATCGACGTAAGAGCACCTTTATTATACCATCGCTGGTCTTCGCCTGTAGCCATAAGGGGATTAGTCAAGCTAGTATCATATGGGATTCCGTACCCTATTGACGCGCAATCACCCTCAATTAAGCCGTAATCTGACCGCCAGACCGTATGTGTCGCTACGTTCTTATTCCTAATGTGATACAACTGTATGATCAGGTCTCTTTCGAGGGACCAATTAAACGCGGGGACAGGTTGTCCTTTTGCGTATTGGTCTTGTTGAGCCAAAACCTTTTGGGTCTCTTTTGTCGCAGCACTATCCTTAAATTCGCAAGCAGTAAAAAACATAGCAAATACAGCCACCGCACATATAGCAATTTTTTTCATTTCAAGATTCTCCTTTTAAATTGATTCTGATGAGCCAATAAGCATGCTCCCAGCCCTAAGAACACGATGGATTTAACGACAAAAAGAGCGCCCACGCCATATTCTGTGGCGAAATATTCCATCATCGGGTTTGCTTCTGTTGCGCCCAACCTCAATAGCAACGTTGTTTGATAGGCGTCTAAAATGTTATAAATAAACGCAACAAAAAACAATGCCCATGCTATCCATGCTTTCATGGTCAATCCTCCTTTGTTGTTTTTAATATCATTATGGCGTCAATCTGCGCCAAAATTTCAACCCTGGCACTCTCGGTTAAGCTTGGATTGTTGAACTTCGCCCTTAATTGGGCTAGCTGCGCAGCATAAACAGTTACCGCAGTTTTATCAGCTTCGTGTTTCTGGTATGAATTTTCAAAAACTTTACGCTCTACAATAGTTTGTCCAATCACACCGGCATAATTTAACCCCGCCAAAACAACCACAGTTACGACAAGTACGCATAACAAATAGATCCACCAACCTCCAAAATACTTTTTCTCTACTTCCATGGGACCTCCTTGTTGGCATCGTCTTCAACGCCCATAAAAAAAGCGCGGGCCCGGTTTGCCATGAAAAACATGCTGCTTTTCACCGGGGTCGCGCTCAGCTGGATTAGTAATTTTGATGAATAGTTCTTCATGGCACATCTTTTCTACCCTACTTTTTCGCTTTTGTCAAGCTCTTTTGGCCCGGATCTTCCGTTGCTCCTATAAAGTGATTTTGGCTCACTTTATGGAATCAACCGTTTCGCCTGTGTTAAAACGTTGTCGTCGCTTTAGCCAGCTCGGCGCAGTTGTCTTTTTAACCCGTTGTGTGCCTTAACACAGAAAAGGCCCTATGGAACAATGGCAGTGGGCAGCAAGTTAGTGAATCGTGTACGCAATTACGCAGGGAGGTTTTTTCGGAACCCCAAAACCGGCCTACCGTACCACCTGGACTAATTGTTGTGTCCTCTCGACGATAAGAGCCCGATGTTGCCACCGGTTTACTGATGCCCTGTTTCTGTTTACGTGGAACAGGCCGTGGAAACCACGTTGCACCTTGATTTTAATGGTATTATGTTTTGCCTGCGGTATGTATGGTCAAGGCACATTTGGCACATTGAAATCCCTGCTATCATATTCGGATTTGCTGGTAATCCTTAAATCGGTCGGGTCATTCCCGGCGCACACAAAAAAAGCGCAACCTCGGTTTGCCATGAAAGATATGCTACTTTCCACCGATGTTACGCTTTTTTGGATTAGTAATTTTAATGAATAATCTATCATGGCACAACCACACTACCACAAGGTCCATTGCTTGTCAAGCTCTTTCGTCAACGGCTTCCGATATAAACTTAGGCAACTCTTTCATGACGAGCCTGTACCCGATAAGCGCACCGGCCAATAAACTCAATTTATAGTCAGACTTAAATCCAGCGACCTCAAGAAAATTAAAGTCTTCCTCTTCTATCACTGCATACAAGCGTGTTCTAAGCTCGCCCATTTTATGTTCCCCTAATTCTGGCTCACGACACTGATGTCAAGAGCAATCTGCAACCTTGTGTTTTTTAAGCGTTTTACCTGTCTTAAAGTTGTGTTAACCTACGGGGGATGATATAAGCATAACTCAATCCCCACGTCTTCGTATATCTGATTTGCCGTTTGTAAGCTATTATGCCACCGTTCGTTTTGCTCCTGTGTCGGTTTAATAGACACAATCCGGTTAATCCCAGACTGAATGATCTGCGCCGCGCAGTTTGAGCAAGGCGGCATTGGCCATGTATAAATCGTGCAATCATGAAGGTCTTCATGTGCGTGCATAATTGCATTGACTTCAGCATGTAGAATTGCCCTAAGTTTAAATTCTCTATCCGCATATCTTCCTGGATCATCATTAACGCCGACCGGGAAACCGTTGTATCCCAGGCTGACAATCTGATTTCCACGCGTGATTACAGAACCAACTTTCGTGGATGGATCTTTCGACCATTGCGCTATGGTTCCCGCCAGGTCTAAAAAACGTTTATCCCATTTTTCCAATGTGTCCATATTGCCTCCTATCCATGTCAATACCCCGGTTCATCTGCTCTCTATATCCGTAATCAACGAATATTAATCTCAGATTTTGCAATACTGATCAACGTCCTATACGCTTCTATGTTTGAGTGAATGCGCTTTATGTTTTCCTTGGAACTCTTTAAAATGCCCTCTGATATTTTGTAAACAAGCCTAAGATCTGCGGTTTTACCATTTGCAATGGTCGGTATCACTGTGACCTTCTGATTTTCTGCCAATAGGATCAAATAAGCTTTTGATTTCGCCTCCCTGTAAAGACTTTCTTTCTCTGCAACATCCTTGTATAGGACAGAAAGCTTTCTTGTTTCTAACTCTAATTCTTTCAGCTTCTCAATATACCCATTTTTGAGATTTAGTATGTCGTGGAAATCTTGCCTTACAGGCGTCATTTATCGCCTCCTTTTTGTAGCATCATGACCGTTTTACCCCGCTTCTAATTTCGCTAACTCTTGGGATGCGTCATTCAAGATATCGCGAAACTTGCCGACCGCCTCTTTTTTCGCATCATGCAGAGTTTCAGATTCCAACGTGTACATATCGAAAAACCCATAGCATGACGTGAACCATAAATTACTACACCCAACATAGCGATGTACGTGATGTACGGTTAGTCTAAATCTGCCGAAATTTATACTCGCGCCGGGCAATGCGCCCGTGTTATCTTTCCATTTCATAATCTCGCCTCCACCCTTTTCGCTTTAATCGAAAATTCGCATTCATGGCAATACCCAGGACCCTCCACATCATTCTGCCTGCGCTGCACATGCCCGCACGTAATCCCCCAGCATAACATGATTCTGCCCATGTGCTCCGCTGTTGTTCTGAGAATGCAAACGTGCGGAATTTGATCTTGATATTCAACCTCGGTCATTTCTGCCCCCGTATCCATTCGCCCATGTTTTTGATGACCTCCGCCATTACGTCTTCCCTGCCCAGGCTCGCCACAACCTCCCGCCAATAGGCACCAACCGGGTTATGGACAGCCCTATGGCAGTCGGGGCATAACGGCACACACAGATAATCAGACACTTTTTTGCTCATACCACGCGCTTCTGCCCACGTAACATGGTGCGCCTCTGACGGCCCTGGTTTTTGACACGCAAAACACCGTTTCAATTGAACCATTTCGCGGTATTTTTTGTTTACCCACCGTTTTGGCGGCTTCGGTTGTGGGAAAAACTCGCCGCTCATTTGCTCCGCTCCATGGCACACGCAATGGTTAAAATCATTTGACATCTTTATTGTTTTTTTCAGTTGTGTCGATATCAACATAACTGGTTTGATTCCTAACCATGTCGATATCGACATGGTTAGAATTTGGGGTATGATTTTCCCCAGTAAGTGTAACGCCTAAATCAGCGGCGCGGCTTTTTGTGCCCGGTGCATCTGCTTGTTATCAATTAGATTCGCAGCTCTTCCATTCATTATTTAATTTTTCGCTATTTTGAATCATACGGCCCTTTGCCTTTTCAGCTTCCGAAAAAGTTTTGAAAAGTCTACATTTCCTACTTCTTAAATGGAAGCAAGTATCTCTCCATTTTCCTTTTAGATTTATACGAAGTATTTTTCTGGGAGGACACCAAAGCTGCAATTTAAACCATCCATATTTATTCTTACAAATTCTGTATTCTTCCACAACGCTCCCTAGTTTATAACACCAAGCTCACCGCCCCCTGCGATGAGCTCAAAATTTACCGGCTACGTCGCCGGGGTCCGGTGGATGGGTTTTGTGGTTATGCCCGGTAGGGATTTGCACCCTACATGATGGCTTTTTAACATTAGCGCGTTCATAAATATCTATGCCTACTCACGATTGTGTATTTGCGCTTTCGGGTGTGCAATGCCATATTGTTACTTATGACCATGTCACTCTCTACGCTATCCCGTATTGTTACGCCTCCGGAGACACCGGATACTGTTCGATTTATTAGGGCGGTTTCGGGTGCGTTCGCCATGTATCCATCAGATCCTTAACTTGCGGCTACCTATTTCGCCACGAGCATAACGTCTTAGCTGACCTGCGGCGGCTTTTTGCCGTCAGAGTCCGGCGACTGGTTGTGTGCAGACAGTAAGATTGACTGATAATCTGCGCTTAATTCTTTAGCTCGTTCCCACTGCGCCGGGTGCCATTTTTTATAATAGCTCTTATTTTCTTCCATTTTGTGTAGCTTCCCCTGAAGCTTCCATAATTGTTTAAATAATTTTATGGATAATCTAAAATCTCGAAGATCGAAAAAACCGTTATATGGTTTATATTTATCAATTTTGATTTTGTTCATGATGCTCCTAACGATTTAATCAGCCGATTTTGGTGTCGTCTGTAGCTTGTTATGTTCGTAATCATCGCAAATTACCCACTCTCCAAGGTAGAGAGACAAAGGAATTTCTGTTTTTATTAGACACCCCTTTTTAGGTTTATAATTTTTGCATGTGTCGCAAGCATCCCAATGAGTAGAGCCAATACACCCTTCCATTTTACACCTCCAAGAATATAACGTTTCTAATCGCCGCCGCTTTCACTCCGCCTGCAAAAAATACAATAGCCCGGGCGCAACCCTTCCACCGTCTGTATCTCTAAGAACATATTGGATTTCAATCGATGGAAGCTCCCTGCTGGAAAAACTCTGTTTCACATTTTATGTGGTGGTGTTTTCTGCTCATCGGGTCTCCTTCCGCCACTGAACGTTCAGTTGTGCGATTTTATCCAGGGCCATCCTTGCCTGACGTCCTGCCACTTTATTTCCACTATCGTAGAACTTCCCAGCCTCACTCTCGAAAATCACAATCTGCATTTTAATTTGCATATAAGTTTCATATCCTTTTTTAACCATGTCATTTTCCTTTCAAAATTGGCCCAGGATTTCATTTTTGCTTCCGCCCTACCTTCCCTATTCATTTCTGCTTCTCATTGGTCCTTGCCAACGTTTTGTCGCCCTGCGCGTATTCTGGCCCAACCTCATGGCATCCGACAAACATCCTCGTTGATTTCACGCCACGCCATCTCGCCGCCCAGCAAGTACTGGCACCAGATTACCCTCTTTTTCTTTCTCCGTGCCATATCTTCTCAATAACCCTGTTGTCGTTCCCGCAATGTTCACACTCAATAATGTCACAAAGGCATAACTTTCCGTTCACCAACCCCCGATCCAGGGAATACGTCGCGTAATTCCAAGCACCACAATAGGCACATTTAAACTCGATAGCCGGGGATGCCTCTGTTGTTTTAGCGTCTGACATTTCGTCACCTCAAAAAGGTATATTCTGATCAGGTTCGCCCTGCACCGGGTCGCCTGGGTCCGGCGCTTGTCCCCCGCCATCATTCCGCGTCAGCTCATTAAGGAAAAATTTTAAAGCCTTAATGGCGCCTTCGTGGTCGCCTAGAGTTATTTTCCATGGCAAGCTTTTTTCAATGGGCTTCCGGCTCCCATCGCGGGCCTGGGGGTAGCCCCACTCCATGTAAACCTGGTCTTCTTTTTTTCTTGCCGATACGAGCGATATATGCCCGTTGTAGTTGTCAAGGATTATTCCCTCCCCATACTGACTATTCGCATTTGCATAAAACGTTTTTTCGTCTGGCATCACATCTCCTTTCGATTTTGCAAAACAAGCTGATCCAAAAAATCGCCATACCTGTCAGGCATTTGGACATTAGCCTCAATCTTGTGGTTGATCACAAGCTTATTGGCTAGAACAAAGGCAGCCCTTTGGCCTGCGTAACTCTTATCTCGATCCGAAAATATAAAAACTGCCTTGATCCCCTTTGGCGGTATGAACCCTTCCATAAGCGTACTCGATACCGCGCTCCAGACTGGCAAGCCGCTAATTTCATGCGCCGCCAGGGCCGTTTCAATGCCTTCCGCTAACCCTATCACTCCATCTTCCGGCTCAAACAGCCTAACCGCGCCCCCGGTCATTTTATCGAGAGAAGGCATAATCTTTTTCGGGCTTTTGATTCTTATTTTTTTACCATCCGGCGTTAAAAACGTGCGGTGGATCGTTATGGCCTTTCCTTCCGGCATCATAAATGTCGCAAGCATGGCCGGGACATTCGTCTTTGTCTCTGGCTCATAACATGCCTGGTGATAGCGCAATCTGTCTGACACAACGCTGATCCCACGGTTTTTTAGATATCTTGAAACAACATCACCGGCCTTGACAGGCACCGACTCTGTGTAGATTTTCCTGAGCAGACCCCTGGATACGGTTTTTTCCTTTGGTGGTGGGGTTATCGCTGCGGTTCCCAGAACGCCACGAACTGCATCCACAGCACCCTTGAAATCCACGCTTAGGACTTTCATTACGAGATCAACGCCAGTTCCTGCGCCGCAGTGGTTGCATATCCACGACCCGCTGCCCTCTCGATCATCCATCCTGAATCTGCGGCCTTTACTGCCAGGTCCGCATACGGGGCACGAACAATGTTTCCCGCCATCCCCAACGGCTATTCCTAGAGCTGAAAAGATCCCACTCCAACGGCCTTTAGCTTGCTCATGAATATCGGTCATGTTTTCTCCCAATGCTTCGCAATAATGAACTCAGGCGGAAGGCTTGCAAACTCAAACGCCTTATTTGTACCCCTTAGTGTCATGTTCCCATAAAAAAAGCCCCTAACGGCTGCAATGAAAAAAACAATATGGTTTTTTCACCGTTTAGGGGCTTTGGTTGATTATTTACGGTTGTTTTTCCCATTGCACGGTCACCATACACCCATAACCCCTAAATGTCAAGCCGCTTGTTGCTTCTTATAAGACTTCGCCTTCTTGATCAGCAAATATTTGAGCAAATTCGCAGTGGCGCCTTCCGGCGCAATCGCCGGGACGTTCTTCACCCGCTTATCGTTTGGCCACACCGAAAAATAGTCCCGATATGCGTGCGCTGCCCAACCGGCCTTATAGCCATTTTTCTCTGCATGCCATACCAGCGCCCCCATAAGTTTTCTTTTCTCTAGGAAGTCCATTTTGTTCGTTTTCTTCTTTTGCTTTAATTCTTCAAGTTCCGCGTCTATTGTTTCGATAGGCTTCCCGAATGTTTTCAGCGAGGTGCCGCAAGTTGGGCATGTAGATGACCCTTTAAATATTTCGCTACATACTCTGCACTTTAAAAGTTTCGCTTCTCCCGGCTCTACGTTCTTTCTTGACCACGCTTTCTTTTCCCCATCCAATGACCATTCAATTTCTTCCTCCAGAAGCCCGTGCGTTTCAACTACATTCCCGTGGTCCAGCAAAAGACACGTTTTGCCTTCTTGTGGCCTGAGCCCCCTCCCACCCATTTGCCGGTAGAGACCCATGCTTTTTGTTGGCCTTGCAATGACAACACAGCTCACATCAGGTACGTCAAGACCTTCCTGGAATAGTGCCACATTCACAAGGACCTTAATATCCCCGCTATCCATCCGTTCAAAAACATCTGCCCTTTCTTCGTCCGAATGCCGAGCATTAAGATACTCTGCTGGGATACCTGCCGCGTTAAATGCATCTGACACCGAGATGCTGTGGGCGACATTAACGCAGAACACAATGGTTTTCCGGTTCTCAGCTAATTTAAGCCAATTCTGCACAATGTCCCCCACCAGCTTTTTGTTATCAGTCTTTTCAGCCAATGCCTTGACCTGGTAATCGCCCATAGCCATTTTAACACCGTCGAGGTCTATCCTGCCAGGAACGAAATACCTGACTGGCGCAAGATACCCACGCTTTGTGAGTTCCTTAACCCCCGTTACGTCCACCAGGGCGTTGAATACTTCACCAAGCCCCCTGCCGTCGGCCCTTGATGCAGTTGCCGTAAAACCGATGACTATTTTATCTTTATACAGCTTTATAACTTCCATAAATTGCTTTGCCGGGGAATGGTGCGCTTCGTCGAGTAGAATTACGTCCGCGTCTACGAAATACTGGTTGTATCTCAAGGCGTCCAAGCTCAGCCGTCGCCCATAGGTGGCAATTGACACCACCTGAACAGCCCTATCCAAGTTCGTTTCTTCCCCAGCCATGATCACACCGGCGTTAATCCCGAAATGGGCTCCAAGTGTTTCAATAATTTGGCGCACCAGGTGTCGCCGGTGCAGTACAATCAAGACTTTCTTACCGTTACTTGCGGTAGATTGAGCTATTTGCGCCAGGATTGGGCTTTTCCCTGCGCCTGTTGCCAGAACTACCAATGGGCGGTTGTTCCCCTTGCGAACTTCGTCGCGGACACCGTTGATTGTGGATTGTTGATAGTCCCTCAAAATTAAACCCATAGCCTTGTCACCTTCAGCGTTTTAGTAAAAATGGTTGTGAGAAACTGCGGTCATCGAGACGTTTGACATAAACCGAACCCGTCCCAAAATACAGCATAGCAGGGCGAACCGTGATAAATGGGATACCAACGAAAATTGACGCCCCGTCATATTTATTGCACTGAATTTTTCCGGCCTTCGTTATCCCACCAAGCCTCTCAATAATCAGTTTGTACCTTGAGATATCCAAGATAAACCATTCGAGAAAAACGCTCTTTTTAGGATCACCCCACCCGTAAAAGTATAGTTGGGCGCCCAGTTTCTGCCACTCACCATCAGTGCCATCGCCATTTTTAATCTCTTGCGTAAAGTCATGGAACGTCCATTTTGGGTAGTCCCGGTATTTTTCCTGGATTGAAAACCATTGCCCACTTCCCATGTGCAACAAAGCATCAATCCCAAACTCTTTATCAAGAATATGGACTTTTACACCTTTTTCTCTCAAATCCTCAATCCGGCATTTAGGGAAAATGCTTTCATATATCCTCTTTGCCGCCGTCTTTAGTGGCAGTTGCACATCCTTTACGGTTCTAAGCTGTGAAAACTCTGTCATTCCCGATCCTTTTTATTATGATTTTAACATAGGCCGCGTCTTTTTCGATTAGAATAGCCTTTCGTTTTAGAGATTTCGCAGAGACCCCGGTAGTCCCTGCTCCGGCGAAACAATCAAGGACAGTATCTCCAATGTCAGAGCCCACACGAATGAGCTGTGTAATTAAAGCCTCTGGCTTTTGGGTGGGGTGTTCTTTTTTGTCTTTGAAATTGCTTTGTGGTTGGGCAATTGTGAACACATCATAACTATTTAGGGATTCGTCCCACACTTCACTTTTTGGCAAATTTAGGTTGGTTGCGTCTTTACCGTAAAAATAAAAAATAGGTTCGTATGTGTATTTATATTTATGCTGGTCATTTGGTTTCACATTGTTTTTGTAGTTCCATATCAGGGTATTGCCAAAAATAAACCTATCTGGAATCACATCAAACGGGAATTGGTACATATACTTTTGGGACCAGCAAATATAGATTCTGCCAGTATCCCGAACCTTTGAGACCGCAAGCTTCAACCATTCCCGCGTAAAGTCAAGGAACGATTCCGTAGAATTGAACTGATCCCACTTTTCCCCCGTTATGTAATACGGTGGGTCTGTCACAAGGATATCCACGCTCCGATTTTTCAATGCTGGCAATGCAGAAAGACAATCCCCATGGATAACCCTCACCTGGTTTCGCTCCTCACAGATATCATTTGCAATTTTCACCGCTTTTTCAACCTGCGTCTGCGTAGAGTAAAGGCCATCAATGCAATTCTGAAAAATCTCAGCGGTATCCTTACCATCAATAAGGTTCTCAATCGCGTACAGCGCAAACGTCTCACGGTCCCGGTACTCCTGAGCGCGTTTTTTTACCTGGCTTGGCTTTAATTTCCCTGAAATGAGACCGTCTATCATTTGCAGTTGGTGGGTTTCTGTCAGGTCTAGGATGTTCCTGAGCAGGTTTTCTGAAATAGGGACGCCCGTCCCAACTGTTGGGACGTGGGCGTCTTCTCGTGTTGGGACGGACTTATAAAACTCCGTCCCAATCACATCCCAAGCTGGTGGTGCAATACTTTCAAGGCGTGCATAATTTTTTACCTTATCCCTGCTCCATCCACTCAGCATAACGCCAACATCAGCCTGGGTATAAACCCTTTTGCCATCCTTGGTTTCTGCAAGTTTTGCCCAAATGAACTCAGCATCAGAAACAAGATTATTGGGTACGATTGTTTCAGCAGCATTATTGCAAACACTGGCAAGCTGATATTGCTCCATATCAGACAAGTTGTCTTTGACGACAACCGGCATTTCTTTGATCCCAAGAGATAACGCCCCCTCGTACCTGTGCCTCCCGTCGATAAGTTTATATTTCCCGCCATGGATAGGGACAATCACGACTGGATTATTGATCAGAAACCCATTTTCCTTAATGCTTTTGGTAAGTAGTTCAACCCCGCTTTTATTTACTTTTCGCCTTTCAATAAACTCTGTTATTTCTGAAAGTTTTATCATTTCCATATTTCTATCTTTGCCTCCATTTCATAGAAAAAGTACCTGTTATTTCCGATATATTCATTTAGACTTCTCCCTCTCCAGTTTTTCCATCAGCGCCTCGGCAATCACCTGCTTGAACGTCTTCCCAAGAGTTATTGCCAATATCTTAATCCCCTTTTTCAAGTCTTCCGGTATTTCAACGTTTATAATTATCATGGTTTCTCATACCCCCTATGGTTTCTATTGTCAAACCTTTTCTTGCTTATTTTGCCAACTGCCCCTATTTGCCAATCCCTACGTTCCATATCGCTACCTTTCCCCTAAATTGGTTTCATTTCAGCTTTTTCAGCTTTTCGGTGAGTCTATTATCGCCATATTGCCCCATGGTATGCGTAACCATGCTTAAACGCGTGCCCATGGGTATTGCCAGATCATGCCAGTTCATGCCAAACTTAGGATCGCGTAAGGTAGCTATCTCACTACCTTTTCCAGGGTTTTCCGGTTTTCCGTTTTTGTAAGTTGCTGAATTCATGTTGGTTTTTTCCATGTAAAATCTAACCCATTCTTTCTTAGTATTATATGTATAGTTAAGTTAATGCTTTTCTTGGTAAGACAGATACAGAAACAGATACAGAGTTAAACTGGTTGGATATTGTCCGGCGCTTGTCCTGACATTATCCGGATTTTCTGGATTGCTTGCGTGAGTATTCGTCCCTGTATTTCAATAAGTTATTGCATATTATTGTGATATCGCTTTCAGAGTTTTTTACGGAAAAAAGTTCGATGTTTTGAGCAAAAACTAGAAAAGTTTTCAGTTTTTTTAAAGAAACCCCGCAAAGTCGCGCCCAATTTCGACCTGAAAGCGTTACGCTTGCACAGCCATCGCCGGTTATTTTTTCTCCGATAATTTCCAAGATTATCCAATATAGCCCATATCCACTAAGCCCAAACTCATCTTGGATTTGCAGTAATTTCTCATCCCGGTTTGATGCTGTTAAATGTTTAAACCACCGCAATCTAACACCTCGACCGCAAAGATCCCCATACCAAATCACAGCAACCAGCATAGGAAACAATGATGGGCCGGACTCGCACCGGAATGTCTGATATGGGGGTCTTTAGTTTCGAGATTGTATTCATGGTATTTTCCTATACATACGGTTGCTATCCCCACTAAACCACACGATCCCAGGTATGTCAAGATATTTCATTCCCGTCCTTTCCACCACCTCTGCCGGTGTCATTTCACGGATCTCCTCTTGCCGTCTATCTAAGCCTGATTGTTGCATGGGGGGCTCAAAGTGTGGCTCAACACATCTGTTCAGCCTGTCAACGATATCCTGTTTGCAGTACGCTATCCGCCTGGTCGGAGAACGGGCCTCTTTGTCAATTCTCCCAAGGTGGGCTAAGGGCGTAAACCATGGGTGTTCAATTAATCCCTTGATTTTTGATAACTTCTTCATTTCTCCGGTCATAAAATTCCATAACCTTAGATGGTTACGGATTAACCATAACGTTTTAGCGCTACAGTGGCAGTCGAGTAGCTTGACTGATTCGTTTGCATGCCCCATCCTGCGGGCAATTTTACCAACATCATGCAACATTGCTGCAAGAATTAGATCGGTATCAGTTGTTTCCCGAAAGGCGCAATAAACAGCCTGGAGGGAATGGGTAAAGACATCGCCTTCCGGGTGGTGTTCTTTCCCCTGCTCAACACCACGAGACTGTTCTAAAATCCAGAACAAAGGGTCCATTATTTCGGGCGTGAATATTTCCATTTGTTCCTCAAATAAGGTTGTTTGATATGGTGTCTATGATGAAATTATTCCAAAACTTGCGATCCGGTTTTTCCGGTAAATCGCTTTCTGCTGATAATGTTTCGACTTCCTCCATGAGGTCCTCCAAGCGTGGAGCGCACTCAGTCATATAGTCAAGTTCTCCAGTTTTCACTTTTGTCAAGAAATAGGCCTCCTTAAGCGGGAATGTGATTGTGTTTTCTGTGAGAAGTTGTTTAACCTGGAATGCTGCCCTGAAAGCGTGGCTTATGGCCTTAAAGTCAATGCCTTTATTTTCAGCCGCAAGTTTGGCCCGGGCACCATATGCGTCGTGGAATTTTTTTAAAGCGGACTGAACGTAACCAACTGATGCTGTTTTTTGGAAGATTTTACCACACACTTGAACTTGTGGGATGCCTGATGGAGCATCTCTAATAATATGGCAGTGTTCCCCCAACGGAATTTTTTCCCATACTGCGGCCATTTTATCGCCTGAATCATGCTGATTTAAGGTTTCGACAAAAGACGCGGCCGCATTAAGCCTACTGCCCTTAATACCGTATTTGCTTACTTGGCGCCGCGCATACCCAACAAACGCCTTTAAGTTTTTCGTGTAAAACCGCTCTCTGTTCGCAACGATGTCCAGCCAAATATTAGAAGTTGCCTCCACCATATCAGTTGGAGCGTGAAGCATGTCAAGCGCGACTGTCTGCCCTTCACAAGCAAGTTTTATAAAATAATGGAGGGAATATGCTTCCATGTCTACATCGGCCTGGCTATTTTTTTGGCCTTCAGGTTTCTTCTTTGCGTTGTTGTAACTTTTTGGGATATTCCCCAAAAAGATCTGATCTCTTGTTGGTAAAAAAACGCCCTTATAATCTGTATCCGAATTGGGCGTATTCGTACCGTAGAGGTGCGACCCGAACATCATCTTAACCACTACTTGCTCTTTCATAACCCCGCCTCCCGATATATAACTTCGTGATTTCCGCTTGTCTACGATCTGTGTCTGATTGTTGCCCATCATCGCTAAACAGCCGTTTTATATCCGTTGGCTTCTTGACCCAAATCTCTATCTCGTCAGGGGACCCCAATTCGGAAAAATTCCTTTCGAGATATTCTTCTGCCGCTATCGCCGCGTCAAACCCAGGCACCCGTTCTATAAAATCATATCCATCGTTTACCGTAACATCCCACTGCATCTGAAAGT
>Ga0190310_1000069_pt1 | contig 37890 bp, 46 predicted proteins | sample 48700778_MG_FD_165059 | JGI IMG/M metagenome (GOLD analysis project Ga0190310, IMG submission 165059) | Hydrothermal vent sediment bacterial communities from Southern Trench, Guaymas Basin, Mexico - 4870-07-7-8_MG | ecosystem: Environmental > Aquatic > Marine > Hydrothermal vents > Sediment ... | reverse complement strand
TGCCTTGGTCGACGTAAATGAGAGGTTGGCCGAGGGCGAGGCCCTAGACCTCCTCCATGCCTCCTACGCCTTGAAGAGGCCGATCAAGGTGGTCGGCGGCTCAGACTACTCCCTCCTAGACGGCTCGGATCTGATAGTCATCTCAGCCGGGGTCGCTAGGAAGCCCGGGATGACCAGGCTCGACCTCCTCCGTAAGAACGCCGAGATAATGAAGGAAATCTCGGAGAAATTAAGGGATCATGTGGGGAACTCCTTGATCCTAGTGGTTACGAATCCGGTGGATTTGATGACCTACTTGGTCTGGAGGGAGACCGGGGTGTCGAGGAGGAGGGTCTTCGGGATGGGCGGATTACTCGATACGGCTAGGCTTTGGAGCTTGACGGGGAGGGTTGGAGAGTCGTTCATTATGGGCGAGCATGGGGAGACCATGTTCATAGTTAGGGGGGATAGGAGGCTTCAGGAGGAGGTTAGGAGGGCTGGAATGGAGGTGATAAGCAGGAAGGGGGCGACCATCTACGGCCCAGCGACCTGCATCTATAGGATGGTGAGGGCTGTGGTGGAGGATCTAAGAGAGGTCTTACCGGCCTCGGTGGTTCTCCAAGGCGAGTATGGGCTTAGGGATCTGGCCATAGGGGTTCCGGTAGTCTTGGGGAGGGATGGCGTTGAGAGAATAATTGAACTCGAGGGAGTTAGAGAGGAGCTTAGGAGATCTGCTGAGCTCTTGAGGCAGAAGCTTAGGGAGATCGGGTACTGAATGCGGGAAAAGCAAAATAGGTTGGCGGGAGAGGATTTAGCCAGCATGAGCGGGGAAGAAAGGACTTCGAGGATTCCGGGATTCTATAAGCTTAAGCCCGAGGAGAGGCTTCAGAGGGTCAAGGAGTTCGCCAACCTAACCGATGAGGAAGCTGAGCTTTTAAGGAGATTTGGGGCGCTAGACGAGGCCCTAGCAAACAGGATGATAGAGAATGTGATCGGGGTCTTCCAGCTCCCCCTCGGGATAGCAGTGAACTTCCTCATAAATGGGAGAGATTACATGATCCCCATGGTCATCGAGGAACCCTCGGTCGTCGCGGCGGCCTCGAACGCGGCGAAGATGACTAGGGCCGGCGGAGGAGTCTACACCATGAGCACGGGGCCCATAATGATAGGCCAGATACAGCTATTAGACGTCCAGGATCCCTATGGGGCCCGCTTCGAGGTCCTGAAGGCCAAGGACGAGATCCTCCAGATAGCTAATGAGAAGGACCCGGTGTTGGTGAGGTTGGGCGGGGGGGCGAAGGATCTGGAAGTCAGGGTCGTGGACTCGAAGGTGGGCCCGATGCTGATCGTCCACCTACTCGTGGATGTCAGGGATGCCATGGGGGCGAACGCCGTGAACACCATGGCTGAGGCGGTGGCGCCGAGGCTGGCCGCGATAACGGGTGGGAGATTCAGGCTCAGAATAATCTCGAACTTGGCCGATAGGAGGCTTGTGAGGGCCTGGACGAGGATACCTCCGGAGGCGGTTGGGGGGAAGGATGTCGCCAAGGGGATAGTCGAGGCATGGGCGTTCGCGGATGCAGACCCCTATAGGGCCGCGACCCACAACAAGGGGATAATGAATGGAGTCGACGCGGTCGTGATAGCGACTGGAAACGATTGGAGGGCGGTCGAGGCGGGAGCCCACGCCTACGCCGCCAGAACAGGCCGCTACAAGCCTCTAAGCACCTGGGAGATAGATGAGGAGGGATACTTGGTGGGCTCCCTTGAGATGCCCCTGGCGGTTGGGATAGTCGGCGGGGCGACGAGGACGAACCCGCTCGCCAAGATCGCGATAAAGATTCTGGGGGTTAAGACCGCCCAAGAGCTGGCCGAGATTATAGGGGCGGTCGGGCTGGTCCAGAACCTCGCCGCTTTGAGGGCCTTGGCCGCCGAGGGCATCCAGGCGGGACACATGTCCCTCCACGCCAAGAACATCGCAATCATGGCCGGAGCTGTGGGAGATGAGATAGACCTAGTCGCTGAGAGGATGGTTAGGGATAAGATAGTCAGGGTCGATAGGGCGAAGGAGATCCTGGAAGAGATCAGGAAAAAAGGTAAAAGCGGTAAGGTAGCCTGATCGTCGGGTTGACGGGTTGAGGGTCAGGCTTGAGAAGAAGGGGATAAGGGTTTTAGGGATAGCCGAGAGCTTCAGGAAGGGCCTCGATAGGAGGGCGGTTTTAGCGGGAGTCGTTATGAGGATGGATCTAATAATCGATGGGGTGATCGTAGGATTCTGCACGGTTGGGGGGATGGACTCGACCGAGAGCATCTTGGAGATGTATCGCAGGCTTGAGAGGGGAGATATATCTGCGATAATGCTGAATGGGTGTATAATCAGCTGGTTCAACGTGATAGACTTGAGGAGGCTCCACGAGGAGACAGGTCTCCCAATAATCTCGGTGAGCTACAGACCCTCGAAGGGGATAAGGAGATACTTCATCGAATACTTTCCATCGGATTGGGAGAGGAGGGTCGAGATCTATGAGAGGAATGGGCCAAGGATCGAGATCGTAAACAAGAATGGATTCAAGCTGTATCTGAGGGCCGTCGGATTAGACGAAGATGACGCGGCTCAACTAATAAACAGGTTCACCCTCTTCGGAAGGATTCCAGAACCCCTCCGAGTCGCCCGATTGATGGCCCACTCGATCCTAAACGATGTGGTGGCCGGAGAATCTTCAGCCTAAAATACTCATAGATCCATAATCTCCCTCGATGCCGATCCATCTAATCGGCCTGGGCCTCGGAACCATTGAATACCTGACCTTAGGAGCTTTGGAGACCGCCGAGAGGATGGATGAGCTTCTCTTAGACACCTATACGAGCTGGATCCACCCAGACCTGATGAAGTATCTTAGGGAGAAGTTCGGCGAGAGGCTCGTCAAAGCGGATAGAAGCATGCTTGAGGAGAGGGTTGATGAGCTCATCAGGAAGGCGGAGGAGAAGGAGATCGGAATACTCGTTCCGGGAGATCCGTTGATAGCGACCACCCACATCTCGATAATATTGGAGGCGAGGAGGAGGAAGATTCCGGTTTACCTAATTTACGGGGTCTCGATAATCTCCGCCTCGGCCTCCGCCTCGGGCCTCCAAGCGTATAAGTTTGGGAGGATAACGACCATTCCTAGAGATGGCGTCGGCGTCGAGACATGTTATAGGGTTGTTGCGGAGAATTTGGAGAAGGGCTTACACTCCCTAATACTCTTGGACACCGCCGATGGGGGTCTCAAGATACCTGACGCCCTAAAGATGCTCATGAGGGTTGAAGACAAGCTCGGATATGGAATCTTCGATCGAGATAGCATGGTGATCTGCTTGGCGAGGATCGGGTCGAGCGAGGAGCTCAGATGGGCTGGGAGGATCATTGAAGCCTTGAAGCTTCATTATCCACCTCCACCACACCTCATAATAGTTCCGGGAGAGCTCCATTTCGCCGAGGTAGAGGCATTAAAGGAGATCTTGGGAGCCGACGAAGAGCTCGTAGAATCTTACAAGCCTCCGAGATATGAGAGGGAAAGGGCTCGATCATATATCATGAAGGTGGAGAGGGTTTTGGACGAGATCCGGATAAGGGTCGACTCGGAGAGGGTTATGGAGATTATCGAGATCGTGAAGAGCTATCTCGAAGACTCGAAGAAATTCTTGGAGAATGGTGAGGTGTTCAACGCGGTTGCGGCCATCTCATATGCTGAGGGCCTTCTAGACTCCCTAAGGAATATCGGATACGTCGATTTCGAGTGGCCTAGAACCTGAATCCAAACGCTTCGGCGAGCTTCTCAGCCCTCCTCAACTCCTCCAGAAACCTATATCCCCTCTCGGTCAGCCTATACTCGCCCATCTCCTCCTCGACCAATCCCTTCTCCGAGAGCTCCTTGAGGTACTTCATCAATCTATCGTAGGAGAGGTTTGCGTAGAGGAGTAGCTTTGAGACCTTTCCACCCTCCTCGCTTATCGCGGTTAAGATATCCAAGACTATCTTAAGCCTTGACCTGTAGGGCTTCAACCCGCCCTCACCACTCTGATCACGGATACCGCGAACATTATGAACCCGATGAATCTAAGGATCTGCCCTATCACCAAGAGACTTACGAAGGCCAAGGCCTGTATCATGAAGCATAGGTGGCTCAAGAATATCGAGGTGAACGCGATAGAGATCAGGAGCCTGTTGGGGGACCTATCCACCAGTAGGTTTATCATCGACTGGATCATCACCACCCCTATCAAGACCAGCAGGATGGACTCGGGGAGGGCGCCATACCTCACTATCGGGGCCGCGGCTGGGATGGCCTCCTCCGTCATAACCCTATCAATGACATACGATCCGAGGATCAGCGAGTAGCCTATCGCGGTCGAGATGAAGTAGGCTAGGTAGCCGACCCCGAGAAAATGCGGCATCCTCGAAGCTATGGCCGCGTAGCTGAGGATCGAGTCCGCCAACAACCCTATTCCCGTGAAGATGAAGCCCAGCTCGAGCGCCAGGAAAGACTTCTTCCTAGTGATTGTGTGGGCCCTATATGCTTGGTAGCCGACTATGAAGGCGACGAACGCGCTTATGAAGTTCATGATTATATCGTATCCGAAGAAGAGCGCAGGTCTAACCGGCATATCCTTCAACTCCAGCCCCGTCGAAGCATATTTATGTCTTGTGTATGATTCGTCCAGAATCCGAAAACGGCGTTAAGATTAAAGATCGGGTCGATCATGATTCCCCCGACCGAGATGGCTGGAAAGATAGTGTTAACCACCGGGGCATTCGACATGCTCCACCCAGGCCATCTAAGGCTCTTGGAGGAGGCGAAGAAGCTCGCCGGGTCGGATGGTAAGCTCGTGGTCTTGATCGCGAGGGATGAGACCATTAGGAGGAATAAGGGGAGGGATCCTATCTTCGATGAGGAGGCTAGGAGATACATGGTCTCCATGCTTAAGCCCGTCGACGAGGCGATCCTGGGATACATGCCGTTCTCCTTCGAGAAGGTGATCGAGAGGGTTAAGCCGGATGTGGTGGTCTTCGGATACGATCAGGAGGAGTTTAGAAAGGAGTTCGAGAAATTTTGTAAGGAGAAGGGGATAGACGTGCATATAGTGGTCGCTAAGAAATATTCCATCGGAAAATTGAATAGTAGCACGGAGATAATCGAGAGGATACTCAAGATCTATAATCCCTAAGAGCTGCTTGATAGAGGCTCTTCGATGGGAGCTTGACGCACACATACACCCTATCTCCATCCTTCAACCCAAGCTTCTCTCTCAGGCAGTTCGGGGCCACTACCTCAACCACGTCCTCGCCGTAATGCGTCCTCTCGATAAAGACTATGGCGACATCTTCGCAATCATTTAATCTGGCCAAGACGCATTTAGCTCCGCCGTAGGCTCTTCTACCGTCCTTGAATCCCTCGATCCTTATGTCGGCCGCCTTCTCCAATAGAATCCTATTCATTATCGAATCCCTGTTCATTAGCCTGATGTTGAGCGTCCCGGGATATGGCCTGAATCCGAGCTTCTCCTCGAACTGCCTCAAGTAGTATGGTATTTGGAGATAGTATGCCCCCTCAGATAGTCCTGTGAAAACCCTCCCCTCGAGCCTAATCTCTATCGGCCTCTCCAAGATCCCCTTAAGGGTTAGATACACGTCGAGGAGCTCTTTTAAGCCCTTCTCGGTTAGCTTTATCCTCCTCGCCTTTCCGCATCTCCTCCTAGCGATGTAGCCTTCCTCCTCAAGCTGGATTAAGAGCCTCGAAGCCGTCTGCTGTGAGATCTTCAATGCCTCCGCGAGTCTTGAAGTTGAGATCTCCACGCTTTCCGCGAAGGCATTTCTCCCGGCCAAGAATATCAGGATCCTCTCCTTATGGCTTAAGAGCGTCATCGAGAACACCGATTCACGAAATTCCGCGGGCGATTTACTCAGAGATTTATCGTTTCATTAACCCTAAGCCCCTCATCCGTGAAGATTAAGAGATCTATCCCATTCCCGCTCGCGGCATCCCTGGCTATCGACGCCTTAATCGCCTTCAACGCGAGCTCCCTCAGCTCCTCCATACCCATATCAGGCCTATATGTGCTCTCGATCACCCCTATCGCTATCTCCGCACCCGTCCCGACGACCGCGTAATCGTCCTCGATCATCGAGCCGAGCGGATCCAAAACTATTACATGGGCTCCGGTTTCATCGAATCCGCCCACTATGGTCTCGGTTAGATATGGTAGAGACCTGCTTTTGAATAGGTAGTTTGAGAGGATCTTCGCAACCCCTCTGACCGTAGGCTCCATCCCATACCTATATCTATAGAGGTTTACCTCGGCTTGAGCATCCCTAATCAAGCTCTGCATATCCCCGACGAGTCCCGCGCAGGCCGCTCCTATCTTATGAGTTATCTGGAATACTTTTCTCACGGTCTTGCTCACGACGAAGTATCCATAGGCAAGCCTCTTCTCCGACGCCAGGACGACGGAGTTCTTGCCCTTAATCCCTAGGGTTGTGGCTCCAGGATACGGATACTGCTGAGCCATGGTCTTAACCTAAAGATCTCTCCCTAAGCCTCCTCTTAAACATAGATGTCTAAAGCCGTGGACATAGACCCGGGCAAATCACCAATAAATTTATCAAGGATCGCGTGTCGAGCTTACTTGATGAAGGAACCTTATGAGGGTGTTGAGATAGTTGAGGTGGAGCCGATCGAGGGTGAGGAGTTCATAATAATCGAGGGGTTTCCCGACGTGGGCCTTGTTGGGTCGATAGCGGCCTCATTCATAGCCGACAGGCTTGGAATGAAGGAGGTTGGATACATGGATGTAGAGGCCCTTCCGCCGATAATCTCCGTTAGAGACGGGAGGATCCTGGAGCTGATCCGGATCTATAGGAAGGATAACTTGCTGGCCATCCTCTCGGACGTTCCGGTTCCGGCCTCGATAGTGAAGCCGTTTAGCCGAGAGCTGATGAATTGGATCGAATCTAAGAAGCCCAAACTCCTGATATCCCTAACCGGAATCCCCGAGCCTAATAGATTGAACATCGATAAGCCTAAGGTCTACCTCTTGGCGAGCAACGCCGAGCTAGCCAGAAAACTCCATGAGGCCACGGGGATTGATATGTTTAAGGATGGGTTCATAGCCGGGATTAAGGGGATGCTGATCAAGGAGGGCGCGAGGAGGAAGATAGACACGATCCTAGTCTCTGCTCAATCGCACTTCAATTACCCCGATCCGGGATCGGCGGCAGAGGTCGTCAAATATCTCTCGAAGATCCTGCACATCGAGCTGGACGTTAAGCCTTTGCTGGAGAGCGCCGAGGAGCTTAAGCTTAGGCTTAGAGACCTTATGAGAAGGACGAGTAGGATGATGCAAGGAGTTCAGAAGTCTAGGGAGCTTGAGCTACCGCCGGTCTACCTGTAGGGGGTGGGATGGATGAGTTATAGGAGAAGGCCTCTTTGGAGGATCTTGTTGGACGAGTTTAGGAGGATTGAGGAGGAGATGAATAGGATTGAAGATGAGTTCATCAGGAGGATTAAGGAGACGGAGGGGATGAGGGGATGCATAACCCCTCTCCACAACCTATACGAGTCCGGAGACGAGGTGATCTTCACCGCCGACATGCCCGGCTCGAGCAAGGAGGAGATAGATCTGAGGGTTGGGGAGAATTACATCAGGGTGGAGGCCCCATGCAGATCCCCGATAAGGGGTGAGAGAAAATACCTGCTCCACATCGAGCTCCCGGTGGAGATAGATCCAACGAGCGTAAGAGCCAGATACAAGGATGGAGTCCTAGAGGTGGTTGCGAGGAAGAGGCTTAGGGGGTTCAGGATTAGGGTGGAGTAGCGAGAGCTCTGACGACCGCCGACCAAGCCTTCACAACATTATCCCTGTTATAGCCTCCTCCGCCCATGGCGACGATCCTACCTTCACACATCTCCTTCGCGAGCTTGTGTAATCTCCTTGCGACGAAGTAGTGGACCTCCTCCGTGTATTCGAGCCCGGTTAATGGATCTCCTATAAGCCCGTCGGCTCCGGCCTGGAGCAGGATGAACTCCGGGTTAACGTCGTTTAGAAATCTCTCGACGAGCCTCTCCCAATTCTCCATGAACTCGCTGACCCCCGCTCCCGGCATCAGGGGTATGTTGAGCTTGGTTCCAGCCGCCTCCCCACCACCCCTCTCATGGGCGAAGCCGGTTCCCGGATACAGGGTTCTGCCATCCTGGTGGAAGTCTACATGCTTCAACCGCTTATCGTAGTAGAAGTCGTAGAAGACCCCATCCCCATGATGTGCGTCGATATCGACGTAGAGGACCTCCTTCAATCCAACCTTATCCAGGAGATATTTTATCGCTATCGAGGCGTCGTTGAAGATGCAGAACCCAGCGGCCCTACCCTTCCTCGCGTGATGCAGGCCGCCCATGGGATTGAACCCATGATCTATCTCACCCCTCATGACCAGATCCACGAGCTTGAGGGTTGATCCGACGACGTAGAGGGAGGCCTCATAGCATCCCTTGAAGGCGGGTGTGTCGCCATAATCCAAGTATCCACGCCCATCCATGGACATGCTCTTGACGAAGTCGACGTACTCCCTCTCATGATAGGATAATACCTCTTCGAGGGCGGCCATCCTAGGCTTAACCCTCACTATCTGGCCGGGGAACTCACTCTCAAGTTCCGGGAGCTTCTCATAGAATCTCTCGATCCTATCCTTCCTAAATGGATGGGGTTGGGGGAAGCTGTAGAGGAGCATCTCCTCGCCGTAGACCACACCCACCCTACATCTGCTCACAGACAGCCCTCCAAGATCAGCCGTCTAGGAGACTGGGAGAGACTAACTATTAGATATTTTTACGGGGAGGGGATTTTTCGGATGGGGAAGTTGCCTCGGATAAGGTTTAGGATCTTGGAGGGGAAGGATGGTGTTAGAAAGCTCTACGATGACTTGGCAGAGATCTATGATCGCTCGCGATTCCTCTACCTCACTAGGAGGCTTGAGAGATGCGAGGAGGGGGTTTTGAGCGGATGGCTTAAGAGGCTGGAGTCCCCGATGCTAGATGTTGGATGCGGGTCTGGAAGATACTCTCTGAAATCGGCTGAGAGGGGAGTCGAGGTAATATCTGTAGATCTAAGCCTGAATATGCTGAAGATTTTCCTCAAGAAGCTGGAAGCCCGCGGACTTGGGGAGAGCGTTCACGTGGTCTTGGCCGATGGGGAGAATCTTCCCTTCAGAGAGGGGTCTTTCAGGGGCTTATTATGCACCTTAACCTTCGACCACTTCCAGGAGCCTGAGAAAGCGATTTCAGAGTTTTCAAGGGTTTTGGAGATCAGGGGATTATGCATAATCTCCACGCTGAATAGGGAGCATCTCAATCTAATCAGGAGGCTGCTCAAGATACCTGCCGATAAGATTCCCTTCCTCGGCGAGTCCATTCCACCGACCCTCATCTACGAGGTCGGGCACACGGGCCTAGAAGTCCAAGAACTACTCTCAACCCACGGCTTTAAGCCTGTCAAGCTCATGGGGTGCTGTCACTGGGGATTGTTCACACCCTTCATACCGGAGCCCCTATTTGAGTTATTGGAGAGGCTGCTGGTTAAGCTAAAGAGTTCCATGAAGCACGCCGTATTGCATGTGGTCGTGGCCGAGAAGTCTCCGAGATAGCTTTCCCCAAAGCGGAGATCTTTTGAAAGCTTATTTAGGGGGCTTTTAACCGCCGAGCCGAATTGATGGCGAATTTATAAAATTTATAATCAATCCCGAAGTAGATATTGCGATGAAGCTCAAGCATGGCCTAGATGAGAAGGACCTTAAGATACTGGAAATACTCCAAAGCGATGGGAGGGCCTCATACTCCCAGATATCGAGGAAGCTTGGAATGAGCGAGGCGGCGATCTACTCTCGGATTCAGAAGCTCTTAAAGTTAGGCGTCATAAGGAGATTTCAAGCCATCTTAGATCCCGAGAAGCTCGGCTTCACCCTCACAGCCTTCGTAGCGATAACTGCTCAGCCGGCCAAGTATGAAGATGTCTTAAGGGCTTTGGCCGAGATGCCGGAAGTCCAGGAAATCTATGACGTTACAGGAGACTATTATTGCTTGATCAAGCTTAGGACTGATGGGAGGGAGAGCTTGGCGAGGATACTCGACCAGATCGGATCCCTCGATGGGGTGGCGTCCACCGAGACTAGGATCGTTTTGAGGACGATAAAGGAGGATTACGCCTTACCCATCCCTAAGCATAAATCAGCTCAACCAATTTGAGCAGATCTTCAGCCACGTAGGTCGGCGTAAGATTTTGCGGTAGATCTACAATATCTTCTCTCCTCGAAACGCCCGTTAGGACCAGGGCTGTGTCGGCTCCAATATTCTTTCCGGCCAATATATCGGTCTCAAACCTATCCCCAACCACTAAAATCTCATCAGGTTCCATCTCAAGCCTCCTCAAAGCGGATTCCATGATTATCCTTGAAGGCTTACCTATGACCACGGGCTCGACCCCAGATGACTCCCTCAAAGCCGCCACTATCGCCCCAGCCCCCGGATCAAGTCCATCCGGAGTCGGGTAGGTTCTATCCGCGTTCGTCGCCACGAACTTCGCCCCCTTCAGAATCGCTCTAAGACCCGCCCTGAGCTTCCGGTAATCCACCTCGCGATCCAATCCAACTACAACATACTCCGCCTCATCCCATCTCTCGATCGGGAGTAATGTATGCCCAATCCTCTTACAGTATTCTTTGAACCCCCTCCCAGTTATCGGTAATATCTTACTCCTCCCCGAACTCCCCATTATGTAGGTTGCGGCGGCCTCGCCCGACGTTAAGACTTGTTCCTCAACGCATTCGATGCCCAAATTCCTGAGCTTATCACAATATTCCTCCGACGTGTGGCCCGAGTTATTGGTGAGATACATCACCTTAACCCCAACCTCCCTCAACTTCTCTACGGCTCTATCGGATCCGGGGATCAGCCGATCTCCGATATATACGCATCCATCCAGATCTAGGATGAACGCCCTGTAATGCTTCTTCATCGCGAGTGATTGTATAATCCCACCTTAAATGATTTACAGATTTTTAGCCGCTTCAAAGATCGTGGGTCATCAAGAACAGGTTATGGTCGAGAAGATCCCGGAGATCCTGCTCAAAGACTTCCTCTTCTCCGTGAGGGTTAGATCGGATTCTCGAATGGCCTCGATGAGCTCATAGATCCATCTATCCTCATCGGCATGATTTGGAAGCTCCTCGAATAGCATCGCCGGATCGCTTAAACTGGGATACACCTGATACAGCTCCATGCATGCGGCGGCCAAGAATCTTATGGTGGCCGGCCCAATGCCCCTTAAGGCCAACAGCTCCTCGAAGTCCCTCGGCGACCGCCTATTCGCCATAACTATCGTTGACCACTTAATCTTCGGTATCTCGATTACATGTCGGGAGGATTCTTGTCCGTCTAGATCGGTTAGGGTTAGCTGGCCCCTCGGCGGTCTCCTGTAAAATTTTCTAAGGGAGCTTAGGTCGTGGTTAACTGCTTCGACGCAAGTTCTCCGCGCATCTCTACTATCCTCATCGGTCATATCTAAGACAAATTCCTCCCTCGATGTCGAGACTATCCCGCTGTGAGGCTCCTCGACGAAGCTCCTCAACCCCTTCGAGATCCAGTGGTATCTCCTCACCAGGTTCGTCATGGGCTTTATTCCCTGCTGGACTATAACCCACTCCCCATCCGTCGAGACAAGCATCACATGTAGATATAGCTGGAACCCGTCTTGAATCGCCGCGCTATCAACCTTCGCAACCATCCTGCTCGCATATTTCAACCTATTCACGAGATCCTCGTCGAAGTTGAGTATCTCAGCAACCCTGTCAAGCTCCTCGGGAACCCTATATCCCTTAGGTCTCTTACCGCCTATAACCGCCAACCCCATCTCGGGTCTGATGAAGTTCTTCAATATGGCGGCTATAACCGTCGTCGCGCCCCCTCCAAGCTCATCTAGATATGCGGACGCGGCAAGAGCGTCGAAGAAGATGGGGGAGGAGAATCCTATCATGAACTTCTCGACCCCAAATAACTCGATGTATGATTTTGTGATCTTTATCAGCGCATTCTCGGCCATCTTAAAATACCATTTGGGTCTTGTCGAGTAGATGAGCCGGAGCTCTCTCAGACCTGCCCTATACATCCGATAAGTTAGCCACCGGGTTAAATTAATCCATTCCCTTCTCGAAAATTCTGGAGATATACGCTAAAGCTTACCGCATATTACGTTTTCCATAAGCTTTAAGTCTGGTGATAAGCCAGGCTATTAACGCCAGTATGGTCGGGATCTGGAAGATGAATAGCAGAAATAGCTGGTTTAAGATTGGGGAAAAGAAATATTGGTAGATCGTCAATACGGTCGTTATTAAGGCCAGAATTATAAACGCCAAAAACCACGACAATTCTTCCCCTTCCATCAGACCCTCTGCTCCAACTTCTCCATCAGATCCTTTAATGGGACATCGATATAGCTCCCATCAGGCCTCCTCCTTCTGATGATTATCGGGAGGACTCCCGCCTCAAGCTCCCTCTCAGCAATGTCGATAGGTGTATCTCCGGGTCTCACCTCAACCAGCGGGAATGCTCCGAGGGCGAGCTGAAGCGCCCTACCCCCGATTATCCTCGCTCGCTCGTAGCGTGTTAGGGGTTGCCGATAGGGGTCTTCCTCCTCACTCTTCCTCTCCAACTGATTCTTCCTTCCCGGCTTCCTTCTCTTTCTCCTTCTCCTCGATCTTTGAAGCCGCTATCACGTCATCTATCTTTAGGATCATCGAGGCGGCCTCGACCGCCGACTTAATCACCTGCTTCTTCACTAGGACTGGCTCTAAGACGTCGAGCTTATACATGTCATCCACCTTTCTGTCGAATACATTGATCCCCATCCACTTCTTCCCCTCCTTATGCTCGGCTCTTAGAGCGACCGTCATCTCGATCGGGTCTAGGCCGGCGTTCTCGGCGAGCTGAGCCGGAACGATCTCCAACGCCTCGGCGAACTTCTCAACCGCGAGCTGCTCCTTCCCGGCAAGGGTCTTCGCGTAATCTCTTAATCCGAGTGCTATCTCCATCTCCGGGGCCCCGCCTCCGGCCACGACCCTGCCCTCGACTACAACGTCTTTAATCACATTCAACGCGTCTTTGATCGATCTCTCCGCCTCGTCCACGAGCCTCTTCGTCCCGCCCCTGATCAAGATCGTTATGGACTTCGGGTTCTCACACTGCTCTATGAAGACCATTCTATCCTCTCCGACCTTCCTCTCCTCGACAAGCTTCGCCCTTCCGAGATCGTTTGGAGTGATCTCCTCTATCCTGGTGATGATCCTCGCGCCAGTGGCCCTCGCAATCTTATCGATATCAGACTTCTTGATCCTCCTAACGGCTAGGATTCCCTTCCTAGCGAGGAAGTGTTGGGCCATATCGTCTATACCCTTCTGGCATAGGACTACATTTGCTCCGGCGGCGGCTATCTTCTCAACCATCTCCTTCAACATATTCTCCTCCTGCTCCATGAACGCCTTCATCTGCTCAGGGCTCTCGATGTGGAGCTTCGCGTCGAACTCGGTCTTCTCGATCTCAAGCGGAGCGTCGAGTAATGCGATCTTCGCGTCGTGAACTATCTTCGGCATACCTCTATGGACTACCTCTTTGTCTAGGACTATTCCATCTATCAGCTTTGTATCTCTAAGCGACTGACCCTCCTTCTTCTCTATCTTGATATTATCTAGGTCGACCGTCCATCGATTATTGACCTTCTCGGCAACCCTTAAGACCGCTTCGACCGCTATCTCTGAGAGGTAGTCGGCCTCCTCCGAGACGAGCTTGCTGATCATGGAGGTCTTAGCGATCTTCTTAAGAACCTCCTTATCTGTTGGGGACACCGGAACCGCTATCTTATCATAGATCTCAAGCGCCTTTCTAGCGGCCTTCTTATATCCTTCAATTATTAAGGTTGGATGAACCTCCTTCTCTATAAGCTCCTCAGCCTTGGCCAACAACTCCCCGGCCAAGACGACGACCGTGGTCGTCCCATCCCCAACCTCGGCATCCTGAGCCTTAGCGACCTCGACGAGCATCTTCGCGACCGGATGCTCGACATCCATCTCCTTCAGGATGGTTGCTCCGTCGTTGGTGATCGTCACGTCTCCGAAGCTGTCTACGAGCATCTTATCCATCCCTCTGGGGCCTAGGGACGACCTCATGGTCTCGGCGATGATCCTAGCGACCATTATGTTGTTCAGCTGGGCCTCTCTCCCCCTAGTCCTCTGCGTCCCCTCCTTAAGGATTATTACAGGAATTCCTCCAGCAGAGGGTGCTGCAGCCATGTTCCCACCTCATATGCTCCGCTTCTAGGATCGGCTCAGCGTACTTATAAACTATATCATCAACCGTTCTCAGGGCGGGATCTTTACCTTAAATTCTACCAGCTTCGGCGTCCAAACGGATTCTACCGCTCATTTCGTCGACGCGCTCCTTCCTCTGGAGATCCTATCCTTATCACGTCGCCGGCGCTCAGCCTAAAGGTTTCCGCGGCGCTCCCCCTGTTGACCGCGAGCTCTATGAATCCGCTCCCCCCAACCGTTAGTAGAGGTTCGCCGACTTTGACCAATCCATAGGCCTTCACGAATTTGCATCTGAGTATTCTATCCCTGAACTCTATCAATAGTTCATCGGATCTCATTCTATTCGACAGGAGTTCCGGTCTAAGGTTTGTTATGAGGTTTCCAAATCCATCGACGTGCATTATCGTCGCATCTATCCAGTTCTCGCCCACAACGGGCTCCGGCAAGCTCATCCTAGCATAATCATCTATCTCAGCCCCGATATCCCTGACCTTAACCCCGGCGGCGAGCCTCCCGGCGACGTGGGCGAAGACATCCCTCCCATGAAAGGTCTCCGACGGCCTGCTGGGAAGCTTGGATTCGTCGATCTCATAAACGTGCCTTATCCCCAATAGCTCGGCTGCGGGTATCATGAAGCCCGTGTCGGGGCCTATGAACAGGTCGCCCCTCATGGTCTCGACAACTATCCCCCTCCTGCCGGCCCCAACCCCCGGATCTACTATGCAGACGTGGATCGTCCCCTCAGGCATATACTTCACATAGGTTGTTAGGAGGAATGCTGCCTCAAGCTCGTTAAAAGCCGAGACCTCGTGGCTGACATCTATTATCACGGCATCCCTACAATATGATAGGATTACGGCCTTGACTTCGGCGACGTATGGGTCTCGTAGGCCATAGTCGGTTAAGAGGGAGATCACGGGTCTCTCCATCATCCTCGGATAGGGAATGTATGCTCAGAGCTTTTAACCTTCATCACCGATCCGCCAGCCAAGACTCATCACAGCAAGGATAAGTTAACGAATACTCCCTAAAGAACATGCCCTTATAGCGGGGATCGGGAACCCGCTCAAGGGTAATCGCTTTTAACATCTCCGAGCCTCTTACCCATATGCGCGGGATCAAGGTTAGGAAGGCCGATGGGAGACTTGAGCCGTTTGATAGGAGGAAGATCGTCCGAACATGTATGAAGCTCAGGGTTGAGAGGGCCGAGGCCGAGAGGATCGCGGATAAGATCTCGAAGATGGCCTATGACGGGATCCCATCGAGCGAGATCCTCTCAGCGATCTATGAGGAGGTCAAGAAGACCAGACCCGAATATAAACATGCCCACGACCTTAGGGAGGCGATCTCGATGATGAGGCCTAAGCCCGACTTCGAATACTTCATAGGGATCACCCTATCATCGCTGGGATATAGGGTTGAGAGCGCAAGGATCCTAGATGGGAGATGCGTTGAGCATGAGATAGATGGAGTCGCGATGAAGGGTGATGAGGTCTTGATGGTCGAGGTTAAACATCATGTAAACCCGCACACATACACCGGATTAGAGGTGATCTTGGCGGTCCACTCGACGTTGAGAGACCTGATGGAGGGCTATAGGCTGGGATTACATAGATATCCCTTCACAGCCGCGCTGGTCGCATGTAATACCAAGATCTCCCAACACGCTGAGAGATATGCGAGATGCGTCGGGATAAGGTATATGGGTTGGAGGTATCCTAGGGCCCTAGCCCTCGAAGACCTGATAGCTAGATATAAGCTCTATCCGACCACCATGCTGAGGGTCTTGAAAAGAGATCAAATCGAGAGGCTCGGAGACAGGGGAATCGTCACCCTGAAGCAGCTAGTCGAGACCGACACAGATAGATTGATGGGGATCTTGGAGATTGATCGGAAGGAGGTGGAGGAGGTCAAGGATAAGGCGAGGGCGATTCTAGGCTGACGCGGAGAATGACATACCTAAGATGAAATCCTTTATTATGGCTCTTGATAATCATTAATGAGTTGTTGATCGAGATCGATGGCTCGATGGGCGAAGGCGGTGGGCAGATCCTGAGAAATGCGGTGGCGTTATCCGCGGTTCTCCTGAAGCCGATCCGCGTCTATAATATCAGGGCTAAGCGAAGCAATCCGGGTCTAAGACCCCAGCACCTAACCGGGGTTAAGGCGGTTGCGGCGCTCTCATCGGCAACGGTCTCAGGGCTCTCGATAGGTTCTCGTGAGATCGTGTTCAAGCCCAGGGTGCTTAGCGGTGGTAGGATGAGATTCGACGCCGGAACCGCTGGGAGCACAACCCTGATGCTTCAAAGCCTCATGCCTGCCATGGCCTTCAGCAGGTCCCCGGTCGAGGTCGAGCTTAGGGGTGGGACGAATAACCCCATGGCCCCTCCAGTCGAATACTTTGAATACGTCTTGGTGCCGACTCTGCGGAGGATGGGCTGCGAGTTCGAGGTCCAGTTGCTCAGAAGGGGATTTTATCCACGGGGTGGAGGGGTTGTCAGGGCGAGGTCGAGGCCTGTTAGGAGTCTGAACCCGATAAGGCTGACGAGATTCGATGGGGTTAAGATTGTAAGGGGGTTGAGCTATAGCTGTAGGCTGCCCTCCCATATAGCCCACAGGATGGCCAAGTCCGCGGAGAAGATCCTAGCGGATAGGGGATATGACGTGGTGATAGAGAGGCAGGTCCTCCAACCCGGAGACAAGCTATGCTCCCTAGACCCCGGATGCGGCATAATCTTGGTGGCGGAACTCAGGTCCGGAGCCCTAGTCGCATCGGATAATCTCGGGAAGAGGGGGGTTCCCGCCGAGAGGGTTGGGGGAGAGGCCGCTGAAGATCTGTTGAGGCAGCTTGAGGCGGAGGCCCCGGTCGACAGGCATCTAGGAGATCAGCTAGTGATCTGGGCGTGCTTGGCGAAAGGGGTCTCGGAGTATAGGGTTGCCGAATTGACCGGCCACACGACCACGAGCATAGATCTCTGCAAGATCATGGCCGGGTGCGAGGCCGAGGTTGATGGTAGGCTTGGATCGCCGGCATACATCAGGATAAGGGGGATCGGATTGGAAAACCCAATCACCTAACATTTTGTGAGACTGCTTCGGCATCGAGCCGATTTTGGAAAGGTTTATTGAGAGATTTGCCACCATCTTTTTGATTAGGATCGTGTATAAGGACTCGATGGAAGTGGTGTTGGGTTGAGGAGAGGATTATTCGTGGGGAGATTTCAGCCACCACACCTAGGCCACCTCCATGCGATCAAGCAGGCGTTGGAGGAATGCGATGAGCTTATAATAGTCATCGGGAGCTCGCAGTACAGCCACACCTTCGAGAACCCGTTCACGGCCGGAGAGAGGTTTGAGATGATCAGGCTTATGCTAAAAGATGGTAAAGTGGATCTATCCAAGGTGATCATAATACCTGTACCGGATATTGGAGAGCACTCCCTTTGGGTTTCGAGGATAGAGTCGTATTGCCCGAGATTTGACGTAGTCTACACGAATAATCCGCTGGTTCAGAGGCTCTTCAAGGAAGCCGGATACGAGGTGAAGGAGCCAAAGCTCTATCGGAGGGATGTGGAGATGGGCACCATCATCAGACAGAGGATCGTCGAAGGAGATTTATGGGAAGACTTTGTCTCGAAGAGCGTCGCCGAATATCTCAAGAAGTCCGGCGGGGTTCAAAGGCTTAAGGAGATCTTCGGCAGAAGTGATAGATCATAGAACCTCGACCTCAATCCCCTTCAGCATGCAAAAGGACTTAACCGCGTCGACGAGATCCCCCAAGGCCATGACGTGATGGTTTCCAAGCGGGTCTTCGAGGATCTTCCCGAGATCCCCCTTAACCCTGATCTTGAGCTGGGTTCTGCACGCAAGCGCCTTGAAGGGATTGCTGTCAAGGATCATCCCGCGGATGACTCTAAGTTTTCTGAGATCCGGCCTAAATCTCAGTAGGGTGACCCTTCCCCCATCATATATTCTCCCCGAAACTCCGACGCCGATCCCCGACTCAAAGTGTGTTAGCAGGCGATATTCATCAACCATGCTCAGAGCTATTGCGCAATGTGTCAAGGAGACGTAATCTTCACCTATCTCCGAGATGTTCGCGATGAAGGTTGGGGAGCCGCTGAGAAGTTTTCCCAAAATCATCGAGAGCAGGCCTAGAACATCGCCCTCGCAGCCCGCCACGATTCCATCGTCTTGGAGGAGGGAGAGAGCTAGGCAGGCTGTGGTTCCCAGGTCTCCTATGAGATCGAAGCACTTGATCGTTAAAGCGTCTAGATGGTGTTCCTCAACGATCTCCTTTAAAGCTAGGTAAACTCTCAAAGCCTCCCCTAAATCTTCTTCAGAGACCTCCACACGCCTAGCGTTTCTCAACACCTTATCCATCAGATCTCGATCGACCTTCGATGACCTAAATTTCGAGTAAAGTTCATCCATGTCGATCTCGACCAGCTCTATGTTGAAAAGCTCCTTCAAGGAGCTCAGATCGGGTCTGCTATAAACCAGCCAAGGACTCATACCTCCTATCAAGCCTATTTTCAACCCACTGAATCTTGACGCCGCCTCGATTCCCTTCAGGATGGATTCTATCCTCTTCCTCGCCCCGGGAGTCCAAGCCTCTATTATCCAGCTCGGATTACCCATTTCCCTAAGCTTTGATAGGGCTTCGAGAGATGCCGCGAGGCTGTTCAGCCGATCATGGGCGACTATGATTAAGGGCTTCCCCGCCTCCCCAACCCCGAGCAGCATCTCCTCGATACCGCCGGTTAGAGCTAATGCTATCACGGCGTCGAACCTTCTCGATTCGCGGCGAGCCTCCTCCCTAGAAGATGGAGATGATTCGGAGTCATATAATCCATCGACGAGGATCTTCAGCCCCTTAAGGATATCATCGAGTTCTTTAAATCTCCTGAGCTTCGATGCAAGGGGCATGAGTAAGATCCTCAACTCATCCACCGCAATATATCTCTAAATTATTCTGATTAAACATTTTGGAGGGGGTTATGGAATTCACATACAAGCAGGCGATAGTGATTAGAGTAGATCTGGGGATGAGCGTTGGGAAGATAGCGGCTCAAGCAGCGCACGCGGCCGTCTCCGCCGCCGAGGAGTGTAGGAGGATAAAGCCTGAATGGTTTAGGGATTGGCTTGAAGAGGGGCAGAAGAAGGTTGTGTTAAGGGTTTCCGGGCTTGAGGAGCTTAAGAGGCTTTATGATCAGGCCAAGTCTCTCGGCCTTCCAGCATCCGTAGTTGAGGACGCGGGCTTAACCGAGGTTCCGGCCGGAACCGTTACGGCCTTGGGGATAGGCCCTGCCCCATCAGAGCTGGTCGATAGGGTTACGGGAAGGCTTAAACTACTTTAAGCATCTGGAAGATTATTGGCCATGGATCTCTCAACGGAGCCGCTGAGCCAACTAGATAGATCGATGGTTGAAGAGTTTATAGGCATACGAGGATATGCTTCGAGCACCGTTGGAGTCGGTGGAGTGATAAAGGAGAAGCCCGACGACTTCAAGACTTGGGAGATATTAATGAATGGATCGGATGCTAGGAAGATATATGAGGAGTGGAGGGGATATAGGGCCGGCTATGGGGATCTAACCCTATGCGTCTTGAGGAAGATCGGGGTAGACACCATCAGGGCCTCATCCATAATCTCTAGAGTGCTTGGGGTTAAGCCTAAGGTGATAGGATTCTGCGGGATAAAGGATAAGATGAGTATCTCCTGGCAATTCATAACCACGCCTCGGGGAGTCATGAGCCCCGATGGATTGAAGATCGACGAAATCGTGGACGTTAAGCCGATTGAGGATACGGGATCCAAACTTACCTCTAGGTTGCTTTTAAAGAATGTGTTCGAGATAAGAATTAGGCATGCCAGAATCGATGTCGATGAGGTTAAGAGATGCGTCGAGGAGTTGAAGGCTCGCGGGGTCCCAAACTTCTACGGCCATCAGAGATTCGGCATAACTAGGCCGATAACCGCGATAGTTGGAAAACTGATCATGGAGAATAGGCTTGAGGAGGCGGTTAAGGCATTCCTATCGGCGTACTCTCCACTTGAGGGAGAGGAGAATAGGTTGGCGAGAATGAATCTCCGGAAGAGTTGGGATCTGGAAGACTCGCTCAAAACGTTCCCGAAGGGCTTGAGGTATGAGAGGGAGATCATGAAGTACTTGGTGGAGAAGCCTGGAGATTATGCAGGAGCGTTGAGAACTCTTCCGATGAGGCTTAGAAGACTTATGGTGGAGTCCGTCGCCGCCCTAGCATTCAATAAGGCGTTGTCGAGAATATTGGCCGGAGGAAAGCTGATGGAACCGGAGATAGGAGATTACGTAATACCATTGGGTCTGGGCGGAAGGCCTGACCAAGATAGATGTGTTCAAGTTAGATCGGAGAACTTGGAGACCGTTAAGAGGCTTCTCAGGATGAAGAGGTTGGTGATAGCCCTACCCGTCCCGGGATACCTCTCAAACATTCCGAGGAGCTGGAAGGGGGAAATGTTGAGAGAGGCGCTGGAGGAGCTTGGCATAGAGCTAAACACGTTCAGGGTTAGATCGCTTCCAGAGACCTCCACCAGGGGCACGCTTAGGCCGATAACCATCCCGAGATGGGATATTCAGATATTGTCTCATTCTGAGGATGAGCTCCTCCTAAAACTCTCACTCCCACCTGGGAGCTACGCGACGATAATTTTGAGGGAGATCATGAAATCACCTGACCCATTAGCTTATATCGGGAAAGTTCCAGATAATCTTGAGGAATTAAGGTGAGGGGTCATGGGATACGTTGCTCGAACCTCTAACGCCAACGCGACTTGGACGATAATTGGAGTGAACACCTTAATCGGCATATATCTCATCTTATTGAAGTATAGTTATCCAATGGGCTTTATGCGCGTTATCAGCGAGTTTGGGGCAATCCCCATACTAACGATAAACTGGGTTGAACCATATAGGCTCATAACCTCCATGTTCCTTCACAACGGATTCATACACCTAGCATTGAACATGTTCGCCTTATTCATCTTCGGGCCGGATATTGAGATGGTTTTAGGAAAGGCGAGATACTTACTGCTCTATTTCCTCAGCGGGATAGTGGCAGATCTAGCTCACGCATACTTCATCTGCTTCTTCTTCCCATATAGGAGGTTGCTGATAACTCCGGCGATAGGGGCCTCAGGGGCGATATATGGGGTGATGGCGGCTTTCGCGGTGATATTCCCATATAGGAGGATCATGATATTCATGGGTTTCCCGATAGTCGCCCCAGCCCTACTGGCCATAACCTTGATGGCCATCCTCCAAACGGTCTACGCATTCTTCAACCCATTCTCCCAAGTCGCCTACGCCGCCCACGTGGGAGGATTCTTGGCGGGCTTATTGATGGCGTTCATGTTTAAGCCGTCGTTGAGGAGAGTCCATCATTACATTTAGGTGCCCATCACGTGGACTATGACCCTCCTCCTTCTGGGGCCGTCGAACTCCGCGAAGAATATGCTCTGCCAAGTTCCGGTCGCAATCCTCCCATCTATGATTGGAATTGTTACTGATGGAGAGATCACTATCGAGCGGAGATGGGCATGAGCATTATCATCGACCTCATCGTGCAGATATCCAGCCCCCTTGGGAATCAATTTCGATAGAATATTGTCTACATCCCTCTTCAATCCGCCCTCATCCTCATTCACATATATTCCCGCGGTTGTGTGAGGAACGAATATCGTGACAAGCCCATTCTTTATCCCACTTTTATCCACGACCTGTCTAACATGGCCCGTGATATTCCTCAAATCCACGCTCGACCTAGTTTCGATGCTTAAGACCTTGGAGTACGTGTTCATGGAGGATCGTTCAGCCTTCCTAGATAAAACCCTTCCGCGAGTAAGGTTTAAGCTTGAATGAAACGATATGTTATAGCTGTGAGATGCTGGTCGACGCCCATTGCCATGCCCACGCCTTCTCCCATGGTGAGCTAAAGAGATTCTCGAAAATTAGGATCATAGCGGTCTCGGAGGATCTTGAGAGCAGTAGGAGGACAATCGAACTCTCAAAGAAATTCAATAACATAATACCATTCATAGGCATCCATCCATGGAATCTGGAGTCTATATCGGCGAAGGAACTTGAAGAAACCTTAAGACTTCTTAGGCTAGGTGAGGCGATAGGCATAGGGGAAGTTGGGATCGATGGAAGGATTAGGAGAAATGTTCGGAGGCAGGTTGAGGTCTTCAAGCTATTCTGCGAGATTTCGGCGGAGCTTAATCTACCAATGAATATCCACGCGTTGGATGCTTGGGCTGAGGTCTTCGAGATCGCGCTGAAGATGGATATTAGGAGAGCCTTATTCCACTGGTATACGGGTCCTATGAAACTTCTAAGAGATATAGGTGAAGCCGGATACTACATCTCGATAAATCCGGCCGTGAGTATTCAGCCGAAGCACAGGAGGGTTCTCGAGCACGCCGAGCTAGACATGATCATAACCGAGAGCGATGGACCATACAACTATAGGGGATTGAGGTTGAAGCCGACGATGATCGGCGATTTAATGGATTTCATCTCGAATGTCAAGGGAGTGGATAAAGCCTCTTTGGAGAAGATTATTGAGAGGAACTTTGAGAGGTTTCTCGGCTAAGCTTGCGCTTCAGGATCTTATGTAAGATCTTAACCTCCCCATCGAAGTCGATTCTACCATGATCGAGGAGGCTTCCGCTGAAGGTCTTTGGAATATGTAGGAGCTCATGAATTATTATCTCATCTTTCTCATCGTCTGGAAGCTCGTCAAACTTCTCGGCGATAAACTCTATGACGTAATGCGGTTTCATCCCGACACCTGTTAGGAATGCTTTAGATATGCCGTGAATCCTCGCAATCGTTTTTGGAGCATTCGTTCCATAGCTTCTAACACACTTAACCCTATCCGGATCTATATGTGAAAGGTCGAGGAGTTTCACTATCCGCTTAACCCTCTTGTCCAAGTCTGGCGCTTGAACATATCTGATCTTCATTTTTACATCCAATCTAAATTCAGGAAATATTTTAAGATTATCAATCGAATTCTTTCACATAATCCTCCAGCAATTCCTTTACGTACTCATTTATCTTCTTCTCATTTTCTATGATCTTATTCAGGATTCTGCTCGCATTTATGAAAATTCTATATTCTCTTTCCGAGATTAACTCAAGTATCCTCAATCCTCCTTCGCTTTCAGAGAGTATGCCGTAGACTTTTGATGGGGTCTCGTCGGGGAGCCTCGATACCAAGTAATCGTCGAGGATTGGGATGCTGAAGAACTTACCATCTATCCTCCCACTCATCACGGTGAATGCCTCCCTCGCTACCTCATCGATCATTATCGGGGCTATTCTCAACCCACGTAAACCACTCTTTCTTGAGATCTGATTTATCAGAAGCCTACCTCCAGCATGGACTACCGTGATATCTGCAGGTGTTCCGAGTTTAAGCCATGGTGGAAGCTCTCTAATGTATGCCGTTATCCTCTCCCCTCCAAGTGTAACTATTCTTAGCCTATACTCGATTAGTCCTCTCCGAGTTTTGGGCTCTATCAGAGTTATGTATCCGGCGACTTTCCGCTCTCCCAACCTCAATCAATCTTCGCCTCGCTAATAATTAATCTTAATCTCCTCACGTAAAATCCATTACATGCCTCTTGATCAGTTGTCCGAGCTCTCCGACATCTTGGATGAGGAATGCAAACGGGTTTTCCGGAAGGGTTGGCGAAGCGTAGAGTAGGAGGGCCTGCCTAAAGTCTAGAAGCAGTGCGTTGAGTGGTATGAGGGAGTCGAGGATCTTCGCGTTAAACTCCCTCACGATCTCCTCCACTCTCTCCTTGGGCATGGATGTTGAGAGGATCCTCGTATCGATTATTAGGTAGATGTCTATGCCGTTGGCCTTCATCTCCCTTAACTTGCTTAAAAGATTCTCAAGGATATCATGTGGAAGATAGATTATCCTGACTAGGATGCTCTCCTTTGCCTCATCTATCAGCCTTAGAGCCGTTCCATATGCGCGTATTCCCCTGAAGAGCCAAACATTATATCTCTGAGGTGAGGAATTCCTCAGATAGAGCTGTTCAAGTTCGTTTAGAGTGTTCTCGATGTCCTCGACGATCGAGTCTTTTAAGGGTTTCAGCGTGTGGCTCGGTGGAAGGGCCACGTAGATCGCGGGCCTAGTCCCCTTAAGTCCTTGGATAAAACCATTGGACTCAAGCCTCGATAAGATGTCGTAGATCCTAGTCCTCGGAACTCCGGATCTCCTAGAGATCTCAAGGGCGTCGGCCTCCCCATGCTCTAATAGGGCTATATATGCCCTGGCCTCATACTCCGTCAGTCCAAGCCTCTTCAGAGAATTGATGATTCTCGCCGTTTCCATCGTCTCGTGAATAATACTCCTCCAGTTACAAAAAACTTTTATGGTCGCCCCAAGAGCTAGGCGACGGTGGCGAGGATGGAGGTTCCGGCGATAAAGTTTGAGAACGTCTGGAAGATCTACAGGCTTGGAACCGTCGAGATCGCCGCCCTCCGAGGTCTGAGCATAGAGATTAGGCGGGGGGAGTATCTGGCCATGATGGGGCCCTCTGGAAGCGGTAAATCCACATTCCTACACCTAGCCGGAGCCTTGGATAGGCCTACAAGGGGCAGGGTGTTGATTGAGGGGAGGGATCCGAGCAAGCTAAATGATGATGAGCTCAGCAGGCTTAGGAATAGGTATATCGGATTCGTCTTCCAGACCTTCAACCTAATACCTAGGCTGACGGCGCTGGAGAACGTCATGCTACCCCTGGTCGTGAGGGGGGTGGATGGATCTGAGAGAAGGAGGAGAGCCATCGAGGCGCTCGAGCAAGTCGGATTGGGAGATAGGATAAACCATAGGCCAACCGAGCTGAGCGGGGGAGAGCAGCAGAGGGTCGCTATAGCCAGGGCGATAGTGACGAGGCCTAGGATAGTCTTGGCTGATGAGCCTACGGGAAACTTGGACTCGGTCTCGGCTAGGGAGATCGTTAAGGTCTTAAGCCAATTAAATGGAGAGCTTGGAATAACCGTGGTCGTCGTGACCCATGACCCCGAGGTGGCCTCCGCCGCTAGGAGGATGGTTAGGATTAGGGATGGTGTGATCTATGAGGGGAACTAGTATAATCGTAGTCTTACTCATAGGGGTCTTGCTGATACCGCTAACCCAACCCATCCACGCCAAGGCGCCTGAAATCCTCTTCTCTGATGCTTGGTTCGGGGAGATTGATAGGAAGATCGAGGTCGCTCCAGGAGATCATGGAGTTCAGCTTGTCGTCAGGTTGATCAACGCGTGGAACAAAACTTTCAGATTCGCCGAAGGGAAACTCTATCTTCCGGATGGATTCACAGACTCGGTGACCGGGAAGCCGGTGACCAGATCATATGCCGTCCAATCTCCTAGGGCTGGAAGCTACTTCTATCTAAAGTTCCTAGTCGATATAGGAGAGGATGTTAAGGTTGGAGAATACATGGCGAAGCTCTGGATTAGATACGTCTTCTGGGATGAGGAGGATATTGAGCACGCATACGTCTACGTCAAGTTTAGGGTGACGGGTAGAAGCGATTTAAGATTGTCGATAAGCCCTGAAGAGATTGGATCTGATGAGATCGGAGACCTCGTCTTAAAGATCGCGAACAGAGGATCGGCCAGAGCATCCTCGATAATCTTGAGAATCGATAGCCTAACGAGTGGATTGGCGATAATCTCAGGCCAAGGAACCCATATCATTGGCGACCTCGAACCAGGAGAATCTAGGGAAGTTTACTTGAGGGTACTGGCCGAGAGCTCCCTCGCAGATAGGCTTGGAAGTATGAGAGTTTCGGTAAGATATCTAGATTCATATAGTCAGATAATTGAGGATGAGAGGATCGTGTCCGTTAAGATCTCCCCGCTCGGAGGAGTCGGAGTAGTCTTAGATACATATTTGGGGAACGCGATCCTGAAACCATCTAAGATGGCGGACTTGACCATAGCTGTGGCGAATCGGGGAACCGAGGTGGCTAAATCCGTCGATGTATCCATAAGCCTGCCGGAGTCCACGTATCCGCCAATAACCTTGGTGAGCGGGGCCATGACGAGCAAGCTTGGGGATCTAAAGCCCGGCGAGGAGAAGGAGCTTAAGCTCAGGGTATTCGTTAATCAGCTCGCGGCCGGAAAATCCTTCATGATCCCGCTCATCTTAAGCTACGCCGATGATGAGGGAAGACATGTTGTCAAGAGGTTCGTGACGATAACGGTTGTGGAGGAGAGCAGGAGGAAGAGGCTGAGCATTTATTGTGATGAATATGTTAGGGGAGGCTTGATAGAGGAGATCGAGGTTAGGATAAAGAATATCGCTGGAGAGGATTTAAGGGATCTAACCTTAACCCTAACTCCGGAGGCGAGCTGGGTAACCCTACTAGGCCCGACCACATGGCATATAGACTCGATCGGGGATGGCGAGGAGAAGATCTTGAGGCTGAAGATGTACGTCCCATCCGAGACCTCCGCTGGATCGACGATAGGAGAACCATTCAATCTGAGGGTCGACGCGAGCTTCGAGGACTCCTCCGGGCTCGTCAGGAACGAGGTTCACGAGCTTGGGATGTACGTTAGGGGGATAATAGATGTTAAGCTTCAGGATATATCCTTGGAGAGACTTGGGAAGGATCTGTTCCTAGTTGGGAGGCTTCTGAACGAGGGAACCGAGACAGCGTCCTACACTAGGGTTAGGATAGTTGGAGGAGATCTAAAATCAAGCGCGGTCAGCTATCTAGGAGACCTGAATCCAAACGCCCCACTCCTCTTCAACATTCCGATCGAGTATGTGGCGCCTGGCAGTTATAGGTCGTGGACGGGTAAATCGAATGTAAGTTGCTACGTCGTGTTAAACGTCACCTACATGGATTCGCTGAGGAATAGGGGGAGCGCCATCTTGAAGGCGTATGTGAAGATGCCGGCGGCCGAGTCCGAAGTTCATCAATCACCTCAATTGATCGGGCTTAGAGAGATCTTTATCATCGTGGTGATCTTGGCGGCGGCCATGGCCTCGGCGATCTATCTGGTGAGGAGGAGGGCGAGGGCTGGTGAAACCACTTGACCTATTCTCCTACGCCTTTAAGGGTTTGAAGGATAGGAGGACTAGAAGCACCCTGACTATACTCGGGGTCACGATAGGTATCTTGGCGATCGTCATGCTGATCTCAAACACTCAGGGATTCGACCACTTCCTAACAGACGTTCTATCGAGAATAGGCTCCAACAACATCTGGATAGTTCCGACGAAAAGATCTCTAAAGCTGACCGATACGGACGTGATGAGGCTTGCGAGGCTTCCCGGAGTTAAAGCCGCCTCGCCATTCTATCTTAAGAGAATCTACTTCAGATCCGGCTCGATACAGGAACACGCAAACCTCATAGCCGTCGACCCCAGAGTGTTGAAGCTAATCTTACCGGATCTAGAGCTCGGGGAGGGAATGATGCTCCAGCCAAACGATCTCGGAACAGCCTCGCTGGGATATAAGATAGCTCATCCGCCCGAAGACCCAAATAAGAGGGTTAACCTCTACTCATCGGTGGCCGTCGATATTCAAGAGGGATCGACGGTGAAGAGCTATACATTCATGGTTGGAGGGATCTTCAAAGAGTTCGGTTCGACCCCGTATTTGGACGTCGATAAGAGCGTCCTCATAACCATCAACGCGGCGAGGAATATCTTCAAGTCCACGAGCTATCCGTCGATAGTCTTGGTCGCGAGGTCTCCGGACGATGTCGAGCCGATAATCGATATGCTTAGGCAGATCTATGGGGACGACATCGAGATCATAAGTCCTCTAACGATCGTCAGGCATGTTAGGGCGATTCTCACAAATTTCTCCATATTCATGCTCATGGTCGCCTGCGTCTCCCTAGTGGTCGCGGGGATAGGCATAATGAATACGATGATTATGTCGGTGATGGAGAGGACTAGGGAGATAGGCGTTTTAAGAGCCTTGGGGTTCAGCCAAAAGGACGTGGCCGCGATCTTCCTGATGGAGGCGGCTCTAGTCGGGGTGATCGGCGGAGTGTTGGGAGTCTTAACTGGAGTTGTTTCGTCACTAGCTATGGGAGGAGTCTTTGCCAGAATGCTCCAAATCGAAAACCCATCCATGTCGATTGAGAGGGGACTTGAATTATCGTATTCGCCTGTGATAACGCCAGAACTACTCGGAATGAGCTTCATCTTCGCGATAATAGTGGGTCTGGTCTCAGGCCTCTACCCAGCCCTAAAGGCGGCGAGGATGGACCCGGTTCAAGCCCTCAGAACTGAGTGAAAGAACCTTATATTTACCTAAAGTCTTGATCTAAGCGTATGATCGAAGCGGCTATCTCGTCTTGGGAGGATGCGAAGAAACTCATCTTAAGGGAGACGGAGAGGAGGCTGGATGGGAGGGTTGAGGATTACTGGGTTGACTCGATAAGACTCGAACAACATAAGGATGGAGATATCTGGATAGTGAGGCTCAAGACAATCCTAAAGAAGGGATTCTCGAAGGAAGGCTACCTAATCTCGGCCAAGATAGACTCGATCAGCGGAGAGATCAGAGAATTCGAGGCGGAGCCGGCTCGGTGAGGGCCCAATCACTTCACGGATCCGAACTCGGCAAAATCATCATCGCCGGCAAATAATCATGTTATGCTCTGGTTTTTAGACTTTTCCCGATCACGGTTATAGCTGGGCTAAACTATCCATCCATTGTGGGGAAGGTCGGCAGAACATTAGGCTATGATGTTCCAGCCGAGGGATATAGGGAACTCTACGGCGAGGAGCAGCTAGAAAAATACGATCTAATCTTCAGGGATTCCATGATAGATTTAGAGGATATTGAACTGGTTTTAGATGTGGGCTGTGGGATCGGATTGCTTAGAGAATATCTCCGCGAGCTCGGATTCGATGGACTCTACGTAGGCTTAGACATCTTGGAGGATAGGATTATGGAGGCGAGGAAAAACCGTGATCACGGCTCCGATCTGGTCTTGGCAGACGCGCATCACCTCCCCTTCAGAGATCGAGGGTTCGACTTGGTAGCTTTAATAACAGTGGTCCATCTCCTGAGGATCGAGAGCTCGTTAAGGGAGCTTGAGAGGGTGTCGAGGAGGATCTTGATAGTAACGATCCTAAAGGGATTGACGTTCTCGGCCGATCTCTCCAAAATGGTTATGGAGCTTATATCAGATTGGATGATTATCCCACTCGATAAGCCCTGGATTAAGGATCTAGTCTATATCCTAGTTAGGCGGGAGGATTAAGGGGTCAACCTAAACTTATCCCTTGGAAAGAGGATAACCTCCCTGATATTACTCCTCCCAGTTAAGACCATTAGGAGCCTCTCGAGTCCAAGCCCCCATCCGGCGTGAACAGGCATCCCATAATCATATATCTTCAGATGCTCCTTAAATGATTCGGGGTTTAGGCCCTGCTCCCTAAGCCTCCTCTCTAGAAGGGATCTATCCGAGATCCTAGTTCCACCCGAGGCCAGCTCAAGCCAGCCATGCATTAGATCGAATGACTCGGATAGCCTTGGATCATCCTCGCATGGCTGGATGTAGAAGGGCTTGGACTCGGTTGGGAAATGGGTTATGAAATAATATCCCCTATGCCTCTCACCCAGGATTCTGAGGTGAGGGGTTCCGAAATCCTCTCCCCACTCAATCTCGACGCCCATCTCCCTCAGCTCCCTAATCAGCTCATCATAGGTGTAGCGGCTGAATGGGGTCTTCGGAACATCTAACCCGACGCCGAGTACTTCGAGCTCCTTCCGCCTCTCTTCCAAGACCCTCTCATGGACATGGGCTATGAGCCTCTCCAAGACCTCCATCACATCATATAGGTCCATGAAGGCTGCCTCGATATCTATCGACGTGAACTCGCTTACATGCCTCCTCGTATGGGATTCCTCGGCTCTAAAGAATGCGCCGATCTCAAAGACCCTCTCGAAGACCGTTGTGAGCTCTTCCTTATACAGCTGGGGGCTTTGGGCCAAGAACGCCCTCCTACCGAAGTAATCAACCTCGAAGAGCGCCGCACCGCCCTCGGTCGCGGTCGCTATAATCCTCGGAGTTCTGACCTCCACAAATCCCTCGCTGGTCAAGAATTCTCTAACCGCTTGGAGAACCGTCGAGGCTATCAGGAAGATCGCCTTATTCTCAGGCTTCCTGAGGTCTAGTATCCGGTGATCGAGCCTCGTATCTATGCTCGCCGGAACCTTTCCGGTCACGTCGTAGGGTATTGGGCGCCTAGCCCTAGCCAGAATCCTATAATCTTTCAGGAGAACCTCCACCCCTAGCCTCGCCTTAGGCTGCCTCCTCACAACTCCCTCAACATAGATTACGTCTTCTGCTCCGAGATCTTCCAAGCCTCTCAACTTCTCGGCTGGAAGAGAATCCTTCTTTACGGTCACCTGGCATATTCCTGAAACATCTCTCAGGAGGATGAACTTTATCCCGCCTAGATCTCTTATCTCATGGATCCAGCCCAGCAATCTAACGCTTTGACCGTCGAGCTCCGGTCTTATCTCAGCCGATAGATGACTTCTCTTTAATTTTTCTCGGTCTCCTGACCTCAATTCCCCTCCACCTTCGTTCGAAGTCGATGTTTAGCTTAACTCCCTTCACCTTTTCGACGACCTCTATTAAAGAGTTAACGCCCACCTTCAGATTCCGCCTACTGTCTAGGATCACCCTCATCTCCTCGCTTCCATCCGGCAGCCAGATCTTGTTCACCGCAACTATCCTTGCTGGGGTTATGACTCCCTCAATGAACCTCACCACGTCTCCGGAGTCCTCGACTATCCTAACATGCTTTCCAAGCTTCTCGGATAGAATTCTCCTTAGGGCGGCTAGATCCTTAAACTTGATCTCCCTTAAGCTCCCCTCCCTGAGGACTATGAGTATGGTCTCCTTACCGTTCACGGCCTTAACGTATCCAGCCCTCTGAAGTCTCGGAAACCTCTTCTCAAGCTCCAGTAAGAGTCTCATCACCTCTATGTCGAATTCGTCGTAGAGCCCTTGCCTAATCTTCTCTCGGCACCTTGAGCAAAATATGCCCGTCTTTAGGTCGAAGGTGCACAACGGGAACTCCACGTACTCACCTCTAGCCCCGGAATGAACCCACGGGAGTTAGACGCCCGCCTCGGCAGCCTTATCGAGTTTAGCGCTTTAGCAGGATCTCGATCGTGCTGACGCTCACCGGCTGATTATTCGGCCCAGTCATCTCCTCAGTTCCAAGCTTTATGTCCTCAACCTTCAGATCCTTGTAGAATCTGCGCTGGAGGACCTGGACCACGTCGACGGCCCTGCTTATGGCCCTGCCTCTGGCCTTGATCAGCAGCTGGTTTGCACCTCCCTGGAGAGTTGTTAGGCAGGCGAAAACGTAGTTCATCAGGGGCTTCTTACCAACCAATACGGTCGGAATCTCCTTCTCAGCCATCACTTAACACACTCCGTGGGCTAATAGAGTTTCTAAAACTCTTACATAAATATATTTTCCAAGATCGGGGTCGAAATTCGCGGAGAACGCGGGGCCGGGGTCGCGGAGGGTATATATTTGAGGCTTAAACGGCCTATCATAGATGCCAATAAGGGATCCGACCCTAATTCAGATAGCTCAGCGTCGAAGGCTCTATTATAAGATCTGCAGGGAGTGTGGGGCTAGGAACGCGCCTACCGCCGTGAAGTGCAGGAAATGCCATAGCTACAATCTTAGGTGGAAGAAGAGGGAGATCAAGAGGTAGCAAAATCTTAATTATCCTCGGAGAGAATCTAATTAACGGGCCGGTGGTCTAGCGGTATGACGCCGCCCTCACGCGGCGGAGGTCGTGAGCCAGTCCAAGCTGGCCGATAGGGTTCAAGTCCCACCCGGCCCACCACATCATATTGAGATCTTGAAAAACTCCTAAGGAAAATGCTATTATAACGCCGTATTATATTCGCTCGGCGTGAGTGAGAAAGTTATCTTCGACGCGGACATCGCCCCCCTAAAGGATAAGGTCGTGAGCGTAATCGGTTACGGTAATCAGGGACAGGCTCAGGCACGCATCCTGAGGGAGAATGGAGTAGATGTTATCGTCGGAAACGTTAGGGACGAGTACTGGGATCGGGCGTTAAAGGATGGCTTCAAGGTCTATGAGATAGATGAGGCCGTTAGGAGATCTCAGGTGGCATTGCTCCTAGTCCCCGATGAGGTTGCCCCCCATGTATACCGCAAGAAGATCGAGCCGGAAATTGGGAAGAAAGAGCACTTTGTACTCGACTTCGCGAGCGGATACAACATCATGTACGGATTCATAAGACCTCGGCCGAACACGGACGTAGTCCTAGTCGCTCCGAGGATGATCGGCAGGGGAATATTGAGCCTGCATAGGCAGGGGAGGGGCTATCCGGTCTTAATAGGAGTCGCACAGGACTCCTCCGGAAAGGCTTGGGATTATGCCAAGGCCATAGCTAAGGGAATAGGTGCGATAGGTCTGCCCGGAGGGATCGCGGTGAAGTCCTCCTTCGAGGAGGAAACATTACTGGATCTACTCACCGAGCATTCTTGGGCGCCGCTGCTGATCGCGGCGATGCAGGCCTACTTCGATGTGGTTACCGAGGAGTATGGGGCGTCGCCGGAGGCCGCCATCCTTGAGCTTTATGCCTCTGGAGAGTTGGCCGAGGTCGCGAGGGCGATGGCCGAGATGGGCCTATTCGAGCAGATGAAACTACACTCAAGGACCAGCCAATACGGCCAATTCACTAGAGCGCGGAAATTCTATAGAATGGTTAAGGAGGTCGTGAGAGAGGAGGCCGCCCAGATCTGGAGCGGAGAATTCGCGAGGGAGTGGTCTCTAGACCAAGCATTCGGCCGCGTGGTGCTTCAGAGACTATGGAAGATCGTGACTAGTAGCAGGCTTGCCGAGGCTGAGGATCGACTATACAGGCAATTGGGCAGACGATGACGCTTTAACAAACCTTCATCACGGCCTCCCGGACGAAACCTCCCACCTATACCTCAAATCGGACCTCATTCCAATCTATCTTCGAGAGCCTTCTCCAGCTTAAGGGTTTGTAAGAAGCCCTTGGAGCCATGCTATGTATTAATGCCTCCAATCTTTTAGATGCTTTACCGAGGCTCGCCCCGAGTTTGAGATACACTATGTGGGTTAGGGGGGTTATGGTCTCATAGGATGCGGCAAACCCCTTAAAACCCGATTCAAGAACTTTCTCAACTTCTTGGGGAGCGAGATCCATCAAGACGATTCTATCCAAACCTCTGAGAACTTCATCCAGAAACAACCTCCTCTGAATCAATGAAGGCATACTTAACGAGACGCTTATAGACATCCCCTCAACAATCCCCAACGCCTCAAGAAAATCTTCAACATCATCTCCCTCATAGCCGAGCTGGACTGCCCAGCCTCTCGAATAGAAAGCCTCCTTTATGGTCGACCCATCTGGAAGCGGATACTCGTAGGAGACTTTTCCCCGCCCGATCTTCACGACCTTAGCGGTGTGAGGTTGGTTAACGCTTGAGATGGGATCGAATCTCGTGTTAAGCCTGAGGATCGAGGAGAGGAGCCGCTCATCATCAGCCTCAACCCTTATCCACCCACCCTCACCCTGGGAGAGTTTAACGGAACCGCCTCCGGCCTCGAGGAAGATCCCCTTGAACCACTCCTCAAGCCTTGAGACGGCTTCCACCCTCCTCCAAGGCCTCTCGGCGAGGATCAGCATCCTAGGAATACTTTTAGGAAACCTGTCAATAAAGTTATGTGGAGCTGTATCGGGATGCTTCTGATAATCGAGAAGCGCACCATAATAGAGCTTGTCTCGATGATAGGGGGAGAGATGGCTGGGAAGGTTATGAAGCTTCTCTTGAGGAAGCCGGGGATAACCGATGAGGAGATAGCGCTCAAGCTAAAGGTCGATGTCAGGGATATTAGGAGAATACTCCATAGGCTTAATGAGCTTGGAATACTCCACTACGAGCTCACCAGGGATAAGGAGACGGAGCACAGAATCTTTAAGTGGTATGTTGAAGAGGGGCAGGTCACCGGATTCATAATGACCCATATGAAGAAGATACTTGACAGGCTAAAGCGGAAGCTCGAGAACGAGAAGAACAATCAATTCTATTGGTGTGGGACTCCGGGCCATAGAAAGTATCTATTTGATGAGGCCATGGATAAGCTCTTCAGATGCCCAGAATGCGGTAACCCCCTCCAACCATACCAGAACGATGAGGTGATTAAAGCTCTAGAATGGAAGATAGCGGAGCTTGAGGGCTTTCTCGAGGAGCTCATGAAGGTCGGCAAGTTGGAGGTTGAGGAAAAGCAGGCCAAGTCATGAGAAGAATTATTAATCGAAGATCCTCAAGAGAGTCGGGAGATGTCCTCGGAGGCGAGATTGATTGAGGAGAAAATCGATATTGGGAGGGTGGTTGAAGAGATAACGATGGGTAGTCCTAACTCCAACGCCGTCGTAATCTATGTGGGCTATGTGAAGAGAGAGGTCGAGGGACACGTTGTTAACTGGCTAAACTGCGAGCCTCATGAGCGGCATGCCTCAAATCTGCTGAACAGCATCGTTGAGGAGGAGATGGGTGAGGGAGTTTCATGTATAAGGATCTATCACAGGGTTGGGAGATTGAAGCCGGGCGAGCCGATAACGTATGTCTTCGTCTCAGCCGAGGACAGGGTTAAGGCGTTCGAGAAGGCGAGAGAGGTTCTTGAGAGGGTGAAGCGGGAGTCCATGATATTCAAGGTGGAGAGCAGGGACGATGGAGAATTCCTAGTCCTAGGGGATGGTAGAAGGCTGAAGATTAGATGATGTCTGGGAAACAGCATCCCTAAAATCCTACCTCTGGAAAGATATGATCTGGAAGATGTCTAAGATCGTTGTCTTGAGGCTAGGCCATAGGATAATCAGGGACCAGAGATTGACGACGCATGTGCTCCTCACGGCCAGGGCCTATGGCGCGGATGAGGCATTAATTACAGGAGATAGAGACGACAAGCTACTCGACGGTGTGAGGAGGGTTGTGGAGAGCTGGGGCGGCGAGTTTAAGGTGAATTATGTCGAGGATTGGAGGAAGGTCCTGAGGGATTGGAGGGAGAGGGGTGGGAAGATAATCCATCTAACCATGTATGGGATAAACCTCCCAGATATAATTGATGAAGTGAGATCTCTCTGGAGATCCGGGAAAGACCTACTCGTAATCGTGGGAGGCAAGAAGGTTCCGGGAGAACTATACTCGATCGCCGACTACAACATAGCCGTGACGAATCAGCCTCACAGCGAGGTTGCGGCCCTAGCAACCTTCCTAGACTGGCTCCAAGAGGGGGAGGAGCTTAGGAGGGAGTTTAAGGGGGGTAGGTTGAAGATAATTCCCCAAAGGAGGGGGAAGAGGGTTGTGCGCACCGATTAGTTGAATGGTCATTCCTTTAGCTTTTCCAACGCGCTCTTTTCCATTAACACATGCTTCTTCCAATACTCTATCCTCGGATACCAAAGTGGCAGCAATTTTAGCTTGTAGATCGGGGACATGAGCGGTATCCCGAGCATGTCGCCTAGGGTGATGGTCATCAGGGCTAAGTCCTCATTATTGTACTGCTCCAGCAAATTTTTGATATGGGGGAGATAAAGGAAGCCGAAGAAGAAATCCCTTAAGCCTCGCTTAAGATTTTTCATGGCCACATTCGATCCGCACCTTCCCTCTAGAATAGTAGCCCCTTTTCAGGAGTCCATGAGGCCAAGTCGTCTGCAACCCGTCTAACCATATCGACTCCGATGATCTCCCTTTCATATAGGGGTATGACTGCTCGAACCAATGGCCCCAATCTCTCCTTGATGATTTCGAGGTAGTGCTTCTGTTCCTCATACTTATTCCTCATATACTCCGTCCCCTTCTCCGCCACATCTCTTCTCAGAACCCCGTTTACGATGACTCCGCCGATGGCTATATTGAATCCCTTAACCATCTCTATAAATCTCTGAACGACCGAGATCGGTAGGGCAAGTGGAAGGGTCACGAAGAAGAAGGCGGTCTTGGTTGGGTCTCCGAGGATTGAGCTCGCCTTCTTAATCCTCTCATTCAAGCTTAGCAGGTCGGCCATCATCGGATCCTTCTTTATCTCCTCCATGGCCTTCTCCTTCCTAAACGATAGCTTGACCCTGAGAGATAGGGCCTCCTTCCTGCTCTTAATCATCCTCTGAAGCCATAATCCATAGATCTTATTCAATCCAAGAAGCCTCACAGCGTTTGCGACCGCCGCGCAATCGAACACTATCTTATCATATTTTGCGCCTTGCTCCAACATTATATCGATCGTCGCGTCGAACATCGCGCTCTCCTCAAACGCCGGATTAGTCGCGGCTATATCTATGAACTCCGTCGCCTTCACCGGGATGTCGGCCCACTTCAGGAACCATCTAAGCCTATCCGCCAACTGTTTCTTATATGCCTCTATTCTATCCCTGATATCGACCTCTATCGCATCGAGGTTGTCTATTCCATGCACGGGCTTGATAACTCCTCCGGTCAAATCTTGATCGAAGAGGCTTGTGAGCGAGTGGACGGGATTGAGGGAGGCTATCAGGACCTTCATTCCCTGGTTTGCGAAGTATGTGGCTATCCCCGCGGCAGCTATCGTCTTTCCGACGCCGCCCTTTCCCCCGGTGAAGAAGAATTTTATGGATTTATGAGTCTCCACGTAATCCTTGAAGCTCATACCCTTTTCAAGCTGAAGGGTCATCTCACTCAAACACCTCCAAGCCAGGCTTCTCAAATAGATGTTCCGCCACCTTCGCGATCATATCGAGCCCCTTCGGCTCTCTATCGAACATTGGGATGACGGCTCTAATATACTCCTCGAACTTCTCCTTAATCTCCTTCAAGTATTTCTGCTGCATCTCAATCCTCCTCCTGAGGAACTCGCTCAAATTGGGTCTATCCAGTAGCTCTCTCGGATATACCTGGTTCACGATGACCCCGGCCATCTTCATCCCAAGCTTATCGAACATCGCCAAGGCCCTCTCAGTGTCTAGGATCGCCATCCTCTCGGGGATCAGGATCATGAAGAACGCGCATTTCTCGGGATCGATCAGCGAGTCTCTGAAGAGATCGAGCTTCTGCCTAATCTCTCTAAGCTCGCTTAAAATCTTCTCCTCAACTCCGCCGGCGATACCCCTTATTTCCTCGGCCATCCTCGAGTACTCGGCAGCCTTCCTCCTAGTCTCCTCCATCTTGTCTATCCATGCATCCAAGATCATGGCCATGCTGACCATCCTAACCCCATGGCCGAATGGAGGCATGTCGAAGACATATGGATGGAATTGTCCACTCGCGACTAGATCTGCCATGGCATCATATGTTGCGGATTCATGCATCGCGGGCTCATAGGCGGATGTCTTGATGTATTCATCTATCTCGGCCGGGATCTCATCTATCCCATACATCGTCTTAATCTTATTCCTGATCTCCTCCTGAAACTCTGCTA
>Ga0190310_1000067_pt1 | contig 38063 bp, 77 predicted proteins | sample 48700778_MG_FD_165059 | JGI IMG/M metagenome (GOLD analysis project Ga0190310, IMG submission 165059) | Hydrothermal vent sediment bacterial communities from Southern Trench, Guaymas Basin, Mexico - 4870-07-7-8_MG | ecosystem: Environmental > Aquatic > Marine > Hydrothermal vents > Sediment ... | reverse complement strand
GAGGAAGGGAAGCCATTAGTCGTGCATTTCCTCCTATTCTCGGACGAGATTCCAGAGGAATTGCAAGGAAAGACAATAATCTTTGAGAACGAGGAGTTCGAGGATAGTGAGGAGAGCAGGAGCTATATGGAGCACTTTGACCCTGAGCAAATTGGAGTTCTAGGGACTTTGAAGCTAGAGCCATACTTTTACTTCGAGTGGTTCAGCCTCAGGAATGGGCGCTGCGTGATAGAGCTTAACACAAATCCAGAATACGATGGATGGTTTGAGGGAGCGAGCGTTAAGGGAGAGGTAAAGGTGATTCCCTTTTCCTTTTCCTCTTCTTCTAAGCCATGTGAGCCAATGGCTCGCATGGGGGGTGGAGAGGAATGAAGAGCTTTGTCGTGATTCAAAAGTTTATGCCTGAGTTTAGAGGAGAGCTGAAGAGCAATGTGAAAGCTAGCCTAGTCGATGCTAGAGATGAGAGCGAGGTTTATGATGCCTTTGATGACAATGGACACAGCAATGTGATAGTGCTAACAATAAGCGAGTTTCTTGAAGTGATGAAGCAAGCCCTTAACAACTATGAGGTGATAGAATGAAGACCTTTATCGTTAGACTTTCGGTAGAGAAGCTAGTGAACGCATACGTGAAGGCTAGAGATGAGGAGGAGGCGAAGCTCAGAGCTATGGACTGGAGCAACATATATGACGAGGAGACAGAGAGCGAGGAGATTAAGGAGGTTGAGGTTCTCACAGAGGTGAGAGAGTGAGCTTTACAGAGTTCCAGAAGGAGATAGTGAAGCTTCAGGGGAAGATGAAGCTAAATTCAGCGGAAGTGATACTAGCGTGCCTAGACCTAGCGTTCATGTATATGCTTGTTGCGAATAGAGACCTTGTGAAGAAGCTTGCTAAGGGGAGAGTATGAAGATAAAGGTTTGCTGCAATGTGAAGTGTCTTAAGCCATTCCTTGAGGCGAAGGATGGGAAGTGTCCCTACTGCGGTTGCAATAAGTTCGTTGAAGTTCCCTTTAAGATGAGCATCACTCTGCTCTTCCCAACAGGAGAAGCTCCAGAGCGTCACTATGCCTTTCCAGATACAATAATAGAGCGTTGCTGGGAAAAGGTATTGGAGGTGCTTTGCGAAGGGATGACAGAATGAACCATCCTACTTTTCCTTTTCTTTTTAGGTGAGAGGATGAACGAGATGAGGCGAATGTATGTGCAAAGGATTCAAAGAATGGTAAGGAGTGTTGCCCTAAAGTGTGCTGTTCATCTCATTGTTAGCGTGAGCGATAGGATAAGCATGAATGAGCTTGAGGAGCGTGTGATAAGACTTGCTAAAAGGTTTGAGAAGTATTTAATGATGGGAGAATGAAGTTGAATATGAAGAAGTGCAAGCGTTGTGGAGGGATAATGATAAAGGTTAGGAGGAGGGGAAAGACGATAGTCTTTTGTCCAGTCTGTGGGTGGGAGAGTGGCGATATGTGAGTTCTGTGGGAAGGAGATAAAGGAAGGTGAAGAGTGGGTTAATGTAGGAACGGATGTAAAGCCAAAGCTTGTTCACAAGCGATGCTATGAGGCATGGGTAAAGACTAGGAAGGAGCTTAAGAAACTTAGGGAGAGGCTTGAGTCTGAGGTTAAGACAATGCTAGATTCCCAGCTGCTTAGGTTTGCTTTAGAGGTTAGAAAGAGATATGTTTCCATGTTCCCAAAGGTTACAAAGGAGCAGGTAATTGCGGAGCGTGTTATAAGAGAGGAGCTTGAGAGGCGAGGATATGCTCCAGAAGATATTGAGCTCACCTATCTTAATTGGAAAGAAAGAGGATTGATATAATGCCCATATCGATTAAGGATTTGAGGCCAGAGGTTAAGGAGTTGCTTGAGCGAATATGGAGAGAAAGAGGTTTTAGGATAAACCTTGCTCAGATGTATAGCCTGTATGTATGGGCTTATAATCGTGCAGAGGAGCTTGGGGCTGCTGATCCTCACACATGGGTTATTGAGACTCTTTACTCCATAGACCCAAGCCTTAGCTATCCAGAACTTGAAGCAGAGATAGAGATGCGTGGAATAAGGGAGATTACTCCAGCCCCAGAGGTTGAGGAGCTTGAGTATTATAAGAAGAGAGTAGAGGAGCTTGAGAGAGAGCTTGAGAGGATTAGGAAAGAGAAGCCAATGAAGGAGCTTGAGAAGTTAAGAGAGGAGATTGAGAGGTGGAAGAGAAGATATGAGGAGCTAAAGAGAGAGATTGAGAGGAGGAGAGAGCGAGCTATAAGCGTAGAGGAGCTCAGGCGAGTGCTAAGACCAATAGGAGAGAAGATAAGGGAGCTTGTCGATAGGGTTGGTGAGCTTGAGCGTAGGCTTGCGATAATGGAGACCGCAGCAGTAGTGCCAACTCCAAGTCTTGAGTGGCTAGTAGATATATACACTGGTAAGCGTTTTAGAACTCTTAGCATGGGAGACTTGTATATAATAAGAAGCCAGATATTGCCAAAGTTTCCAGCAGAGTATTTCTATGTTAGCAAGGAGACCAAGGAAAAGGTTTTTGGGATGCTTGATCTTCACGTTTACTTGGAGGATTTGGTTAAGAAGGGGCTTGTCCCTCCAGAATGGGTTGATTACGTTCTCTCATGCATAAGACTTTTGAAGGAGGCTGCTGCTAGAGGAGAGACCTAGTTATACATTAGGATGTATGATGAAGGGGCTTTGCTATACATTCTAGTGTATAAGTTAACTCCAAGTTTTAGTTGGAGTAGATTTGAGGAGAAATCTATTTAAAGCGAGTGAGAAAGCCCTAATTAGGTGAGCGTATGGACACGAGGCGCTTGCTTAAGGCTGGAGCCCATGGGACTGCAGGGGGGCTAGTTGGATTCTTGTCTGGACTAGGAATTCAAGCAGTTGCAGAAGCTGCAGGAATTACAGCAGTTAGCACCATTCCAGTCCATGCAATCTTGCCTATATTCACAGTGCTCAGCATAGTTCTAGGATTTGCATCTGGATTTGTTGAGGAAGGTAAGAGATGAACCTAGCCTCCCTATTCCTTGCCGCACTTTTCCTTTTTGGTTTATTCTCATTAGGCTACTTTCTCTACGTCCCTTTCCGAGAAAACGTCACTAATGTCACAAACGTCACCAGGCCTTTGCCTAGATATAATTCCTATCAGCACACCGCAAACCTTGCTTGTAGGCAAATGACCTATTTTAACCTTAGCGAGGTTAGCATAGCTGGAATTCATTGCTACAGAAGAGATAATAGATGCTTTTGCATCATCCCCTTCTCAATCTCTTCTCAGTAGCCATCATCTTAATAGCTAGATCGAGCATCGCTAGGACGCAAGCAGCCTCAGCGAAGGTAAGCTTAGATAGGTGCTCCTCAAATATTCTCCTAGCAATCTCACTAAGCTCATCAACACTCCTCATAGACTATCCTCCTCTTCACACGCCTAGCAATCAGGAACTTAGCCTTAGTAATTGCCTTTATTTGCTCAATCCTCTCCCTTTCCTTCTTGCTCAGATATCCACGAACCTTGCACTCTATTAAGATAACCTCTCCATCCTTTATCGCTATTAAGTCAGGGAAGCTTGACCTCGCTTGTCTAGCAACGAAATATCCTTTAGATTCTAGGTCTCTTATGACCCTTCGCTCAAAGTTATATCCACGCCTATAGGCTAGGCTCATGTTCACCCCTTAAACATGAGCAATAAGATTCCAACTGCAATCCATATCCTCTCTATTGGCCCAAGTCCAAGATATCTTGCAAGCGAGTCTGCAAGCATGATTAAGCCTATAACTCCAGAGATGAATAGAAGGAATATGAATATCGCCCCAAGTATCTCAAGAGTTTCTTCTCTCATGATCTCCTTTCCTCTTCATCAAATGGAAGAACCAATCACGAAACTCCTCGTAAGTTTGATCAAATATCTGCTTCAGCTCTTTACCCTCTCCAAATTCACGAGTCCATGCTATCGTAAACCTAAACTTCTTACCGTCTGGTGTCCCTACTTCCCAATCTTGAACTTGAAAGCCGCCGAAGAGCGATGCTACGAAAGCGAAATACCAAAAAGCTGCATAGGGTTTTTTCCTCTCGTCTTTAATTGCTTCCTTAAGCTTTGCTTGGAAAGAATCCATGTCGATAAATAGGGTGTGACCTTGAGTGTAAGGAGAGAACGCCACATTTAATGCTTTAATGAAGTGATCAACGTCTTCATCACACCATCCCACTTGAACCAATCTTAGATCAGAATTGAGGTAGAACCTCCCTTCTTTAAAGGCATGGATAGCTTCTTTAGGGAGGAGTAGAATAGCTGCTTGAAACTCGTTTGCTTCTTTCCCTCGCATATCTCTATATCACCGAAAAATTTATAAACTTTTCTCCTATAAAGAGATATGAAGAAGAAAACTATTGCTGTGAGCGAAGAGGTTCACAAAAAGTTGCTGCAGCTTGGACTAAGGCTCACTTGGGAGAAAGGAAGATATGTTAGCATGGATGAAGTGATAAGGTATTTGCTGAGGAAGAGAAAGTGATCTGGAACGAGAAGCGAGTTAGGTTGCTTATTGAGCTATATAGGCTTGAGAAGCTGAAGGAGGAGAGCTATGTCTATAAGCTTGCTAGGAAGTGTGACATAACCTATAGTCATGTCCACAAGGCCTTGCATGAGTTTGCTAGACTTGGGCTTGTAAGGCTGGAGAAGGTTGGGAGGATAAAGAGGATTAGGCTGACTGATAAGGGGAAGGAGGTTGCAAGAAAGTTATATGAGATAGAGACATGTCTAAGGGGATAGGATGAAGGGGGTTCAACTTGATGTTCCGAGTGTAATTCGAGGGTTAGAGGAGGTTGAGCGCTCTCTTAGATGGTTCTTAGAACTCTTCAAGAGTGCGAAGAAGGATTTTAGTAAGACGTTTGACATAACCAAGGTTCCAGATTTCGTTCTTAGAGCCACACGTGACCCTCCAGAGATCTTGGAGGATTGCATAACATTGACAGCATATCTTTTGGAGCTGGATAAGAATGGAAGACCGCCAAGCGAAGAGGAATTGGAGAGGGCTACAAAGCACTTATATATCCATCTACGACTTGAGCGTTTGGTTAGACGTGGCTTACTGAAAAGGAGAGATAAGTGGAGCTGGAAGAATCAAGAAAATATAAGATATGTGGTGACTGAGGAGCTCATGGAGGTATTGCGTCACAAGCAGTTGAGAGATAGGCAAGCCTAGCTAACTAAAAACCTAAGTTTTCAGATAGCTTGGCTTAACTAAAGTTACTGAAACCCCACCATTTTGCAACTATCTCTTGCAATATTATCATGGACTCCAGTCCATACAACTATCTATCTTTACTAGCTGAAGCGTAGTTAAAATTTTAACACTAGTAACACTGGTAACACTACACCTATGGGAGAGAGATTGCTCTCTTCTCTCTCCCTGTGTTAGTGTTACGGGTGTTACTGGTGTTAATAAGGACGGTAGTTAAAATTTTAACTACTATTTAAAGGTTTGAGCGTGTCATCGGTTAAGATCTTAACCGATGGATATGCGTATGTTCTCTGGTAAGCAGTTGCATGCTGGCTTCCAAATTCCGCTATACTTCCCTCCTGCATATCTCCTTATCCTAACGAACCTCTTTCCGCAATATGGGCAGCGAAGCAAGTCTTTAATCGTTGGTCTGCGGAGCAAGAGTTTGCCTCCACAATCACATACCCCTCTCAAAGGTACTCTTGCATACTTTCGACCACATCTTGAGCAGACGAAGATGTATCTCACTTCTTTTCCCACCACTCAATCACCTCCTTGAAATTAGTGAGAGCGAGGTTCAAGTTCTCGAGAACCGCCATAACCTTTTTCATAGCCCAAATCTTCTCTCTTTCACTCACCCCTCTCCTCTCCATCTCGTTTATTATCTCTTCGCACTTTTTCTCAATGTACTCAACTTCCATTCCTATTCTGAATTGCTAAGCTTTATCAGCTTGAAGTCAATGAATGGGTTTGGTAAGTGGCAACGCTTCATGGTCATTCGGATATACTCAGGAACGATATCTATTCCAATTGCATTCCTCCTTAATTCAATGGCAACCTTAATCGTTGTTCCTGAACCAACAAAAGGGTCGAGAACCGTTCCATTAGAGGGACAGCCACACTTTATGCATTGTCTTACTAGCTCTGTTGGGAAGGTAGCAAAATGAGCCTCTGGGAATGGCTCTGTATTTATGAGCCAAACGTCTCCTGGATTCTTTCCTAAAGGATGTATAGGCTTGGTGTGCAATGGGTCTGCATAGCTAAAGTTCCCTATCCTCCCAACAGCCAAATCATGTTTGGTGTAGTTCCGCCAGCTCGTGAACCTACCCACCTTTCCCAAGGTCAGCTCAGAATCTTCATCACTCTTTACAATCTCCCAATCTGGATACTTGCCTTTTGGCTCAAATTTCGTTGGGAATGGGGCTAGCACCCCTTTATATTTACCACCATACAGCTTCACTGGATTCACAAACCCATGCTCATCCAATCTCTTATCGTTGACAGACTTTATTGGAACTCTGACAGCATCCAAATCAAAGTAATACTTCCTGTTCCGCTTCACGAAGATGAACACTGGCTCATAGGACTTTGCAAACCTATCCTTAACTGATTCAGGCATAGCATTTCCCATGGTTCTGTTCTCCTTCACTATCCACACCTTCTTTGCCCATATTGCCACGTTTCTTAGAATCCATCCTTGCTCATCCACCATCCTCATTGCTAGGCGATAGTTCTGCAGGCACATGCACTTTTGAGGGATGTTTAGCCTGAGCCTATTTGGCGGTATCCTATTTCTCGCATCTCTTGCATTCGGCCACTTCGGGTCAATACTTCCATATCCCTTTCCGCTCCCACTCCAGCAATCCCCATGCACCCAGAACATCATCCCTGTTGGCTTCAGAACCCTCTTCAACTCCTTTGTGATTTGGAGCATGTGCTTTAGATATAGCTCTAAGCTTGGCTCTAATCCAAGCTGGCCATACCAAGCCCCACATCTCTTGCAGAATGCTGAAGCTTGAGGTTTCCACTTAGGCTCAACATCTCTTGATGGTCTATGCCATGAGCTCTTTCCATAACTCCCTCTCTCCTTTGGCTTCACTATAACTTCCCACTCATGCTCGCAATTAGGATCAGCGTCCCAAACAACGTTGGCTGCGTCAGGATACTTTCTTAAAGACCAATACGGAGGAGAGGTTATAATGCAATCTATACTTTCGTCTGGAATTTGCTTCAAGGCGTCGAGCACATGGCCTTGATAGAGGCGAACTCTTAGCACAATCTCACCATATTTTATAGATTCCATGCCTGAGAGCCCATTCAGTATATAGCTTTGCAACCTCCTCTGGAGTTATTCCAACGCACTTTACTATGCGATGGCTAGGCTTTCTCGTGTAGATTTGGAAGCAGGTTCCGCAATGGGGGCAACGCTTTCTAACAACACTCCTAGTCTTGCTTAGCTTGCCACAGTTTGGGCAGCGAACTATCAAGTACCATTTGGGCATTCTCTCACAGGGTTGCTAGCTTCTTTGAGTACTTGGAGCGAGGCTTTCCTTGATAGATGTTTATTATCTTTAGCTCTACTTCGCCATGGGCTAGAGATGGGTGCTTAAGCACGAGTTGGACGAAGTTGCTAAATGCGTGGCAGACGTTTAGGCCTTGCTGTTTGAGGATTTGCTTGAATCTTTGCCAGTCCTGCTTGCTTACCTTAAGGCGGATGCTGGTGACGGGGTCTTTCTTTGGGGAAATGTCATATTCGTTATCCTTAATCGCTCTGAAGAGCAAGTATCCTTTTGGATCAACATCCTCTAGTTCCCAGACTCTAGAAATCTTGAGGATTTTCAGGGCTTCGCTCCTTTTTAGGGAGGCAAGATAGCACTCATATACTTTTCCTTTCTTTCTCTGCCTGCTAATGCAAATGCGCATAAGTAATTGTAGTATTTTCCTTAAGAATTTAAGTATTTGGATGCTGGAATATAGATGAGGTACATAACAAGAGAGGAGAAGCAAAAGCTTGTTGAGATAGCCTTTAGAGTTAGGAATAAGGCTAGGTCTAGCTTTGACCTAGCGAATTTGGTTAGGAGAGAGCTTGCTAAGGAGCGAATGTATAGGAAGGACTTTTATTACTATGTGATGGGAATTCTAAGGAAGAGCAAGGCTATAAAGGCTTTTTAAGTTCTCCTCTAATAAAATATTACACACAGGTGGAAGGATGTTGTGGGAGAAGGCTGTTAAGTTGGAGCCATGCCATAAGGTGAAGATAGGGGACAAGTACTACCACATAATAAGCAAGGAATACCTTGAGTACACGAAGACCTTTAGCAGCATATCAGCTGGAGGTGAGTCTGATAAGACAACCATAACCGAGCTAGAGCCAGAGAAAGGAGAGCTATACATCGTTAAGTTCGGGGTCTATAATCCAGGGATAGAAGTTGAGGTATATCAGCCAGCAGCAACTGGAAGATGGGGTGCAAAGGCAAGGATTGCTAGCATAACTAGGGAGGTAAGTCCAGCTGAAGATCCAAGCGATGTAACAGCTTTAGCAACAATAGAGAACAGGCCATTTGCACTCAAGCTAAAGAACAACCTAAACGTTGCAATTGCCCCGAGCATAAGATTCGTTGGATTCAAGTTCAAGATAAAGGAGGTGACTGATCCAAGCGAGATAGCTAGCTTAGAAGCGAAGTTCAAGGAAGGTAGATTGCCAGAGATAGAGCTTTATTATAAAAAGGAGTAGGTGATTAAATGGAGAAGATTGAGATAATTGCTGAAAGGCGGTATGATAAGGCGACTAGGAAGTTCGTCTATTATTACGAGGATGGAGGTGCGACTGCGGTAACAACGAGTGACACAACAGTTTACTCTGTTCCAAGCGGAAAGTCATTCTATCTGAGAAACCTAATAGTATCTAATGAGACTGGGACAGGGATAACTGTGGTGATAAAGGACTATAACACTGAGAAGCTTAGGGTTAAGGTTGCAGCGAACTCTTCAAAGGAGATAACGAACATAAAAGGAATTATATTTTCGACTGGAGTAGTGGCAAGCGTTAGCGTAGGGACAGGAATAGTGAGTGTTGGAGGGGAGGTGACAGAGTAATTTAAATAAACAAGAGAGAAACTATCATGACCCTAGTGAGGTTGCTCAATCTTACGAAGAGCTGTCCACCACAGACTAGGCTTGAGGCAGAGGATAACTACGTTGAGATGCCCTACACTGGGAAGATAAAGAGAATTTACATCTATTTTCCGCCAGGATGCTTTGTCCCAGGAACTCCAGTACTGATGGAGGATGGGCTAGAGAAACCCATAGAGGAAGTGAAAGTTGGAGATAGGGTAATGAGCCACATGTGCTCTGGAGTTGTTACAAAGACTTTCGTTAGAAAATACGTTGGTTGGATATACAAGATAAAGCCGATGGGTCTCTTTGAGCTGGCCGTAACTCCAGAACATCCATTCCTAGCTATAAGGAGGAGGAAGGGGCAGTTCAGGTTTACAATGAAGCCAGAGTGGATAAGGGCATGTAATCTAAAGCCTGGCTACTTCCTAGTGACGAGAATCCCAACCAAGGTTGAGGATAAGAAAGAGATTGAGCTAGAAGCTACGAAGAACAAAAAGATAGGTAAGTTGCCTGTGAACGATGATCTGCTTGAGTTCATCGGCTTTTGGCTAGCTGAGGGTTGGCTGCAATACAAGCCAAGGAAGGGATATGTGGTTGGTTTGACCTTTGGAATACATGAGCGTGAAAAGGTGAATAGGGTTTGCGAGCTGATAAGGAAGTTTGGCTTTAGCCCCTGCATCGAGGCAAGGAAGGAGAAGGGCTCAATAGATGTGAGCTTTTGGTCAAAGGCATTCTATCACTTCTTGCTAAAGAACTTTGGAAAGGGGGCTAGACAAAAGCGTGTCCCAAGCTGGCTTATGAAGCTGCCATTTGAGAAGCAGAAAGTCGTGCTACAAGCCATGCTTGAAGGGGATGGCCATCTCCATCCAAAGAAGCGTGCATGGGTCTTGCACACCCAGAACTTAGAGCTGACTAGGAGGATGTGGCTAATTGCTAATAGGGTTGGCTATAACCCAATAATGTACACCTGGACAGAGAAGCAGGGATATGGGATGGAGTTCAGGCTGAGCTATAGGAACAACAGAAGAATAAAGCTCTTAGATACAGTCCTATCACCTATCTACAAGATAGAGCGTGAATGGTATGAGGGGCCAGTTTACAACTTAGAAGTTGAGCCATACAACAGCTATCTTGCAAACCTTGTTTGTGTGCATAATTGCGAGGACTTGGTGAGCGTTTGGGTAGGGATAGGTAGTAAAAAATATTTGACGCAGGAGATAATTAGTGCAGATGGTAAAAGAGAGGTTGTTGAGGTTGATGAAGAGGTTGCTAGTGGAACTCCAGTATGGGCTGAGATAGAGAACAGAGATACAACTTACTCGCATAAGCCAACCATAGAGGTTGAGATAGCTCCGATAAAGGGTGAGGTCTTATGAGAAGCATAACTGGAGTAAGGGCTGGCAGACCAGATTACAGCACAACTACAACTTTTAGCATAACTCCACCCCAGCCAGCTGGAATACTCACAATTTACGTAAACAATCTAGATGACATTCCAGCAACCACGGAGCGCTATTATGTTCCAACAGATTCTAGTGGGAACACGTTTCCTAGGGAAGGGAAGAGCCTAAGGGTAAAGAGCGTGATTGTTAGTGGAGATGCGGACACAATGCTCTATGTTGCATTAGTCCATGTTGATGGGGATGATTGGCAAGCCTATCAGCAAGGAAGGATTAGCCTTGTTGAGATGCTAGAAAGATCTACGTATTTCTATAGAGATAAAGGCTATCAGAGAATAGCCTGTGACATAGAGTTCTATCCAATAAACTATCCAGACATTCTGCTCTACGCTGTTTACAATGCGAGCAGCGATACTAGGAGGGTTGCAATAACTTTAAAGATGGAGGAGCATCCATATTATGTTCCAGTTACTGTGGTGAGGAGAGAATGAAGAGGGAACTAGTTATCTTCAAGCCCTCTAAGAAGAAGACTAGAAATGTGGTGTTTGATGGAGAGAGAATTGGATATTTTGAGCTTGAGCTAAAGGATGAGGCATGAGTAAATATCTAGCATCCTTCTTGCAGCTTGGCTAGGGCTAAAGCTCGCTGCATATTCTCGAAGAACCCATGGGTCGAACTGAATCCTTCCTTCTAGATAACTTTCCAATACCTTTTCGAGCTCTGCTAAAGAGTTTGCTACGTATCCATATGGACTCTTCCCTAGCCCAATGAGCTCTGGAACAGCACCATTCCTTAGTGCAAATACTGGAGTTCCGCTTGCAAGAGCTTCAAGAACAACGAGACCAAAGACTTCTTGGTATGCACTTGAGTCATAAGGCAATATCAATGCCTTTGCCTTGCTCAAGAGCCTTTGCTTCTCCCTAGCGCTTACGTAACCTAAATACTCGCAATTGGATGGAAGTTTTGATAGGAATTCTGCAAGCTCCCATGGGTTAATTCCATACTCAATCCTATCCTCCCCAGCAATTATGAATCTCTGTTCTGGAAACCTCTTCGCAATCTCTATCAAGTTAAATATCCCCTTTCCCCTGCAAATCCTGGATAGGAAGAGAAAGTAGTCTTCCTTCTCTTTGACCTTGAACTCGCTTACATCTATGCAGTTATAGCAATAAGTTACTTCGTATCCCCATTGCCTCTCTAGCCAAGCCGCATGGAACTTGCTCCTAGCAACAAGTTTATAAGGATAGAGAGGATGAGGGGGTAATAGATCGTGAATGCTCCAAACTATATTATCTCCTCTAATTGCTGGCCTCTGATGGGTGTGGAAGTCAACGATGTCATAATCTCTTGCATCCACTCCAGCCTTGCTCCATAGCTCAAGCTCTCTATTCTCGCCTGGCAAGGAATATCTAGCCTCTATTGGAGTTATTAGCTTGCATTTGCTTACCTTACTACCCTTTGCAGCTATTAGAGTTACTTCATGCTCCTTTGCAAGTTCTCTGGCTAATAGGGCAACAACCTTTTCTAGTCCGCCATACTCTAGATCAACCCTACATGGGATGCATGGGGAACAAACTATGCAGATTCTCATGCTCCCAACTCTATTACTAGGCCATATCCCTTATAGTTCGGGTTCTCTATCAAAAAGAGCTTATACTTTCCACCAAATTTCCTTGCGAGCTCCCTAACACTTTTCTCATCGAATAGCCAATCCAGGTGAAACTGATGTGGATAGGGCTGGTCTAAGTCAGAGTTCCAGTTGATTGGATCTTTGCTTGGGACAGAGATTATAACCCTATGCTTACACACCCTCCTGATCTCGCTTATTAGGAAATCTCTCTTGTTAGGGGGTATGTGCTCAAATAGCTCAAATGCGGTGATGCAGTCAAATGACTTGGCTGGGAATGGAATTCCATTTAGCAAGTCATGCTTTATCACATTGGGTAGCTTTGGGTTAATGTCTATTCCAATCACGTTTTCAGGTAGCTTGCCACCAAACGGGTAAGCATCCCCAGTCCCAAGGTCAAGAACCTTGCCAAATGCATACTTAACTAGCTCTCTCCTATCACCAATTCTCTTCATTGGCTCAACCTCTTGTAAAGCTCAAGGAAGTCGAGAGCATATCTCTCGCTTGAATAGCGCTGCCTAATAAACGAGTGGCATTGCTCTTGGGTTGGCCACTCATCACGCTTCAGAAGCTTCACCACATCCTTCACTCCATTCACGAAATAGGCTATTGGGGCAAACAGCTCCTTGTGGCAAGATAGATTTCGAACTATGATTGGAGTCCCGCATGCAAGAGATTCGGCCAGAACAAGGCCAAATGCTTCTACATAGTCTGGCTGGGTTAGCTGAACCAAAACCTTAGCACGCTGCAATAGCCTAACCTTCTCTTCCAAGGTCTCGTACTCAACGTGCTCTACATTTGGCAATTCCTTAGCCTTTGCTAGCCATTCCTGCTCCGTTCTCTTATGCTCCTCGCTAAATGCCTTCCATGCAAAGACAAACCTTTGTCCTGGCAACTCTCTAGCAACTTCAAGCAGTTCAAATATGCCTTTCTCTCTTCTTGGAGCACCGAGATAGAGGACGTAATCTGATTTATCCTCGCCAGGCTTGTACCACTCCAACTTTATCCCGTAGTGAATTACGTGACAGAGCTCTCTTGGAAGCTTGAATGGCTGCATAGCTTCGATTGCAGCATTGCTAAGCCAAACCCCATGCAGGTGATAGTTCACTGGTGGGCGAGGATTGTAGGAATAGTAGCCATTGCGATAGTAAACTAGCACGTGGTTCTTGAGCCAATCCCTATGCCAAAAGTAAATGTTCTCGCTGAACATGGTTAGAGGGGCAGCGTCTATGACGTAATCATGCTCCATAAGCTCTTCGAGATATAGAGTTATGAGGTTCTCGACTTCATAGCTTAGCCTGCCCCACGAGCATGGGAGCAACCTTAGCTTATAGTTCCCCTTTATTGATTTCGTAGCAGCATAGAGCGTAACCTCATGCCCTAGCTTACCTAGCTCGTCTGCAAGAACAGCTAGCATGACTTCTGAGCCATAGTTATTAGGGTTTGCTGGGAATAGCGAGCCTGCCAGGACTGCTATCTTTAGGCTTGCCCTCATACATATCGCCAAATGTTAGCTTTAAACCAAGCTATTGTCTCCTTCAAACCTTCGTCAAGGCTATACTTTGGCCTCCAGTTAAGCAACTTTCTCGTGAAACTGCAATCCACCTCAAAGTCTATCCCCTTTTCCCCAGGCTCATACTCTGCAAGCTCATATTCAAGAGGTAGGAACTTCTTTATTCGCTCTGCAAGCTCAACGTTAGTAATTATCTCATCCCCCTTATTCCCTGCACAGTGCAAAACCTTACCTATGCAGGCATCCATTCTCTCCAAGAGCCTAAGATAAAACCTCATCACGTCCTTAGAATAAGTCCACAACCTCTTTGCGTATGGACTTCTAAGCCTAAACTTCCTTCCCTTAAGGGCAAATATGATCATGCGGTGAGGCAACTCATCACTTCTTCCAGCTTTTCCGAAGGCGCTACCAACTCTCGTCACTATGGTTGGAACTCCATAAGCCCTAGAATAGGTTAGGCAAAGCAGTTCTGCCATTCCCTTAGTAGCGCCATAAAGGTTTGTGGGATTGGGTAGGCATTGCTCTGTTATTAGTTTGTAAGCATAGAGGCAATTGAAGGATGAGGGATAGATTACTACTGGCTTTGATTCCATTCTCCGCACTACTTCAAGAATCCTTGCTATTGGCATTAGGTTACAGATAAGCGTTGTTAAAGGCGAGCTATCTCCAAATGGCCTGTCTGGATAGCCAATACTTGCATCTATTATCACATCAACGCCTGCCAGGTCACGCTTACACAAGTCCCAGCTAGACTTCCAAATATACTTAACTCTGTCAGCAACCTCTTCCAGCTTCCAAGCCTCCTCTTTTCGAACTATATCCAAAACGGTGACTTTAAACCCCTTCCTAACAAAAAGCGTTGCTAAAGATGACCCCAATGTTCCTGCTCCACCTGCAATAAAGATGTGCATCCTCTCACCTGGTTGGAACAATCTCAAGATTCTTTGGGTCAACGATCTTGAACTTATGGATGTGCTTGCACCATAGCTCGCCAAGGCAAAGGATCTTGAAGCCATGCTCCCTAAGCTTTAGGCAAAAGCTCAGATCCTCGCTAATCTCTCTGAGCTCATATCCTTTTTCACCTTTCCTTAGCTCAACCCTATACTCAAACCATGGTGGCTCAATAACAGAGAATATCCTCGCATCCATTAGGCAAAATCCTAGCCCAACCCCATCGCAGAAAAAGCGCTTACCTTTAAACTTCTCAAGCTCAACTGGTCTGAAAATCTCCTTTCCCCCAACGTAGTTAAAGCAGTTTGGCAATAGCTTTGAAGTGTAATATACTGCACTTACTATTGGGTAGCAAAGGCTAACCATGTAATCTATTGCCTTTGGGAAGAACCTTAGCCCATCATTGGTAAGAATGTATGGAATTATGTCTGAATCAAGGAAGAGAACATGGCTTGGATTTTGCTTCAGAGCTTGAATAACAGCCTGGTTTCGAGCCCAATCTATTCTGAAGTGCTTTGAGGTGAAGACAGAGATTTCGTGAGAAGTTTGCTTTATTAGTTGGGCAAAGGCAAGCGCCCATTGCAGATCAACATCGCCAAGGCTAGGAACAATGATTGTAATCATATTAATTTTAGCCTTTAGTTTAAATATGGATTACGGAAAGCTCATTGATACTGCTCTTAGCAAGCAGCCATTGATTCGCCATCTCTGGTCTAGAATAGGGAGCGAGGTAAGCGTTGTTACGGTTGCAGGCAAGATAAAAGGAGTTCTTCGCTCAATCGATTTGGCATGGAAGTGGATAGAGGTTGACTCTCCAAGAAGGGGAAAAACTTTCTTCATTAACTCAAGGCACATAGTGATGATAGAAGCCATTGGGACTGAAGAGGTTGTGAAAAAGGCATAATATGCTTTAAATTTAAGAGGAACATCTATTATGGAAAGGATCGAGCTTGATGAGAATGAGAAGAAATGGCTAAAGTTAACTAGGTTTGAGTTTAGGGTGAGCTAATGGTAGTTGAGGCTAGAAGAAGGCCAGAAGTTAGCATTCCAGAAGTAGCAATTGCAGTAATTGATAAGGTTCAGGAGGTTAGCTCTGGGAACATAACAGTATTTCAGTCAGATCCAAACAATCTAAAAGCCCTTCCATATCACTACGACACCTATGATGGAGCATTGAGAATTCCTTACCTCTATGCTGGCAGGCCAAGAGTAATGGTTGACATGGATAACGTTGGGCTAGCAAAGGAATCAACACTTACTGGAATTAAAGGAGTTATTGACTCAAATCTAGATGTTGCATTATCCACAAGGGCAAGCGAGACAACGCTTGCAGATATTAGAGAGCATGTTACTGGGATAAAGGGCGTGATCTCTAGCCTGCAGCCAAGGTATGTAAGTACGGGTACTGTGGATGCCTATTGTTATGTCTGGGATAGGCATGGAAGCTATTGGCGAGCCCCTCAACTTCAGGATGGCTGGCTACTTACAGCAACCACGGGCCAAGTAGCAATAACTACTGGCTGGGTAGGGGCAAGATTAGTAGGAACGGACATAATGCTTCCAGTTGACTTACAGGCTCGCTACCTAGCACCAGTCCAAGTTGTGAACACCTTGGTTAATCCTGGCTCAATAGTTACTGGCTCGGAGCACGTCTCGGTTGCAAACTATAGAACAAAGACAGTAATTGGGAGGTGCAACTTTGATGGAACTCTGCACATAGATTGTTCGCCAAGCGGAACGAATAATTACTTCACAGATGTTTACACGCAAAGCATATCGAGCGGAACTTCGTTCACAGCAAGCTTCACGGAGGCATTTGACTACGTGATAGTAAGAATTGAGAACACATCAAGTGCTACTGGAAGTGCTGTTGTTTGGGTGGTGAGGCAGGCATGAAGCTAATCGTGGAGCGCTGGGTTAGGCAAGTGGACGAAGCTGGGGAGGAGATTGAAACTATAGCTGAGAGTATAGAGGTTGCTAGCGAAGCGGAAGCTAAGGAAAAGGCAAGGGAGTGGAAAAAGCTTAGCGATACGAGTAGAGTCACTTTGCATTACTGTCGGCATGACGAGTCTCCACCAAAACCTTGTAGGAGGGTTGAGCTCTAATGCCGCTGCGCATCTTAAGGCCAGAGTTCAGGCTTAGTGGATGCGTGCTTTACTTGAAGCTAGACGAGGGTTCTGGGAGTGTGGTGAAGGATGAGTCTGGGTACAATAATCACGGCACTATCTACGGGGCGAATTGGACGGATGGGAAGTTTGGGAAGGGTTTGAGATTTGATGGAGTGGATGATTACGTTAAGGTGAATGATTCGGCAAGTTTGGATGTCACCGAATTTACTCTTGAATCATGGATAAAGGTCAATACAGTAGCTCCAAAATGGCAAGGTATAGTTACAAAAAAGGATCCTAGTGTTAATTCAGGTTATCATTATGGATATCAATTACACTATAACGATCTCTATGGACAAATCAGCAATGGTTCTAAATTTGTATGGATTGAAGCTTATGATGTAATAGAAGTAGGGAAGTGGCTACATGTAGTCTTTACTTTCAAAAGACCTGATGCGAAAGTATATGTTAATGGAAATCTTGTTGCTTATGAAGTTCATGATTTCGACCAAGTAACTAATGACTTACCTTGGACAATTGGTGTTGATGGTGGTTATGGAAATAACTTCAACGGCACTATAGATGAAGTCCACATCTACAACAGAGCCTTGAGCGAAGCTGAGATAATAGCCCATTTCAGGGGAGCGAGATTGCCAATGGTGAGATGATGCCCCTCTTGCCAAGGCTAAGATTTCCTGAACCAAGAATTAAGGAAGGCTTAGTCTTGTGGCTTAGGTTTGATGAAGGTACTGGCAATAAGGCATTTGATTCTTCTCCTTATGCTAACAATGGAACTATATATGGGGCTACATGGACTGATGGGAGATTTGGAAAGGCTCTGGAGTTTGATGGAGTGGATGATTATGTTGAAATAACATATTCTTCAAGTTTGGACGTGCTTGATGGAAACAGCCCATTCACTTTTGAAGCATGGGTTAAACCACTTTCTGATATTCCACCTGCTACATCAAATGTTATCTTTTCTCAAAAAGATGGGACTGGAGTTGGAAGAAGTTGGATCTATATCCATACGGATGGAAAGTGGAAAAGCTATTTGGGTGCTGTAGAAACTAGTTCAACTGTTACAGCTGAAAAGGGAAAATTTACTCATGTAGTTTTGAGATATGACGGAACAACGCTACAATTTTTCATAGACGGATCTCCTGCTGGTTATGAAAGTGTAACAGTGGACGAGAACGCAAACGGAAATTATCTCTTAGGAGTAGCGAAAGATTTTACAGCACCATTTAAAGGTATCATAGACGAAGTCCGCATCTGGAATAGAGCCCTAACCCTGCAAGAGATAAAGTTCCTTTATCACAGAGGATTGTTGCTAAGGAAGCTTGAGTCGAGTGGAATAGTTCTAAGCTTTCCATTCACAGAGGCAAGAGGAACTAAGCTTTACGATAGGTCTGGATATGGAAATCATGGCACAATATATGGAGCGACATGGGTATTTGATCCAGATAGGAGAAGGCCTTGCTTAAGTTTTGATGGAGTGGATGATTATGTGGATATCGGAGATAAATTAGACCCGCATACAAGTGATTGGTCAATTGTTACTTGGATAAAGACTGAAATGTCATCGAGCATTGCTCTTAGAGGCATAATAACGAAAAATCCACATGGTGGTGATGGTAGATGGGGGCTTTATTATAAATATGGAAAAGTTTCTGGTTTTTTGTCTGACAGTTCTCTTGGTGGAGATAAGTGGGCACATGGAAGTTCATATGTGAATGACGGCAATTGGCACTTTATAGTTGTAACATATGACAGAGACGGGAACATGACAATTTATGTAGATGGTGTGAAAGAAGGTGAAGTGGATATATCTGCTTCAAATGGCGTGGATTTTGATATAGATACCCATCTGGTTATCGGTGCTTCGGTAGGGGGAAGCGATTATTACTTCAACGGCCTAATCGGCGAAGTTCGAATCTGGAATTGTGCCCTTACCGAGGCTGAGATAAGGGCAAGGTATAGAGGAGGGAGGCTTTGAAAACCTCTTGCTATTCATAGCAAATCGCTCAACAATATCTTCTTGGTCTCTCTCTCCTCTGCCTCAACAAACCCATGCTTCCTAAGCCTCTCCTCAGTCTCCTTATCCAGGATTCCTTCAAAGCTCAGCAAAGCAGTCCTTAGCCATACCCATGCCCTAAAGCTCTCCTTTCCAATTCGCTGATAGAACTTGAAAGGAGTCTCCAGATTATCGCTTATCTCCAAAAAGCGTTCGAAATCCTTTACGACGAAGTCTCTCATGTCTTTAATTAAGAGAAAAATTTATAAATCTTTCGCTATTATTATTATGAAGTACGTTTGGGAAGCGATGATTGAGAGCGATCTGAGAACAGAGACTTTCTTCATTGTTGCTAAGGATATAGAAGAGGCTGTGAGGAAGGCTGAGAAGGTTGCTGAGAGACGGAGCAAGAAAGACTTTTTTGATTGGAAAGTGGTTAAAGTTGTTAAGCTGGGTGAGCTCCATGCTTAGGTGTCCATACTGTGGTTATAGATGGAAGCCTAGGGTTAAGCGTCCAAAGGAGTGCCCTCGCTGTAAGAGGAGGCTTGACTATAGGCGGAGAAGATGGTCGAAGTTATAACAAGAGAGGAGTTCAATCGCTTCCTTCAAAGTCTGAACAATCGCTTGCATGAGCTTGAGGAGCGCATTAAGAAACTTGAGCAAAGGAAAAGAGGAGAGTTAAGGCCAAGATGGCGTGCTAAAGATGACGTGCTAAAGAGGTGGTTTGGTGAGTGAGTACATATATAAAGTTGGATTGCTAAGCAACAGCTTTGCTCATTTACTTAGAGCTATGAGAGATAAGGCAAGCTTGGTTTACATCTGTGCCCAGCGAAGCTGGAGCGAGACCAGGCTTAGCGAGAACTTCGGAATTCCATACCTTTTGTATAATGAGAGCGTTTCAAAGAGATTTTTCCTGAGGAAGCGTAGTGTTAGCGTGATAACTTTGGATGAGTGGAAGCGATTGCTCAGCGCAATCGAAGAGGTTGGGTGCATTGATCTGGCTGTGAACAAGGCTGTATTCTCAACGAACTATGGCTATGTGATGTTCTCAAGCTCAACTAGAGCCAAATCAGAACCACCAGTAAGGAGAGATGTGATGGAGATAATGAAGGAGAAGATAGATAATCTTGGCTTCAAGGTTGCAACTCTTGAGCTAAGTGGAATATATAAAACTTGGTATAAGGGGCGCTTTAGAAAGGATATGCTCCCAGATTGGGAGAGCAATAAGAAAAAGCTCATTGAGATTCGTGACTCAATATTCAAGCGCTTCATAAAGATTAGAGGAAAGCAGCTAGCAATAACCTATTGCAAGGCATATAAGGTTGCAAGGGCAAAGCACTTGGTTCTTGCTGGTTATGAGCGTGGTTAGCCCTTCAGGATCCTTGGCAAAAGGAACATCAAGGCTAAAGGAACGAGGCAGAGCAGATCCTTGGTTGAGAACTCTATTGGGGGGTCTATTTCGTAATCTGGCTCATAGATTATCCAGCTAGTTGTTCTCGCAGCCTTAAACTTCGGAGAAGCAGCCGCTTCAGCATTCGCTAAGGCATCGTCCCGAGAAACATAGCAGTTATAGATGTGATGAAGGTAGGGTATTCTTCTTTCATCTAGCACTCTGATCACTCCCCTTACCTGTTCTCCAACCTTCCAATACTCGTGAACTGCTTTCTTTACTTGTTCAATTCCATCTCTAATCGCTTTCCATCCCTCTTCCTTCTTTTCTAAAGGAAAGATTATTACGTGAGTTCTCATGCTATAATTAGTCTTCCAGATTTAAAGATTTACCCTCCCCTCCCTCAGCAGTTGTAACTCCAGTCACAGCTTCTTTAGCCTCAGTAGTTTCAGCAGTTGCTGAGGGAGGGGATTTGGGCTCATAAAGTTTTTAAATGTTAAACTTTATTAAACTTATGCTCAAGAAGCTTGCTAAGCGATTTGAAGAGGTTGAGTGGCTTGATGATGAATGCTTCCACGTAGGTGAGTTGGACGTATTCATTGGGATAGAGAACGGCAAGCTCTTCGTGAGCAAATCCTTTCCACTAAGCAACTTCATGAAAGCCTTTGAGGAGATATTTGGGGTTGAGCTTAACAAGGCAACGCCAAAGATAGTTCATCTATATGAGCTTGCTTTGAGAAGGATGGAGGAATACATAAGGAACAAGCTAGCAACCAAGCTAGAGATAGAAATAAGCTTCGATGTTCTAGACGTTGCTAAGTACTGTAAGAACGCTAAGGAGGTTCTTGAGTGGGCAAAGAAGCTTAGCGAGATTGAGCTAGATATTTACAATGGGTGGAGGAGCGTCTATTCTTGGCTAACAGTAAGCGAGATAAGGAATGGGATTGTGAGCAAGATTAAGTATGTTGCTCCAATAGAGATAAAGCCACTTGGTGGTAGTTACGTTGTTCGCATACCAAAGGATGCATTAAACTTGCTCTTGGATGAGGCTGTTTTAAAGCAGAAACGTGTCATAAAGGCAAGGCTAACAGTATTTCCAGAGAAGAGCGAGATATTGATAGATGAGATTGAGCCTAGCTAAGCTGTGGATCACTTTAGACCGAGCTTTTCCTCTATGCGCTTAATTCGTTGTTCTAGTTCTCGCATTTTATTGATGATAACCTCACTTTCATCTATCTCAATTCTTGCTACTTTTCTTTTCTCGTCGATGTGTTTCAAGACATAAGAGCCTTTATATTCTGGCACTAACACGACTTCTTTGCCTCGTTCCTCACGCCTTAACGGAACTTCTATTATTCGCTTCATGATAGCACCTCACGATGAGATTAAAATCTCGTAAACATATGAGTACGCACCTGAAGCAGTCCCACCATAGTTACTTATTCTAACGTATCGAACATTACGCGCACCTTCCCACGTATCTGTGACTGGGTCAAGAGCGCCATATCTGTCGAGGAGCGTTGTCCATGTGCTACCGTCAGCGCTAACCTCTACACGAAGCCCTACATCACTATAATTTGGCTTCCATTTTACCCAAATCTTCCTTATCGTGCATACAGAACCCAAATCGAACCTTATGGCTTCGCCTGCTACGTTTATCTCTATACTCGCGCTCGTTGAATCATCGCCATCACGAACGTTCTCAACATTGGACACGTTTCTATCACTCGCAACTGTTAACGTAGCAAACTTCGCATAGTTCACGCGAACTTGCGAGCTATTAACTTTCACACCTGTCACTGCTCCATCCTCCAACCCATCCGTAGGAATCTTAGGTGCATCTCCGCTTGCTCCTGTGTGCTTATGCTCGCTAATATCAACGCCATCTACCGTCTTACCTGCAGGGAGAGATACATTTCCTGCAATAGATACATCTCCTGCCTCGTTCACAGTAAGCAGCTTTTTCGCAGTGTCTCCATCATGGATCACGGAAAAAATAGCATCTGTTTGGTTGTTGTTATAATCTATGTCTATGTAAACGTTACTTGCATTCCTAAGCCAAGTGCCAGTAGATAGTGCTTCTAAGCGAGCTGTGTCATTACCGAAGCTTATCCTCGTCTGCCAATCACCAGTCCCCAAAGTGCTTACCTGAAAACTCAGATAATCGTTCTCATCCACACACTTTATTATAGGAACAACATTCTCGTTATCGTAATTATCTAATAGTAGTACAGTTCCCATAGCTGCTGTACTATTCGTTGCAGTATATAGCTTTAGGGTGGTGCTAGATGCGCTGTTCTCAATCGTCAAGCTCCCACTCATCGTATCTCCAGCCTTATTAAGAGGAACATAGGTGCATTTCGTCGTCAAATCTATAGTTCCATCAGCAATCTTTGCATTCGTTACTGCTCCGTCTGCAATCTTAGCAGATGTCACACTTCCATCAGCTAGCTTAGCATTAGTAACCGCTCCACTAGCTATTTTTGTGCTTGTTACTGAAGAATCTGCAAGCTTAGCACTAGTAACTGCTCCATCCGCAATCTTTGCCGTAGTTATTCCTGCATCCTTAACCTTTAGAACATTGTTCACTCTCTCCAAGGTTTCATTATCCACTTCCACTCTGGGAACATCTAGATAGGTGTGAAGCTTAGGCAACTTGGGGTTATCTAGGTGGGCCATAATTAGATAACTTAGCTCTGTTTAAATCTTCCTCACTTTCAAGGGCTCTATACTCCATTATAGCCTTTCTCCTATAAATTCTACAGCACTCAAAGAACTCTCTAGGATCTCTATGAGGCAGCTCACGCTTGCAAGAGCAGCACCTTAGCTCAAGGATCTCCTTGCGCATGTTTTCACTAGCTGTAGGGCTTAAAGATGCTTATCAGCCAGCTCCCAAAGAACCACCCTATTCCTTGGACAGCAGCTTTCGAGTCTCCTAAAGCTGCTCCAGCCGCTGCAAGAGCAACCCCACTACCCAAGCTTATTAAGTCGTCCCAATGCAATCTTGGTGAGTCATACCCAGGCAAGCTAGGAACTGGAGATTCTTGCTGTAATATAGGGAAGCGAATTGCTAGTCTGCGCATTAGCTCATCAAATCCTGCACCTGCAAGAAATCCAAGCACAACATCCCCTATCACAGCATCACCTCTTTACTAATTTTGCCACCTGTCCTAATAAATATGCTGTCGCAGCAATGCCCCCTATCAGCAACACCGTCCTTAAAATATCCAGTCGCATCAGCCTAACTTCGAGCACCCCTTCATCATCCTTTACCCATGAATCTCCAACCTTTCTCCACAGCCCGAACCTTAGCCTTACATCGAAGTTCGGCATTATGAAGGAGCTCGTAAGAGTTTCATCCACTAGCGCATTTACCCAACCCTCCCAGATGTAGCAGCGCTCCACATCTTCGCTTTGAGAGCAAAGCCTCCCTTCTCTATCATACCACCAGCAGCGCTCAGGAGATGCAGGAGAATCATCATGCATGGTTAATCTGTAGAGCTCTGAATTAAACGGATTCCAGTCTGTGTTATCTATGCGCAAGGTGAATGGCACTCTCACCCCTTCCCTTGCCTCAGCTACAGGTGTAATAACGCTTAGCCTTCCTACCCCCATGTTTACTATTGCTTGGATTTAAATTTTAGAATGCTTAACTCCATTATCACGCCATGCCGAGCTTCTCCTTAATTCGCTTTAGTCCTCGATAGTCTTACTATATACCAACAACTTTGATCTCCCCCTTTACCTTAGCATCCTTACCACTATAAGGGCCTGAAGCTACGTCTATTGCAAATGTGTGTTGGCTTGATACATCGGTCTCGAGGTGGATGTAGGTCTGACCAGAGAAGAAACCATAAGTGTCATCGGTTTGATTCCACGCTTTGCCATATGCGAGGTCGCTTCCATCTTTTTTAAAACATAATGAGATCATCGAGTCTATGCTTATCGAGGCTGGTACAGAAGCCGTAGGCGGTGTTACCGCAAAGATGACCATGTAGAAACGAGAGTAATAATTTGCCTCTACCGTTAAACTAACGAGTTCTGTGAAGGTGTCGCTTGAAACTAATAGTGTATTTGATGTTTGGAGAGTTTTGATGATATCAGTCGAAAGCTTAGCAGGCGTCACAGCCCCATCCTCCAACCCATCCGTAGGAATCTTAGGTGCATCTCCGCTTGCTCCTGTGTGCTTATGCTCGCTAATATCAACGCCATCTACGGTCTTACCTGCATTAAGGACTAGATTCCCAGCAAAATGCCAATTACCACTTGAATCAATTGAACTCATGGGACTTGCACTTGGAGTCTCATGATACCAATACACAGTTCCTTGATAATTGCGAATATATTGCGAGTTATAACCAGGATAAGCAAGGGTTAATTGTCTGTCAGACGTTGAGTTTATTACAAGTTTTTGGGAACTGCCATCACCTACCGTCAAATTTCCTGTTATAGTATCCCCAGCCTTATTCACAGGAACATAGGTGCATTTCGTTGTTAGATCTATAGTTCCATCAGCAATCTTAGCGTTAGTAATTCCTCCATCCTTAACTCTAAAGGTGTTGTTCACCTTCTCCAGAGTTACATTATCCGCTTCTACCTTCAATATCTTAGGGGAGACCATATCATATATGAAATGCCAAGACTTTAATAATTCCAGTCCCTGTCTCTAGTGCCATTCCACATATCTGCCCATAATACTCAACTCCAGTTGCTGTTACTGCAACTCCTGGTTCCGTCGAGGCCATGAGCAGATCTCCCTTGCTAACCAGGTTGGAGCCAACGTTGACTATGCCCTCCCCAGCTATCAATACTGGCCCAGTCGATCCAGAAGCTATTGGTCGCTGGCATATGCCAACTATGTTCGTATTTCCACTAACCGCCTTTGCTATGCCCCTATCGAATGCATCGCTAGTAACGACTACGTGGCCAGTGCCAATATCCTCGGCGGCCTGCCATACCGTTGAGTAAAGCTCAGTTGTCGCCATTGGGTCACCCCGTCATATCATGGGTATGGGCCCTAAGCAGTTGCCTATCTGGGTCGAGTAGCCAGTATTCTCTATCCTCGGGGCCCTATTGCCCAAGATCACGCAATCTTCGGCCTCGTTATGGATTGGCGCATCTACCCAATTCAGGGCTATGAGGTTCTCGGAATAGTTATTGGAGATTCCATAAGTGCCAGCAATGGCCTTAGCAGTATTTCCTACTATGGTGCAACAACGCGAATTGTGGTTATATATTCCGAAACCCTCTGGCCTGTAGATGGTATTTCCTACTATGCTAGCAGCATTGGCTGAGCGGTTGTAGATTCCATGAGACTTTGGCCAGTAGATCGCATTTCCCACTATGACAACGTAAGGGGAATAAGTGTTGTATATTCCGTAGAACTGTGGTGAATAGATCACGTTTCCATTAAGGACGCACGATGCGGTGTAGTAGGTCATTATTCCACTAGCATTCCTAGGAGTAGCAATGAAGTTTCCTTGAACCAAGGAGTAGTCAGCCCATTCTAGGTAGATTGCATCTGAATAGGTGTTGTAGATCCAGCAGTTGGTTATGGTTACTTTTACTTTAGCATCACTTCTCCCAACAGCCTCGATCCCACGACCAGAGGTTTGATCGCTTCCAATCAGCTTCAGATTGCTTATCTTAATATCCCCGTACCCCTGACGTACTTTGATATAGCTCGTATCTATTGCTCCTTTGATCACCGTTCCAGCACCAGAACCTTCTAGGCTGACGTTGCTCTTCGAGATATCTATTGAGGAGCTGAGCACGAAGTTTCCTTCCGAGAGTACTACCCTCCCACCACTAGTTGGAAGCGAATTAATGGCCTCCTCAATAGTTACATCATCATTAACTCCTTTGCAAACGAAGTCCGCATACTGCTTTACCTTTGCCCTTGCATCTGAAGCAGCGACGAGAACAGTAGTAGCCTTGCTGAACTGAGGCACATCTATATAGCTATGTACTCTTGGGAGCTTAGGATTATCTAGGTGTGCCATGCTTGTTCACCTCTTAAATTACTTGCACTATCTATAGGCTGCTCCTCTCCATGCAGTCGTTCCAGCTTTGCTCAAGTGGATTAGCCATGCTGTTATTAGCACGCCTGCAAACGCCCCACAGGCCAGCGCAAGAGTTCTCGCCCAACCTCTCAGCTCCATAAATATTTAACGAGGATTTAAAAATATGAGCGAGGAAGAGCTTAGGCGAATAAGAATGCTCTTATTAGTACTTGCTGGACTGTGCAGTGTAGCAGCTACTATAATAACTTGCTGGCTTGAGTTCAGGTCTGATTGATGGTAGTTCACTAATGTGGTGGTATTGCAAGACCTGCAAGAAGTTTATAGACTGCTGGGTTGAGTACGAGGAGCATAGAAAGAAAGGACATAAGGTTCATGAGGTTGACCTTCTGATTCCTATTTAGACTCATATTTAAGCCTCTCTATAACCTTCTCCCTATAAATTCTACAGCACTCAAAGAACTCTCTAGGATCTCTATGAGGCAGCTCACGCTTGCAAGAGCAGCACCTTAGCTCAAGGATTTCTTCACGCATATCTCATTCATCACCTCAAGCACATCCTTAAGCTCATGGATTGCATCCTCAAGTTCAGCAATAAGCAGTGGATATAACTCCTTAATCTTCCTACCTTTAAGCTTCCCAACCTTTAGCTTAAGCTCCCTTATATCGCTTATGAGCTCCTTTACTTCCTTTGCAATCTCATAGCATGCTGGGTAATGATAGCGCTTCCCCTCATTCTCAGTCCATCTTCCATTTATCTCCTTTCCACATGCATCGCACTTCACTTTCTCATCTCCTCAAACAGGACTAGCCCTGGAAATATTATTAGGAATGGGAATCTTGGCCTCACATGAGGTGCGGCTATGTCTATTCTAAGAGCCTTGCATACATTGCCTATCTTGTTGCATACTGTTAGCCTATCTGATCCAGCAAATAATAAGCCAACAGCACGCTTTGTCTCTAGATTTATTACCAAGCTTCCTGAATCCCCACCTTCAGCAAGCTTCGTCGTTATTATCTGGTCTTTGAATATTGCATAGCCAAATGGATATCCATAAACCTTCACAGTTGCATGAACGTCAAGTACTCTTCCCTCTGTGTAGCAAGTTGTTCTTCCAGACTTAGCAACCCTCATATCTACTCTTGCATCCTCTATTCCATTCACATATCCAATGTCACAGATGTATTCGCTCACATCCTCATCTCTTATTGGCTTTGCAGCTGCAGCATCAACCAAGTTAACCCCATGAGGAATTATTCTAACGAATCTATCCAACCTTGCTATTTCGCAAGTCTCATCCCCTCCATCATAAGGCCCAGGCTGATAGATTGGATCTCCTTTCTTCCCTTGATTACTTGCTGCAAGAACGTGATTGTTGCTCAGGATTAGCCTCTCCCCAGTTATTGAGTCACGAACCACACATCCAAGAGTTCCTGCAGTTATCTTGTAGTGCCCAATGCTCACCCCTCCAACAGCTGGCCTAACCTTAGCAAGCTTATCAACAGCCTTTTCTCCTACCCTACCAACTGAAAGTGCTCTAAATCTTCCGCTCACAACAACCTCTACATCAAATCCACCAATCCTCTTTGGAACTTTTCTCGCATCTGCTTCAGTCTCAACATATACTCGAAGCTTTGGCCTTGAACTACCTATTCCAACCCCAGCTATCCCTTTCTCTGCAAGCAAGCTTAGCTCAACCTCCTCCTTAACCTCAAACAGCTCCATCATAACACCCTGAACTTAGGCATAAGAGTTATGCTTACCTCATACTCCCCTTCCTCAAATATCCTCACTACCCTTGCTGGCTCATAATCTCTATGAGTTACTCTTATCTCATAACTCCCAGCTGGCAAATCACTTATCTCAAACCTCCCCTCAGAATCAGTTATCGCTGTTCTTCCACCAATGCTAACGAGTGCCCCAGCTATTCCTCGCCCAGTATATGCTTCAATAACCCTACCTCTCACTAAGACCATGAAAAAATAGAGAAAAGTAGGTTAAAAAGTTTGTTACGGGCTAATCGTCTTGCCCTTGGGCTCGCAGACCTTAGCGAAGACTATTGCATCAATACTTCCTGTAGTTGTTGCATATACTTCTATCTTCATTGGCATGTTCTGCCTGAATATCACTGGAGCTTTTGCAAGCTTAACCTTGAAGTTCGTGTTAAGCTCTGCTGGATCGCAGTCCCAGATATCTAGAGTCTTTGCCCCGCTTGAGAACTTTACTAGGGTGAAGTTATCGCTTCCTCTTCCTATTCCATAAACTCCTATGAACTTGTTGTCACCAACAGTCGTGTTGACGTAAGTGTTGTAGGCATTTGCTGAAGTTGCGGAGAAAGTCCATATCTTGTTGGTCAATCCAAAGTCACTCTCTGGATCTGCATCCCTTACAACTAGCTGGTCTTCGCTTAGTCCAAGCTCCCTTGCTGCAACTTCCAATAGCTTTCTCTCAACCTTCTCCTCAATCGCTTTCAGATCCTCAGCTTTCGTCACACCAACAGTTCCAGCTATCATGTTCTCTAACCCTTTTAAACCTCTCCCCCTATATATAGCTTATGGTGGAAATTGTGACAAAAGACACCAAGAGGAAGCTCATAATCTATGCCCCAGTTAGCTTGATAAAGAGGTTTAGAAAGCTTCAAGCAGAGCTAGACTGCAGAACCTATGCAGAGACTCTAGAGAGATTAGTAGAGGAGATGGAGAGAAAGCTGAGGATTAGATTTATCACTCCTTGAATATAAATAAGTCTAAACAAAACAAAGCTGGGGCGTATTACTGGATTATCCGACTATGAAGCTCTCCTTTGGCCTAACCTTTACTACTTGAACGCTAGGAGCAACCTTAGCTACTTCTGTTGCTGGATTTATGCCAGTTGCATGGGCAACCTCATCTATGATTACTGTTGCCCCTGCAAGCCTGACCACGTCCTTTATCCTTCCAGCTGGAACATAGTACTCGCCAGCTGCATAGGTCACTACTCCACCAATCAAGTTCTTAACGCTCAGTCCAGCCACTGTGTAGTCCCAGGGAATCTGCTTCAATATATACTTCACTATCTTACCTGACGCTAATCCACCGAACAGTGTCAGTACGTCCATTCTCTCTCACCTCAATTACGCTCGAAGCATTGCCTCTAGCTCGCTCGCTGTGTGGAACGTTCTCCTAGCCTTGCTTGGATAAGCCTCTTCAGGCAGTCTTGAAGGAGCTCTGTAACCTTTCATCTCAGTCTTCACATAGTAAGCAATGATTGGCAATCCTTCCTTGAATCCAGTCTCACCCTTGTGTCGCTTCGCAATCTCCGCTAGCTTAAGTCTCGCTTCAATTTGACCCTTGTGCGGTGATACAGCTGTGTAAGGCTGGTTTCTGAGATAGGTTGGTTTCTTAGACCAGGCTACTGGCCTGGTTATTAGCTGAATACCTGCAACGCTAGCCTGCCATCTAGGCATTCCAGCCCCAGTTACAAGGGGTTGGAGAGTCTTCAACAGCATCTGCTCACCTAATCTAATAATAGGCTACTCCTTTTTAAAGCTTTTGGAATATATTTTCCAATAGAAAGATTTACAAAACTTTCTAAAGGCAAGATTTATATTTCTTTTCCATATTTATTCATGGAATGGCTATTGAGGATTGCTAAGAGTAAGCTAGGTTTGAGCAGAAAGGTTGTGAAGCTTGTTAAGGAGATTGAGCCTAGAACCAAAGGGGAGCTTGGAGGGGCAATATATTTGGCATCGAAGCTGCTTGGGGAGAGGCTAACCCAAGAGCAAATTGCAAGAGTTCTTGGGACAACTTCAGTAACCATAAGGAGAAACTACTACAAGCTGCTTAGGGAGAAGAGAGCAAAGCTCTCGCAATACGCCGAGCAATCTCACGTCTTCTTGAAGCCAAGAGCTCGATAAACCACTTCTTCCTATAGAGCTTGTCTATCCTATAAGGCGATCTATAGCCATGCATTTGCTCCTTAACCAACTGGGCTGCTGGAGGTAATCCATTCATGAACTTCATACCCTTTGCAAGCCTAGCTATCCTAGCAAACCTAACCCTAACATCTATCTGAGCCTTGGTAGGAGCAATTGCAGTATAAGGAACTGCTCTAACATATCGCTTTAGTCTTGGCTTCCTCCTTGTCACTATTTGAAGCATATATAAATTGCTCGCTAACTTTTAAGATGTGGGGAGCTGTCTTGCATGGAGTTGCGAGTGGAGTGGTGTATGGACTGACGGGGTATGCAAAGGCGATAAAGCGTGGGATTAGAGAGCCATTCAACCCAAAGAAGTTCATCCAGAGCATAATAATTGGGGCAATAGTTGGTGGATATGCAGGATATGCAGGAATTGCATTGCCAATTGCCTATCAAACCTTGCTTGACATGGGAATGATTGCACTCATAGAGAACTTGAAGAAGTGGATTGCAAGGAGCTTCCTAGGAATTGAGCTCTAGAAGAGGAGGCGAGCAAGGATCATGGTTAGCATTGCTAGAATAGCTAGGATTAGCTTCTCATGCAACTTTAGTCTACCTTTTATCTCACCAACATCCTCGCTAAGCTGGGTCAATATCTCAAGTATTGCATCTGGATTGCACTTCTTCTTCATGATATCACCGCCAGTGCATTAGTTACCCTTAAGCTACTCTCCTCCTTTCCAAACAGCCTGATCCTAACGTAATATCCACGCCCAGTTGCAAGACCACTCAATGGAACGTTATCTAGGAGATACCAATAACTTCCTTCCAATGCGTTCATCTTGAAGTCTATCTTCTTCTCAACACTTTCTCCATACATTATCTCACAACATCCATCAACACTCCCGCTCCTATCTGCGGTTACATAGAAGAAAACCCCTATCTTATCGCTAGTATAGCAGCGCTTCATATCAACGTAGCGATAGGTATGGCTACTCACCAGGCTCTTATTTAGCTTAGGATATATTCTGAACTCTCCAATAGGTGAGTGGGAGACGTTGAAGTCTATCCAGAAGCATATGATAACATCCCCATAATCCTTATCAGCTTGCCAATCATAATCTGCGACAGTAAGATAATCAACCTCTCCATTATATATGTTTCTCAACCTCATTCTAAGCCCTACCCAATCGCCTTTCCTTAGTCCTCTAACAGCAACGTAATAATATATCTTTGACTTTCTAACGAACACGCTCTTCACATGCTCCTTGTTCCAGTCATCGCTCCTATCACTTGTCCAGTGATCTGAAAAAGAGACCATATATTTTTAAAGCAAGAGTTTATAAAGGGTTATGAGGCTAGAAGACCTGATTCCAGTTGCGCCTTTGGCTGCGATGTTTATCCTACCGAGGATAAAAGTATCGCCAGCGTTAAGAGGGAAGTTTGCCCCTAAAGCAGCGATCTTAGTCTCATGTGGCTCAACAGTGGATATTCCTCAGGGAGGTAAGTGTAAGGTGACATTCAAAGTGAAGAATACTGGCTATGTTGACGTAACCTTTGACTACACAGTCGATATTCTAGATAAGAATGGAGTCATAGTTGGAAGTGCAAGTGATTATAGCGGAATAAGCCTTGCTAAAGGAGAGGAGAAGACCATAACAACCAGCGAGATAACCATAAAGGAAGATGCGGCAACTGGGCGTGGAAAGGTTAGGGTAACAGTTCTAGATCACACAACTGGGAGTATTCTTGACCAGGAGAGCTGCGACATAATTAACATAGTCAGTGGAGTCACTGTTGAGATAACAAGAATTGAGGTTACAGCAGTCTAGCTAACAGATATCTCAGTGATCTCAACTAGCTTAGGCTTAGGTCTAAATAGGTAGATAGCTAGGACTAGAGCTATGCCTAAAGGCACTGCTATCTCAAGTATTCTCTCTAGCTTCATTCGATCACGCAACTATGTATCCTTTCTCCTTTAGCACCAGTCTTCCTTCCTTTTTCGCAGCTATCTCTGGCTCAATGAACTCCTTAGCCTTTACCTCACCCCCAGCCATGAGCATTGCTATGTGGGCTACTCCATAACCAACTAGCAATCCAAGAACCATGTTTCTAAGTCTCTTCTCGTTCTCGCTCCATGGCAAGCCTGGCTTTGGTAGGCTATCACTAAGCCATGCTGTTAGGAAGCTGCTCGCCAAACCAGTTATTATGGCTGGATGAACCATGATATTATCAAGGCAACTTAAAAAGTTAAAATAGCTTCTGGAGGAGCTTAAATAAGCGTTTTCTGCTCTCAAGCTTGTCTAGAGCTATGTGAAGTGCAGCAGCCATTGCCTTGTTCATATCCTTGGTTAGGAGCAAGATCATAGCGACTGTCTTAGGGTCATGGAAAAGCTTTCTGTGCTTGCTCCTATAGATGACGTAAGGAAAGTCAAGAAGTCTATCTATCTCTGGATATGCCCTACCAAGCAGGAGCTTTGCGAACTTTCTATGAACTCTATGGGATGGCATGTTATATTATAAAGCAAAGGATAAAGGCAGTTAGCCATACTACTCCGCTAACTATCGTTGCATCGTATATGTCCTTTTTCCTAAAGTATTCGAGGATGAAGATGTATGGGACTGAGGTGAAGAGCATATCAGTTAGCCAGAGCTTAGGAAGTGCTATGTGCATGCCAAACCTTGCAAAAGAGCCAATAGCCTTTCCAACCTTATACCATATCTTAAGATTAGCAAGCCCAGCAGTCACCATTGAGACAGTTCCAATTAGGAAGTAATCAAGGCTGCTAAGCCCTCTTTTATCGCTGGGTATGACTATGATGGCATGCCTATAACCTTCGTTAAAACCTATGAGATAAGGAATTATCATCGATAGAAAGGCTATGCAGAGAGCGATTCCAATGGTCTTCAGCTCTTGCATCCTATCACCTCAGGTCTTATCTTCTCAACCCATCTCAGCTTAGGCTCAGTCTTTTGTATCTTCCTCAATCCTCCCAATCGAAATACTAAGACTCTGAAACCACATCTCGGGCAAACTATTTCAATCCTTCCTCTAACCACATGAGTTTCCATAGCCCCAAAGTAGCCGCAATTCGGACATAACCTCTTCATAATCTCCCCTTAGAGACACGCATCAAAGCCTTACAAACAGCCTTATCTGTGCGATCAATCTCCCTTATCACATCCTTCAGCTTCTTAAGCTCCTTCACCAGTTCCATTAGCTTCTTCTCTATAAGTATTAGCTCCACTTCACTCCAAACTAGAGCGTCATGCAGGTCTATCAGAAAGTCCTGTAGCTTGTTCTTATCTACCTCCATATCTCTCTATGACAGAAAATTTTATAAATCTTTCTATATCAGGAGGAATGCCCTCCTTATCCTATAAGTCTCCCTCTCTGGGTCATGCTTGAACATAGTTCCAGTCTGAGGCTCAAAACAATAAAGCTCCTCATCTTTTGTTATCAAGAAGTTGAAGGCATGGATTTTGCTCCATGCAATTCCAAAGCATAACTGCTTCTTAAGTCTTGCTAGCCTAGCTGCAAGCATAACTCTGTTTAGCATGAAGACAGCAAAGTCATCGCAGTCAAAGACATCGCTCTGATAGGAGAATGGCTTTATCCAAAGCTTTCTAAGCACCTTCCTCCAAGCATCCTTGCTAAAAGTATAGTAGCTAAGGTCTGCAATCCTCCTACTCTCAACCCCAGCCCTTGAAAGAACCCTATCTATTTTTCCATAGCTTATCATGCTCCTTTGCTTGATCAATCTAGATATGTCTGGTAGGTTCTGGGTCTGCATTAGATAGCGCTTCAAGTCGTTTAGCTCAGCTCTACAATTCCACCAGTCGTTCAAGAGCTGGATTATCCTCTTTATCCAGTTCATAGCAGCTTCTCTTTTAGCCAGATTAGATCAACCAAATCATCTATTAGCTTGTCTGGAGCCAATTTGCTTGCCTTATCATAGATCCTCTCTATAACTTCTCTTATCCTCGCCAATCTCTCCGCATATTCTGGACAATCACGCTCAGTTATCTTGAATGCAGCTATGGGCTCTTTTAACGATGCTCTAAATGCATCCGCACTTATCTCTCCTTTCCACCACTTAGAGAAAAGACCAACTATCCTATTCACGTCTATTTTCCTTTGCCTAAGAGCAAGCTCGCATAGCATCCTATCACCTAATACTCATGAGGTAGCATGAAGGTTACAACATATCGAGTATCTACCTCAAATCCTATATACTTGCTCAGCGTTTCTGGAGAGCCATAGTCATCAAGCTTCGCCCATACCTTTTCCTTTAACCATGGAGCTGGGTAGCGAAGAGTTCTCCCCTCATCCTCATACTTCATCTCCTTCGCTTCAGGATCAAAGACTATGAAATCAGTCTTTGGACTTATATACTTGCTCGCTATCGCAATTAGCCTAAACTGATGTTCTGGAGGAATCTCGCTCCTTACTCCAATGGTTAGGAGAGGAACGAATCTTATGTCGCTAATTAGCCTTTCTGCCTCCTCAAGGCTAAGCTCATGCTCTGGAGTTATAACCTTTCCCTTAATCTCTACTCGCTTGGTGACCCTAAGATACCACCTATCATTAGCAACGTCATAAGAAGGATATACATCAACTCCAAGCTTCTCGCTAAGCTTCTTAGCAATCTCCTTAGCCCTTGCCTCACCTGGCTTAAACACCTTCTCCTCATATCTCTCTATTATCTCTTCAAGATATTCTTTCCATCTTTTTCCTTTTTTCCTAGCCTCCTCAACAGCCTTTGCATGGCATTTCCAATGCCAGAAATAGCCAACTGGCTCTTCAGTCCATGCCCCCTTTATCTCCTCTCCACAATACACGCACCTCATGATTCAACCTTCAGGTCTTCTATATATATCGTTTTCCCATCTATCTCAAGCCTCGCCTTCAACGTCTTTAGGTTAAAGATTATCTTCCACTCCTTCTGATACCAAAGGCTTAGATCATCATCTTGAGCTATTCCAAGAGCGTTAAGGAAGAACAAAGGTATGGGCTTTGGCTCAAATGTAACCTTATACTTCACCCCATCTATCTCCTTCTCTATGGTTATTGGCAATGGAACTCTGCGAAGCTTAACCTTCCCAACAACTCTAAATACCTCGCCACAATTCCTACACCTATATTCAAGCTTCTCCTCATTGATTAGATATCCCCATTTACCGCAGCTTGGGCACTTCCTCCTATAGCCACGTATAGCTATAGAGCCTCGCATAGCCACGCTTACACACCTCATTCAACCAAACTATGGCTTTAGGAGAATAGAGCATCTCCTTTAATTCTGGCCTCTCGCTTATTATGAACTCACGAAGCTTATAGGCATCAGTCAAGAGCTCCTCAATGCATTTCCAATGCGTTTTAAGCACTAGTTGAATCAATGGCTTTAGCACTGGATGTTCCATCCACTTGTGAAAGTGGTTGAATAGTATGGAGTCTATGTATATGCCTTTCTCTATTGCCTCTCTAAGCGAATCACTCGGTATTTTCTTCACTCCCAGTCTCAGCCATCTCTTTACTCTCGACTCGCTCTCCAGAAGACGCAACAACGACCTCCTCGCTCTCTCCACTTCCTCTCTCCTCATGGCTTTCTTTTACCTCACTCTCTTTTATTTCTGCTTTCTCTGGAACTATGAACTCAACCTCCTTCTCCTTTGGCTGCTCAACAACTTGTGGTTGCTCTTGCCTTACTTGGGGCATTGGCTGGACTGGAATCTCTCTAACTGGCTTTGGCTGTGGAGGTGTGGCTGGAATCTTCTCTATTATCTTCTCTCCTAGCTTAAGCCCACGCTCTAGCAAGCGAGCAACGTTTATCCTTCCTTTCTCATCAGCAACTGGCTTCTCAGCCAATCCAAGCTTCTCAACAGCCTCCTTCAAGCTATCTCTAAACTCTATCAATGCCTTTATCTGCTGGGTTATGTCGCTCCTCTCTGGCTGTTGGCTAGCCATTACTTGAAGAGTGTTAATCCTCTGGTCAATCTTCTCTATCATCTCCTTAGTCTCCTCCCTAAGCTTCTCAATCTTCTCCTCTTGACGCTTTATTCGCTCTCCAAACAATAGTGTTATCAAGTTCTGTTGCATCTGCATCTGCTGTTGCATGTATCTCTCCCAGAACTTTGCGCTCTCTCCATCCTCTCTTCTCTTGCTCATCAGCCTATCTAATGCGAGAATCTGGGTTATGTCTGGAGTCGTCGCTTGCTTTATTAGCAAGATCTTCATGAACGCATCCCAGTCAATAGTCTCCTTCTTCTCCTCCATGAATCTCTCAAGCATCTTTTGAGTAGCGAGTGCTTCTGTTAGCTGGCTTAGCACGCTCTTCTCTTCACCACCACTCTTAACTATTGTTAGCAACTTGTCTAGCTCAAGCTCCTTCTTCTCATCCTCGGCCAACTTCTTCGTCTCAGCTCCTATGCTCTTAACTATCTCGCTCAGCACCTTGCTCTTGCTCTCTCCTGTCATTCTTGCTAGCTCGCTTATTATCTTGTCCGCATCCTCATCTATCTTAACCGTCTTCTCCTTAGCTTTCTCCGCCACCCAACATCACCTCCCGCAACTTCTTAGTTGCGAGCATGAAGACTTCTTTATTTCCATATCTCGCAGCGATGAACATAGCCCCAACCAAGTTCTCGATTAGCTCTCGCTTAACACGCTCCTTGTTAAGGAGCTCATAAAGCTTGTATATAGCGATAGCGAGCATTATCTTGAGATAGTAATTCTCCTTCTCCAAACGTTCAACATGCCTATGATACTTCTCCCAAAAATCTATAATCTTGTCTATAAATTGGGTTGGCTCATATCCATAGTCAAGGGCTATCGCCTCAACATTTTCCTCCACATATCTGCCATAGTAAAGCTTCTTAGATAGGCTCTCGCCCAACTGATTCACAATGATGTAGTTTTTCATCCTTCTCTCCGCAGTCTTAGGGCTTGGCTGGGTCTTGCTTGCTGCAATCCTTAACCTCTTAGCCTCTTCCTTAATCATTTCCTCTGCCATAAGACGCCTAACAATCTTATAGACCGTTCCTCTCGCAATTCCAACTTCACGAGAAATTGCTGTTGCTCCCATTCCAGATTTCCACAACTCCATAACTTTCTTCTCAATCTTTCTATCTACCCGCTTCATAATTCCCCTTTCTCTACGCATTTAAAAGTGTTCACGTCCATGTGAATGTTTATATAAACAATCGCTCATGTGAACACTCCTTCATATAAACATTCATATGCAATAAATCGCTCAAAAAAGCTCTTCTAAAGCGATTTATTGCAAGTAGCCTATTTTTCTATGTGGACATTCATGTAAACACCTATTGACTTTATTTCCAGTAACCTCGTAACTACATATAATATACCTCTATTAGTTGGATGAGATACTTATGCAACTACTTGCGGATATAGGAGAAGACAAGAGAATTAAAAAGAAAATTAAGCAAACTTGGTTAATTCGTCGTTGACCCATCCTGGAACCCTGCCCCATTTAGTTCCGCATTGCTCACAGACATAAAGTTCCCAGGGCAAGTCATACTTGAAAAACTCCATGACGAACTTTAGTTTTCCATCGCATTTCTTACATTTCAACTCCATTTCAATCCGATTATTTATAAAACCGAAAGATTTATAAATTTTTCTGTTATAGGTTAATCGGAGAACATGTTTGAAGAAAAGATAGAAGTGAGAAAGAGCGAGCTAATAACAAAAATACAGAAAGTGAAGAAGCGAATCTGGGAAGAAGTTGAAGCGTTTTGCGAAAGAGTCAAAGAACTAAACAGACAGAGAGATTTTACGGGAATTGTAAACGAGTGTGAAACGCTGATGAGAATGATAGAATGGAACTTAGGATACATAAACGCCTTAGAAGAGATGTTAGAAGGAAAGAGCGAAGAAGAAATTGAGGAAGCGGTGAGGGAGTGAGAACATGGCCTGGAGATTTAACTCTGGGAAAGCAGTCCAAAGGGGATGGCTAAACGTCCACAAGAGCTTTGTCGATGGCATTGTCTGGTTTGCAGGGAAAGAGGA
>Ga0190310_1000065_pt1 | contig 38620 bp, 32 predicted proteins | sample 48700778_MG_FD_165059 | JGI IMG/M metagenome (GOLD analysis project Ga0190310, IMG submission 165059) | Hydrothermal vent sediment bacterial communities from Southern Trench, Guaymas Basin, Mexico - 4870-07-7-8_MG | ecosystem: Environmental > Aquatic > Marine > Hydrothermal vents > Sediment ... | reverse complement strand
TAATGGTATCTTACCTACAGGAAGCCAAGTACTCATACAGTCTAGGAAGAGTGCAAACTTTTCTAAAGCTTCTTCTGGCTTCTCGGACTTCTTAGTTAGAGCGGAGATGAGATTAACCGTAGAGGTAGCTCTACTAATCCATGTGATAGCAATGTTAGGTATCTTGACGAAGTTCCTAAAGTCGTCACTAACATATACTATCCCTCTCTCCTCAAACTTATCGACAAGTTCAGCTACTCTAGGGAATATCTCGCCTGAAGCTTTATACGCGTCATTAACAGCCTTTGCACTCCTATTGATGAAAGAGTCGACTTGAGTGCACACTTCTTTTTTCTTAGGCATTAACTCGAGAGCTCTCAGAAAGGCAGCAGCTTTAACCATATGGTTCTCAATGGAATTAACAGGGTCTGTCAGTAGATTAAACTTTGAGAACATGTCCTGGGAAAGCTTATCTAGGTTGGCTATAGAGGGAAGTAGGGCTTCTCTTTCTCCGTATAGTGTGGGTAAGCGCTTATATTCTTGCCACTTTCTCCAGATCTCATCTTGAATTTTCATGCACTCCTCCGGTGACTCTGCCTCATCGAGCCTACTGCGAAGTTTACTTAAAGCTTCTTTAAGTCTTTTGGGAGCATAGCTTCTAACCTCCTTAACTGTCTCCTGAAGCTTTAAGCATTTCTTCAGGGCTTCTGTTAACTTATCTCGCTCCCTCTTAATCTCTTTCACTAGGTCTTCGAGAGACTCTTTGATCTCCTCATAAGTGGATATCGATTTCTTCATCTTCTCTTTATAGGTTTTGTCGAAGGGAGGGTTGTTGATGAATCTATTCATTTTTTCGATCATTCTTCTTGAATCCTTTTCGACCATCTCAAGGTTTTCTAAACAATTCTTCAATGCGTCGCACTTAGCTCTCAAAGACGCTTCCAGGTTAATTAGCTCTGAATGTACTTCATGAAGGGACGGTTCACTAGGCAGTGGTCTATCTCCTCTGATGATAGAGTCAATAACTTTCGTGCACTGTTCCTTAAGAACTTTTACAAGAATTTCACAGTCCCTCCTAACACTGTCTATAACAGAGAGGAAATCGTCAAGTCCCTCTATGGCAGTGCCTAACAACTTATTCCTGTCAGACAGATATGACATTAATTCCTTAGATTCGTTACAGAAATGCTCTAGTTCCAACCTACTGAGAGAATATTGATGTAGATGCTTTTTCAAGTCCCAGTACTCTCTCGAATACTTTGAGAGCTCTTTTTGCCATTTATCCCACTTATCAAAGAAACGCTTAAAGCCGTTTTCGCCTACTATTCTCAGCCTAGCCCCCATAAAAATGCCTTCAGCGTAAGGAACGCCCTCTGGTACTTCCTCTGGCGCTTTCTGTAGCGTGAATTCCTCGAAGACTCTCGATACAAACTCTTTAATTGCGACCAATTTCTTTATACAATGCTTTATTTTCTCCTCAACCCTTTTTAATTCCTCAGATTTCTCCTTGTACAGTTTTTCCATCTCTACAAGGCTTTCCTCAACACTGGTCTTTGCTAAGACAAGTGTATTCCTCAAATTGGAGGCCTTATCTCCGAGTTCCTTGAGCTCACTGCACTTAAAACACATTGGATATCTTCTTACTAGTTCCGCAATCCTTTTCAGGATGTCTAACAATTTTGGAAAATCCCTTTTCTCTCTCTTAAGGAAATAGTCTAGACTATACCTAGTGAACTTATTAGACTCTCTTAGCCTATTAACTTCTTCTCTCATGTCGCTCATTCTCTTCTTTACCTTCGATTGTAACCTACTACACTCAATCGTACTGCAGGCTGCGTCCAAGAGTTTCTCAGTCTCACGTATCTCTTTGTCGAGTACTTTTTCTCTAACAAAACTCGAGACATCCGCTCTCGAAAGGTGGAATGGTGTCTTATATGTCTCTCCTACTTCATCAATAATCGCATGGAACTTTTCTCTTAGATCTAAGAACTTTCTTCTTGCTCTCACACACTTAGTCCTGCTGTAAACAATATAGGAAACACTGCCCAGACCAAGAGTTACAAGTAGAATAGCTATTATAGTTGCTGAGAGTGGAACGATAACGATTATCTCCTTATCTTCAGTTAATTCAACGTTAACGGATTTGTTGTATAATAGGCAACTCACTCTGACATTATATTTTCCAACTGGAAGTTTACTGAACAAGACAGTCCCATCACCATGTACCGTTAGGGTATCGCCATTTGGTAGGACAGTTGAAGCTGTAATACCCGATACAGCTACTCCAAGCGGATCAACTACGTTCACTTTCAAGTCGTAGACTCTACAATCAATGGTGAAGGACTTTGGGCCATCAATCTTAAGAACTGTAGTTTCAAGGGGCTTAACGTCAGCTCTCTTATACTCCACCAGCGTTAGGACATATGTGCCTTCTTTAAGCCACACATCAACATACTCGGTTAACAATAGTCTAGTTCCGTCACCAGTGATCTCGATCCTATCAGGAATTATCTCCTCACCCTTAGATTTAATAAACCTGAAGCTTACCATGAAGTATCGATCCCACTCAGCAGTGAGAGTATAGGGCTTATCAACCATAAGAGTAAGTGAACTGCGGTTATCAGTTAAATCTCCAATCCAACTCGTAAATACTACCTTCGTTCCATTCTCAAATTCTAGGACAGGCGTAATACTTATAGTCACGTAGCTATTAGCAGGATACCATCCACCTCCTCTGGGATAATCATATCTCGAAACTAGAGTTACTACATGGTATATCCTCCAATTAGCCACTACATGTATGGGATCTGATAGAGAGATTACTGATAATTGAGCTTTGGTTGGATCAAGCTTATTCTCACCCCATGTGCCCTCCCATGCAATGAATTCTGCCTTAGTTCCATTACCTATCATAACTTCGCTCTTAATCACTCCAAGCTGAACTGTGCTTCCCTCTGGATACCATCCACTTCCATAGGTTTCACTATAAGGAGAACTGACAATAACCCTATATTCAATTTCATATCTACACGTGCTGTTAAATCCTCTTTCATCTATGTAGATCCTCCTCGGATTATCCTTAACGCAGTCGCTCCATTCAACAAACACATACCTCATGTCATCTGATATGTTTATAATGGGAGGAGCATATATCTCATGCCAGCCGATGGGTATATATGCGGTAATCGCTCCCTCTTCTGAAACATACTTAACCCCATCTATAACCACATAAGTCACTTCTATTGGAACGCATATTTTAACAGGAGCCTCGGTCTCATACCTTATCAAAGTCGAGTAACCAGTATCTGGTGCGAAATCGCCACCTACATACTCATATTCACTAGCCACTCTCCATTTTAACTCCTTAGGTTCACCATCCAGCTCTAGCTCACTCTTAGGTATAAGGAGACTCAATGTGGTAGAATTTTCGAGGTACGCCTCCGCGGACGTTGTGGTATCATCCCAACCCCAGCTCTTAAATACACCAAGGGATACGCTTAATCCTTCGTATAGAATTATCGAATACATGGTATCGCAATTATTAAATGGGGGATCCCGACAGTTATTTTCTGGATCTCCATCTCTATCGAATAGCACGTAGTAAATAGTCCTCCTTTCAGTAACCTCTGGTATTTCCCCATAGACACGTATTTTAACTTTGAGAATATCTTCCTCTTCGTATATGGCTATACATTTGATATCCACAAATCCTATATAGTCTGAGACTGCTTCCCCCGTCCATATGTTCAGTAGATCATTCTCGGGATCCTCTATAGAATTCATGTAGGTATGGGCCAAAGCTCTGTAGTTGAAAAGCAGTACGAAAACAAGCAATCCTATGATATATTTATCTTTCATGGAAGTTTTACACCTTTTGGGACAGTTAACTTAGAGATAGGATTTAGCTATATATACCTTTTGCACTCTCCGAGGGAACTTCATAATCTCGATATTCTTCATGAACTAAACTAATCTCTAACTCCTGAGACCTTACACCATCAATCACTACCCTTCCAATTATCCTCCAGTTGCTTTGATATACTCTAACGGAATCCTGTAGCGAAAGTAAGAATAATCGGGTTTACATAACGGAACATTTAAGATACATTTAATCCTTAAAGTCCTTTTGTGCGAAGTACTATACCTATGATAACTCCAATAGTTATCAGGAGCAATAGTATTATTATCACAGCTGCATTGTAGATCTCTTTGTTCTTTATGAATAGTACAAGAGACAATATTAACATAGCTATAGGAGTAGATATCAGTACTATTGTACCTATGAAAAATAGAGTCTTATAGACCCTCCACTCAATTAATGTTAAACGTAGGATAAGGCCTGAAGAGTAGAGAGTAATGGCAATAATAAGGCCTGTTGTGAGAGCTAAGTAGAGAGCCTTCCTAATCTCCATATTATGCACCTGGAAGTCTCCATCCTACAAGGATAGATATTCCCCTAGCTAACATCAAGTATGCAAAGTACAGTAGCAATATACCAAAGAGAATCTTGAGCTTATTAGCCTGTACTCTATTCATTATCGAGGCTCCTATAAGCGCTCCTATGGCGACGCCTAGGACAGTAGATGATACGAGCTCTAGGTTTACATATCCAGTCATCAGGTATATTAATGCTCCTGTTGATGCAGTAATCCCCATCATGAACTTGCTAGTAGCAATAGCTACCTTCATGGGAATATTCATAAGAGTATTCATGATGGGCACCTTCAATACACCTCCACCTATACCTAGCATTCCGGAGCATATACCCGCCATGAAGGAGGAAATAAGCCCTTTGAAAGAATTACATACATTGTAGTCTATGTATTTCCCTTCAGCTCTATCATAGTATCTGTCTGATAGATGAAGAACTCTTGCTATACTATCTTCCTCTAGTAGTGTGAACTTCTCGTATCTCACCTTTTCAAATTCTAATCTACTGGTTCTAATTTGGATAAAGGAAAGGTAGTATAGTAGAATAGAAAGTAGTAAGTAGAGGAAGTACGAAGGAGCTAGAGTGGTTATCACAGCACCTACAGCGGCTCCTATAGCTGTGGTAAGTTCTAAAAATATTCCAAGTCGTACATTAGTTATACCCTGTTTCAAATACCTAGAGCTACCCGAGATACTAGTGGCAATAACCATCACTATGCTTACGGCTATAGCCTCCTTTATGTCGATCTGGAAAAATGTTACGAGAATAGGGATTATAAGAGAGCCACCACCTATGCCCATTAGAGCTGCTACAAAACCTACCGGTATCGTTGTCACTAGTACTTTGAGTAGTATGAGGGCCTCCACTTTTAAGACCAGCTAATAAAACTTTGACTATCAATAAATCTTTCGTTACACTTCTCTTTAAAGGATGTTAAGTATTTAAGTAGGAGGTAATTTTCTAACAGATGAAGATAATCGAAGTAAGGAGCCTACCCAAAGATTTCACTGAGGAATTCATAGGTAGGCTCCTGGAGAACTTCCAAGTAATAGCTCCAGTGAGAAGGGATGGGAGAATATTCTATGAGAGGATAGCAGATCCTCATGAAGTAGATCTGGAGTATACAGGCAGATCTCAACTCCCCCCTAAACGCTTCTTCCTTCCAGAGAAGGAAGTACTATTCACCTATGAGATAACTACCGAAGGAATCCTCATTTACGATAGAAGCGAGGAGTTGGAGGGATTGAAAAGAATTTTCATAGGCATTAGACCATGTGATATTCATAGTCTAAAGATCCTAGACAAGATATTTTTCGGAAAATTTCATGATCCCTACTATGGACTACGCAGGAAAAACACTCTTATACTAGGATTAACATGTAATGAAGCTTTAGAATACTGCTTTTGCGCTTACATGGGAAGTGGACCCAGTATAGAGAATGGATTCGATCTCCTACTGACCGATCTAGGTGATCATTACTTGGTGGAGATAGGAAGTGATAAGGGTAAGAAGCTAGTATATCATAACATAGATCTCTTTAGAAGTGCTTCATTCGAGGATCTAAAAGAGAGAAGGAGAATACTATCACAAGTCGAATCTGATATAAAAAAGGAGCCATTTCCTGATCTCAATAGGTTGTATGAAGCATTACTCAAGAACTTTAGAGCGGATATGTGGAATAAGTATGGTGAAGTCTGTTTAGCCTGTGGTAAGTGTAACTTTGTCTGTCCTACTTGTGTATGCTTTGACGTACATGACGATCCCAATCTAGATCTAAAGAGTGGAAAGAGGGTAAGAGTCTGGGATTCCTGTCACTTTATCAGTTTCACTAGAGTCGCTGGAGGTCTAGTGTTCAGAAAAGAGAGACCATCGAGAGTTAAACAGAGAGTGTACCATAAGTACTGCTACTCTGTAGATGAGATAGGGATGTTCTCCTGTGTAGGATGCGGACGTTGTATAGAAACATGTCCTGTTAACATAAATATTATGAAGATAGCTAGAGAGGTGACAAGTCTATGAGTAATCCATACATTCCCAGTATAGCAATAATCCAGGAAGTTCGAGAGGAGACACCAGATATTAGAACTTTCAGATTGAAGCTCAAGGAAGGAGAGTTCACATTCACCCCTGGACAGTTCATCGAACTCTCTGTTTTCGGCTATGGAGAGGCCCCGTTCTCGGTAACTTCCTCTCCTCTAGATAGGGAGTTCTTTGAGATTACTGTGAGAAAGATGGGAATCCTAACCTCTGCACTATTTAAGCTAGGAGAAGGAGCTATGGTGGGAGTTAGAGGCCCCTTCGGAAGAGGTTGGCCCATAGAGGAGATGAAGGGAATGAATGTACTTATGATAGGAGGAGGAATAGGTATAGCACCACTTAAGCCTGTGATTGAATATATACTAGCTAATCGCAAGGAGTATGGAGAAGTTATATTGTTATATGGTGCTAGAACCCCCTCTGATATAGTCTATAAAAGGGAGTTAGAGGAGTGGAAGAATACTATAGATGTACACCTCACTGTGGATAGAGGGGATGAGAAATGGAAGGGGAGGGTAGGAGTAGTGACAGTACTCTTTGATGAGATAGAGGTAGATCCTAAAGAGACCTATTCGATACAATGTGGGCCTCCTATAATGATGCACTTCGTCACAAAAAAGCTAGTGGAACTGGGATTTAGTGGAGATAGAATATTCCTATCTCTTGAGAGATTAATGAAATGCGGAATGGGCTTCTGCGGACACTGTACAGTGAGTGGTAGATATGTATGTAAAGAAGGCCCAGTATTCAGTTACAGTGAGATTAAAAACTTTATAGAAACCGCTATATAGGTGATGCGTATGGGAGAAGAGAAAGTAAGAGTAGGAATTTACAGTCTATCATCCTGTGAGGGATGTCTAGTACAACTACTGAATCTGGAGGACATAATACTGGAGATCTTCGAGAACATAAATGTAGTCTCCTGTAGACTACTGGGAGTGGAGGGAGTGAAGAAAGCAGATGTAGCAATAATTGAAGGTGCGGTAATGTCAAAGGAGGAAGAGGAAAGACTGAAAGAGATTAGAGTAAATAGTGAGATCCTAGTAGCCTTCGGAGATTGTGCATGCCACGGAGGTAGATTTATAGTAAAGGACTTTGGACTCGAGGAAGCGGATGTGAAAGTACCGAGAATAGGGAAATATATAGCATATCCACTAGATAAGTTTGTAAAAGTCGACTACTATGTGTATGGATGTCCAGTAGATAAAGAGGAAGTCCTCTCTCTCTTTAAGGACATAATCTTAGGTAAAGAACACAGACCTAAACCGTATAATGTATGCGCTGAGTGTATATTAAGAGAAAATCTATGTCTACTGGACTTTGGTATACCATGTGTAGGACCTATAACTAGAGGAGGGTGTGGAGCAGTATGTCCCTCCTCAGGTAGGGAATGCATAGGGTGTAGAGGGCTAGCTGAAGATGCTAACATAAGTTCACTAATACGTACGATGAAAGAAAGAGGTATTAAGATACCTGAATACCTACAGATCCTGCAGGAGCGTGTATGAGTATGGAGATATTAAGTCTTGAACATATTACAAGAATAGAGGGACATTTAAACTTCACAGTAACTATAGAGAATGGAATAGTTAGAGCCAGAGCAGAGGCCCTTGAGGGTACTAGACTATTAGAGAGAGTATTTATAGGAAGAGAATACTGGGAGATTCCAGATATAGCCTCTAGGATGTGTGGTGTATGCCAGGCTATACATCGATTAACTGCTGTCCAGGCTATAGAAAATGCTTTCGATATACTCCTACCCGAAGAGCTAGAAAGGCTAAGAAGGCTAGTAGCTGTAGGAGGTCACCTACAGAGTCATATAGTCCACCTATTCATATTTGTCCTACCCGATTACATGGAATCCAATAGTATATTAGAGATAGCATCCAGGAATAGAAGACTGATAAGAAATGCCCTTAGAATGAAGAAAATAGCAAATAGTATAACAGAAATGATAGGAGGTAGAGCAGTTCATCCACTCACACCAGTAGTAGGTGGATTGTCTAAACTCCCCACTAGACGTGTGCTAGAATTGGCTTTAGACTTGGCTAAGGAATTCATGAGATTAGCTAAAGAGACTCTCAGACCAATACTTTCACTAGAACTCCCCGAGTTCGAGAGGAAGACTAATTATCTATCACTATATAATGGAAAGGAATACCCCCTGCTTAGAGGATCTATAAGGATATTTGGTAAAGAGGAGTTTAAACCTGAAGACTACGAAAAGTATATAGAGCCTATTACTGAGGATTATTCTACAGCTAGACATTATGTTCTAAGGAGTAGTGGTAAGGACTACGCCGTAGGAGCTCTCTCCAGAGTTAACATCAATCATAGTCTACTATCGGACTCTGCTATGGAAGTGATAAAGGAGTTTAGCCTTAAATATCCTAGTTACTCGCCCTTTGAGAATAATAAAGCACAGGCTGTAGAGATAATACACTTTGCTGAGGATATGGTAAATACTCTTGAGGATCTTATACACAGACCCCCAAGATTTGAGAAAATAGATTTTAAAGTCAAAGAAGGAGAGGGAGTAGCCGCTACAGAGGCACCACGAGGCCTATTGATCCATCACTATAAAATTAATAAGGAGGGAATTATAGAGAGAGCAAATATAATCACACCCACAGCTCAAAACTACAAAAGTATGGAGGCCGATGCAGTAGCTTACACTACTAAGCTACTCTCTGAGGGAACAGATAATATTAAAAGGGAGCTGGAGAGACTGATCAGGGCATATGATCCTTGCGTCTCCTGCTCAGCGCGATTTCTCAGGGAGCACGCTCCTATTCTGAGATAACATTTTAAAGATGCCATTTAGATCCTTTATTTGAATGATGAGAACCCGGCAAGGATGATTAGATGAATTGTTCAGCGTCGGCTGATGTACTATATCTTTCTAACTTAAATGCCTTTCTAAAAGAGTACCTTAAGATACGATAAAAAATCAAGAGCTTCTAAAGCCTACTAGAGCTCGAAAGTAGAGAGGAGCTTTAGCCTAGACGAGCTAGTATTTTATTGATATAGTCTAGTGATCTTCTAATACCCATTATCGGACTCTCAGGCTCTGGCTCATATTCTATGACTATGACCGGTCTATGTAGCAATCCCTTTTCTTGAAGCCTTGAGAAGAAGGATTCGAAATCGAGTACACCACATCCAATCACTACATCCTCTCCTTTCTCATTAATATCCTTTAAATGCACTCCATAGATTCTACTACCCATTCTCTCGATAGCGTTTAATATGTCCTCCCCTGCTCTTGATAAATGTCCTGTATCGAGACACATACCTATTAGATCTGAATGTCCTTCAATGACTCTTAACACATCTCCTGTGGTAGCATACCTATGTCCGGGCCCGTGGTTATGAATAGCGACCGCAATACCGTATTCCTCAACTAGCTTATCCAGTAGATCTATACTCTCTGGATCTGGATCCGCTGTTAACACCTCTATACCTACTTTTTGAGCGAACTTAAACAGGTTATTCAATAATTTTTCATCTCTTGGCATATGATTTACTCCATGTGCGATGATCTTGACATCATATTCTTTCATCAACCTCTCACTTACTTTTACACCTTCATTAGTAGGAGGCAGATGTGTTGGATAGGCCTCAATGTATTTAAGTCCTAGCTCTGTTGCTATTTCCACTGCTCTTTCAAAGGTGAACCTTCTGAAGGAGTAGCTCTGTACTCCCAGCTTAATATCCCCTTCTTTCATATCTTGAACCCCTCACTTTCCTAAAACAATCAAGAATATTTCTACTTATTCCTTAATAGCCCCTCTTAACCTCCATCCCCCCTTGTTAATGGGGTTTTTCTTCTCCTCGCTCTCCCTTCCATAATCTATCCGGGGAGCTTCATCGTCATCATTGATTTGATCGGTGGCCTCAGAAGAAGAGGTTCAGAATAAAGTATCCGACTTCTTCTAGAACGTATTTTCACAAAACTCTGCTAAAAATAATTATATGGCATAGTATTTAGAAGAATAAATGTGAATGTAGCGAAATGGCTTACTAAATTAATAGAGAAGTGTACCTCTTGCAGGGTGATAGATAAACCCTTCGTGAAGTATGAAGTGTACTACAGATGGCTCCCACACAAAGTACATACATTAGTGATAGTAGAATCCCCTCCACCTGGATATAAGGATGATTTTCTCTATAATCTAGATCGAAAAGATAGACTCAGAAGAAATTTAAAGAGAATACTAGGTCTGAACTTTGAATCGGATGATGAACTCTTGAGGTGGTTAAAAGCCAGAGGGATCTTTATTACAGATACCGTAAAATGCAGACCCTTTAATAAAAGAGCGATCAAGAGTATGATGTTAGAGTGCTATCCTATACTCAGGGAGGAAATCTCTATTTTAAGACCAAAAAGAGTAATAGTCTTGGGAAGAGTCGCCGAAGAAGCTATAGAAAGGATTAAATTGGGGAAAGATATCGAAGTGGAAATGCTTCCCCATCCTAATTATATCATGAGATTTAGACGAAATTTGATCAAAAAACTAAGAGAGGTGTTACTCTGCTAAAGATCATCATAGTATACTTTTTCCTTCTGTATGATACTCTATATCCATAAGCTTGGCTATCGTAGGTATTACATCTATTATCTCAGCTTCCTCTATTACTCTTCCTCTAAACTCCTCATCAAGAGCTCCTCCTGACAGTATAAAAGTGATTCTTCTAGGACCACCTGAGTACCTATCCGTTCTTCTCTCCTGTTCGAAATCCCAGACATAACAATCATAAGGTTCTGGATGATCACAGCACCAATTGACGGTACGAAATCCTAGATCCCTACATACATTACAACCCAAATGATAGCCATGATCTGAGGCTATGACGAATACAGTATCCTTCCAGTAACCCATATTGCGCAAAAATTCCACTATTTCACCTATTAACTTATCAAGATATAACAAGTAGGCATGTTTCGATGATTTTGGATGAGGATTATGCTTCGAGTAGGATGGGCAGTAGGATACCATATCATTGATAGCTAGATAAAAATGTACTATATTCCAATTCCTCTCACGTAGTAGATAAGGCTTGACAAATAAACTCCATATCATATAATCGTCATAGTATGGTCCATAGTATGAAGGAAGACTCACCATGTAATCGGGAACGTAGAAGTATCCTCTCATAGCCCAAGGAAGTGTAGTGAATACCGCCACCTTGACATCGTTGAGAGTCTCCTTGACATACTCGAAAAATCCTATATCCACTTCCATATCGTAACTACCTGTACTAAGGTACTTCATTCCATGAATAGTATCGCAAATTCCTCTATTCCAAGGTCTTTTAACCCATACACCATGGTCTATGAGGTACGAGAAATTAGGTATTAACTCCCTCTCATGATAATCTAGTATGTTTACTGGTGGTATAAGTTCATTAGGATCAACTAGTACACCTTCACACCAATGACCAGCTAGCTGGTCTATTATCATGTAAAATAATCTCTTTTTAAGCATAATGGATCTTGTATAGGGATACAATATAAGCTTTGCATTGAAGCTGAATGATAATACATTAATATTACTCCAGTTTATAAGCTGAGGGATCAGAATGGTAAAGAGATTAGCAGTTGTAGATGTGGATAGATGTGTAGGATGTCAGATGTGTATGTTTGCTTGCTCCAGAAGATTAGGATTAGGAGGTTATGGAAAATCTGCAATTTATGTTAGGAGTGTAGGCGGAGTTGAAAGAGGCTTTACAGTCATAGTATGTAGAGCATGTACCTCTCCTCCCTGTGCAAAGGTATGTCCTACGGGAGCACTAAGACCTAGAGAGGGTGGAGGAGTTATTTTCGATCCATCTAAGTGTATAGGTTGTGGTATCTGTGTTGACGCATGTATTATAGGAGCTATTCAATGGGACTCCGAGAAAAATAAGCCAATAGTATGTGTTTACTGTGGTTACTGTGCAGATTACTGTCCTCATAATGTCATTAAGCTTGAGGAGGTGAGTAAATGAACTACGGTAAGGTTCTGTACATAGATCTGACCAAGAGGGATTTCTGGATTGAAGATAGAAGTGAATTATTTGAGAGAAGAATAGGAGGTACTGGAGTAGCCTTAGAGCTCTTAAAAGAGAATATCGATCCAAAGTGTGATCCCTTAGGTCCTGGTAACACTATAGTATTCGCAGTAGGTCTACTTACGGGCTACTATCCCATGGCATCCAAAACAGTAGCGATGTTTAAATCCCCTCTTACGGGAAACCTCGGTGAGAGTCATGCAGGTGGCAGGAGCGCTATAGCCATACGAATGGCTGGTTATGAGGCTATAGTGATTAAGGGTGTGAGCGATACTCCTGTATATTTAGTGATTACAGATGAGGGAGTTAGATTTAGAGATGCATCTTCTCTCTGGGGAATTAGGAGTACTATAACTGTCGCACGTATAATAAGGGAGGTTGAAGGAGGATCTGGTATAAGGTCGATTATACGTATAGGTAAAGCAGGAGAGAGACTAGTCAGATATGCTTGTGCTACGACAGAGACCTATAGACACTTCGGTAGACTAGGTCTGGGTGCGGTACTTGGTTCTAAGAAGCTCAAGGCAATTGTAGTGTATGGTAAGAGAACCCTACCAGTTAATGATGTCAAACTCTACAGAGCTGTCTATGATGAAATATTCAAACTAGCTGTCGAAACAGAGTTGATGAAAAAGTATCATGATTTAGGTACGCCAATTAATGTCAAAGTACTTCATAAAATTGGAGCATTACCTATTATGAACCTCACTAGAACGAGTTTTAAAGAGGTAGATAAGATAAGTGGGGAACATATAGCTAGGAGTAGACTAGGAAGGAGAGTGGCGTGTAGCCATTGTCCAGTAGCTTGTATACACTTGGCAATACTGAGAGAACCTTATATAGATGAGCCCTACTTTTACAAGACTACCTATGTATCGTATGACTATGAACCCATATATGCGATCGGTGCAATGTTAGGGATAAAAGATACTGATGGCCTCCTCAGACTACTAGATCTAGTGGAGACACTAGGACTTGACGCCATAAGTACAGGAGTAGTTTTATCATGGGCTACAGAGGCATATAAGAGAGGAGTAATTACGGAAAGAGAGACTCTAACAGAGCTGGATTGGGGTCATGTAGAGGGTTATATGAAAGCTATAAACTTCATAGTGGAACAACCTAATCAGTTTTATAGAGATCTGGGTATGGGAGTGGAATATGCGGCTAAGAAGTATGGAGGACTAGACTATGCACTAGCTTTCGGTGGTAACGAAATGCCTGGATATAATACAGGGCCTGGAGCCTATTTGACGTACTTAACAGGAGCTAGACATAGTCACTTAGACTCTGCAGGATATAGTCTAGATCAGAAATTATTAGGAAAGACCCTTCCTTCACCGGAAGAGCTTATCGATATGCTTATGAAAGAGGAGGCTTGGAGGCAGGTTCTATCTAGTTTAGTAATCTGCTTCTTTGCAAGAGGAATTTATAGTGCCGAGAAGGTGTCCAGCGCTCTTAAAGCCTTAGGCTTCAACTTTACTGAAGACGATCTCAGAAATTTAGGATGGGAGATCTATAGAGAGAAGTACAGGCTCAAGATCGAGCTGGGATTCGATTTAGATAAGCTTAGAATACCTAGAAGAATATTTGAAACAGAGACTCCTCATGGGAAGATAAGTAAGGAGTACCTAGATAGAGCATTAGAATACTTTAAGAAAAAGATCGAGAGTATGATATCCTGATCAATGAAAGTACTCTAAATCATTATTTTAGTTCGTCTATATTTGATACTACCTTTCTAAAGGCTTCAATATATTGATCTATTAGCTCTTTACACCCTTTATTATGGAATACGGGTAGGCTTATCAACCTCGATACTACATCCTCAGTGATGGGTAAATCTCCTTTTTTATAAAGCCTTAGCCTAAAATTGGGGCAATCCAGAAGAGAGCGAATAGGTTTTCCCCTCTCTTGAAACATAGGTTGAAGATGAGCGAGTTTATACCTCTCCTCACCAGCTCTAACGCCTTCGGCTCTTAGAGCTTCTATAAATCTCTTCTTTGGAACTCCTAGCTTTTCGTGGTAGTATTTCACTCTATACCCATACCAAGAGCCCATTGTCGCATAGGGAGGAATATATTGCGGTTCTATACCATCGATCTCCATCAAGCCCTTAGTCAGATACTCCATGTTCTCTCTACGAATCGCATTTCTCTCATCTAAGTGTTTTAGTTGGATTCTCGCTATAACCGCTGCCAGTGGATGCATTCTATACTTAAAACCAAAATTACAGATATGGTATTTTCTGTACTCATCTTTAGTTAACTCTGGAATCCTCTCGTAATGACCTAGGAGCACAGCTCTAGAGTAGTATTCATAATTATTAGTTATCAGTACTCCTCCCTCTCCAGCTACCATAGACTTACCCATTTGAAGACTAAAACATCCTATGTCCCCTATGGTTCCAAGTTTTCTACCCTTGTATAAATTTCCGTGAGCATGAGAAACATCTTCTATCACCACTAGGTTGTGGTCTCGGGCTATCTCCATAATAGGATCCATATCAGCGGGCACTCCCCACATATGAACTACGCATATAGCCTTAGTCCTAGGAGTTATCTTCCTCTTGATATCTTCAGGATCAGCCGTAAAAGTCCTAGGATCAATTTCACAGAATACTGGAGTTGCATGACATGTGAGAATAGGAGTTACAGCAGTATGCCATTGATACGATGGTATTATAACCTCATCACCCGGGCCTACACCAGCTGCAAAGTAAGCAGCATGAAGTGCTGAGGTTCCATTGTTATGAGCTAGAGCATACCTTACACCATGGTACTTAGCGAAATCAGATTCAAACTCTCTAATAGTCTCGTATGATGCAAATCTACCGCTCTTAATAGCATCAATTATAGCTTGGATTTCCTCTTCACCAATAATAGGCCATCTGGTAGCTTCTCTATCATCTAGAGTCACAGTTTTTGGTCCTCCATTTATTGCCAGCTGGGCCATGTTTACTACCATTCTTCAAGGAGTTCAACCCTCTTTAAAACCTTTGCTTAGGGACTGTAGGGTAGTAACGAATAATGCTACATTTGTAACATTTAAGTACTTTTGTTGTGTTTTCTAAGACCTCTCAAAGCTATTATGTATGCTGATGCTGTATAAATATCCACCAGAAGTACTTATAAGTCACAGTCTAGTAAACTTAGTGGATATCGACCCCGATGAGGAGGGCGAGGGGAATGAGCCTAGGTGAATCCAAGTTCGATGAGGGGAGTGCCGAACAGTGCAGTCATATAGGGCAAACAGCGGTAAGGTGCTCCCGTAGTCGGGCTTGGAGGATACCCATCCGTAATGAAGACTCCGCTACAAAAGAAACGAAAACTACAAAAGTAGCGGATAGCCAGAACGGTTCAACATAAAGATTTAAGGGACATAATTTTCTTTCCTTTAGGGGGATCTTGAAGACTCTAGTTATAGATAGATTAAGGATAGAGCTAGTTAAGGGAGATATAACAGAGCTTAGCGTTGATGCTATAGTGAATGCAGCTAACCCCTATTTGAAGCATGGAGGAGGAGTTGCTAGAGCAATTGTGAAGAAAGGAGGTGATGAGATTCAGAGAGAAAGTGATGAATACGTGAGAAAACATGGACTAGTGCCTGTAGGAGGAATTGCCGTAACCGGGGCTGGAAAGCTTAAGGCTAAGTATGTGATTCATGCTGTTGGACCTAAATACGGTGATCCTGAGGGGGATACTAAACTAGCATCAGCTATAAGGAATGCACTCAACAAAGCCGATGAACTAGGTCTCTCTAGTATAGCTTTACCTGCCATCTCTACAGGAGTTTATGGTTATCCATATGAGAGATGTGCTAAAATTATGGTGAATGTTATTAAAGAGAGAGCAGGAAAGATGAGAAATCTAAGAAGAGTGATAGTCTGTCTGTACGATGATGAAGCCTATAATAAGTTCACTAAAGTATTTGAGGAGGAAATAGCTTAATAGGATATTGCACTATCAGGTATCGAAGAGAACTTAGGATATCCTAGAGATATCTTTTAATATACCACTTTGCAAAATTCTCAAAAGCCCTTCTTCTATGGGATATTGTATTTTTAACTTTGAGACCTAACTCTGCAAATGTTTTATCATAACTCTCTGGAATGAATATGGGATCGTAGCCAAATCCCTCTTCTCCTCTAGGCTCTAGTGATATAATACCATTGATCCTCCCTTCAAAAGTTTTCACAAAACCATTGGGTTCGGCATAGGCGACTACTGATTTGAAATAAGCTGCTCTATTCTTCACCCCCTCTAGTAATTTAAGTACTCCTTTAAGTCCTATGGTACGGTATACGAAGGATGAGTAGGGACCAGGAAACCCTTTCAGAGCCTCTATAAAGAGGCCATCATCTTCTACTACTACGTGTCTACCTGTTCTTTGAGTTATTTCTAAAGCGGATTTTCTAGCGATTTCATCTAAGAGATCGGATTGTATTTCGACTTTTGTAGTCCTAAGCCATTTTAACACTACTCCAAACTCTGAGAGTATCTCATAAGCTTCGAGGAATTTATTTTTATTACTGGTGGCAAAGTACACTTCTACAGACATATTACCATCCATTATACATTTTAGCACTATGTAGACTTTAAGGTGTCCTATAAACTTAAGTGATATGGCTTTTGTAACTTTGACTTTTAATGAGAGATTTTTACTAAGGACTTGCTATCAGTTGCGAAAAGACTCTTCATCTATCAAGAGACCGTCGTTTCATCATCTAATAGATAAGAGTGTAGGATAAATATAGCTATTTCTATATTTATAAACCAAGTAAGCATAATCACATGTATATTATTCTACTTACACCTCTACCAATTCTTTCTTATCAAAATGATACTCTAAAATAGTTCTTAATATTTATTTTTGTGTATACAAATAATGATATTTTAACAAAAAACTATAATTATAGGCTTTAATTAATAATTATTGAAACATGCTTGGTTAATCATCGAAAGATATTTAAGTACCCCTATAGTGCTCAACCCTTAGAGGATGGAGGGAATGGAGGGGGAGGATTCAAGTAGTAGTTCAAAATTGAGTAGTCAGATGAGGGTACTTCTCATAAGAGCGATCATAATAGCCATATCAGGAGGAATAACAGGCGGCTTAGGAATAGTATACTTAAAGGAAGTGTTAGGAGCAGATGCCATGTTCCTGGGGTCTATGACTTCACTCTCATCGATAGTATTGCTTTTCACAATACTCTTTGGAGGATGGTTTAGCGATACTTTTGGTAGAAGAAAAGCCTTTATCATAGGCAATGTACTAGCCTGTATTCCACCATTAATATTCTTCCTAGCATGGGATGAATCTATTCTTATACCCGCATATATCATAAGTGCTATAGCTAGTTCCTTCATAGCCCCCTCCTATCAATATATACTTAGAGTATCTACTGATAGAAGGTCAAGGGGTACCAGTATAGCGAAGATAGACATGGTGACCAGTAGTATCTCAATAATAGTACCCCCACTAAGCGCGATGGTAATATCCCTATTGGGTGGAATTCCTGTACTCCGTTATGTATTCCTACTACAATTTGTGCTCATGCTAATGGCTACTGTGTACATTTTTCTCAAGCTTAATGTTCCGGAGAGATGTGCTAATGGTTCCAGGCTCTCAACTAGAGAATTCGTTCGTAGTATGGTAGAAGTATATAGGATTAGCAGAGAGAGAAAACTACACTACTGGATATTTTTCGTAGCTATGGGACCACTAGTCTTTACAGTAGTCTCTCCATTCTGGAGTTTATATGCTTATGAGGTATGTAAATTACCCACACACTTAATGGGTATGCTTTCAACAGCTCAAGCTTTACCATATATGCTACTCCTACTACCAATATCTAAGCTCTCAGATAGATCAGGTAGAAAGAAGGTAATATTTGTACTTAGACCATTTCTATGGCTGACCTTTATAGTGCTAATATTAGCTGGTAGTTTTAGTACTCCATACTCCTTCGTAGCGCCTCTAATAGCATGGGGACTCTACGGAATCTATGCAACTTCATCACCAACTGTAGTATCAACTCTTGTAGAATCCTTTCCAAAAGAATATTTATCAAGATGGACATCATTTAGGAACTTCATGTACTATCTGTTCGCAATACCCTGTGGTATACTCGGTGGAGTTCTATGGAATATAGATCCAAGACTTCCATTCATAGTAGCATTAATTGCGGATATGAGTAGGTTTATCTTCCTCCTTAAAATCCCTGAAACCTTAGTACAAAGGCCTCCTACTACACAAATTAAAGAGGTTAAACACATAGTCGCATATGAGCTACCAGGAGCAGGACTAGGTACTATCTCAAGACTATTAAGTAGTAGATTAAGACTTCAGATAATAGATAGTAGGGTCATAAATAAGAAGATAGATGACGTTAGAGAGCCTGCACTGATCGAGGGTGAGAATGGCCTCATAGCAGCTAAGGAAAAAGATAACGCCCTAGTGATCTTGTTAGTGGCTCCACGTCATAATAGGGCTATAAGAAAAGTTCAGAAGGAGAGTAAGCCGTTATTCGTAGCCTTTAAAGAAATAGAGGAGGAGGACAAGAAAGTATCCAAAGTTTTGAAAAAACACTTTAAAGCAGACTTAGAGAACCTTCCACCCTTTGACATAGCTATAAACACTGAGCGCATTCCTTTAGAAGTAGCTGAAGAGCTTATTGAGCTTACCTATAAAGAGCTTAGATCTAGAAGTAAGAAGGTAAATAAGTAAAATAGGATTTTCTGATAAGGCAGTAGTCTTAGTTACTCTTTGTTTTTAATATTATATCAATAGTTATTAGTAGTATTGTTAGTGCATTTTTGAAATAAAGGATATGCCTAATGCACTCAGTAGAGTACTATAGAGTACGAATTCAGGGCCCATTCATATACTTTTATCATAAAGCACATATTTATATTGTTGAAGAACTGGTTCAAGAGGGGGTAAAGTGAAAATAATAGCTCATAGAGGAGCTTCAGGATATGCACCAGAGAACTCTATTGAAGCTATAAAAATGGCAATTGATATGAAAGCCGACTTTGTCGAAATCGACGTGCGAAGAACGAGAGATGGGAAGCTAGTAGTTATTCACGACGGGAAAGTGGATAGAGTAACCAATGGTACTGGCTACATAAGTAGACTTAGTCTAAAACAAGTGAGGAAGTTTAGACTTCCTAATGGTGAGCCTATACCCACGTTCGAGGAAGTACTAGATCTACTTAAAGATAGCGAGCATACCAAATTAAGGGTTCATATAAAGTGGGCAGGCTTTGAACACAAAGTGCTAAATGCCATAGTAGCTAAAGGAGTGTGGGATAGAGTAAGGATACTAGGCTCAAGCATAGTACTCAAGACGGTAATACCGTTACAAAAATACCTGGGTTATGATATAGAGTTGGGGTTGGCTGGAAGACAACAACTACTTAAAGTCGCTAAAGAGCTTGGAGTGGTGGAAGTATCTCCCCATATATCTACTCTAACCAGGAAGTACATTGAAAGAGCACATCAAATGAATATAGAAGTCTATACATGGTTAATAGACGATCTGAAATCGTTGAAAAGAGCTATTGAGTTAAATGTAGATGGAATAATAACTAGGTACCCTGACATACTATCTAAGTACTCTAAGGAACTTAAAGAATACATGTAATTCATAAAGGCTACCTATCCACTGAAATCATTTTATAATATTAATAGTAAACCTGGCTAGTCTAATTTTGTCTTCAAGGCTCTTCATTATGGTGTCTGTTACAAATACCTTTATTCCTAGTTCTTCTATTCTTTCAATCAAATTCGCATCTCTCTTATCTATTATGAAGTAGTCTAAGAAGTCCTTATACAGTTCCGCTACTCCATAGGCCGATACCTCTACACCCACGCCCCTCATCAGCTTATCTGCAGGACCTTTTATAGGAGCTCCACCTACTATGGGACTAATTCCGACTATCTTTGCATCGGTTTCTCTTAAAGCTTCTCTAACTCCTTTAACCGATAAAATGGTTCCGATGCTCACTATGGGGTTACTAGGACATATTACTATCCCACATGCCTTCATTATCGCATCTAATACGCCTGGTGCTGGTCTTGCCTTCTCAATACCTTTATACAGCACTCCTAGAACCTTGTTTTTGGCTTTCCTCTTAACAAAATACTCTTCGAAGTGTAGTACACCTATGTCGGTCAGTATCATTGTCTGAACCCTATCATCAGTCATAGGAATTATCGTAGCCTTGACACCAAGAGCTTTGCAGAATATTCTCGTAATTTCAGATAGTTTTAGTCCTTTTTTCATGAGAAATGTCCTGTAGATATGAGTAGCCAGATCCCTATCTCCCAGCATGAACCACGTATCAAGACCATAGGTTTTTAACATGTCTAAACAGTTAAAAGTATCGTTCTCTATTCCCCATCCTTTACTCTTATCTACTATCCCTGCGAGAGTGTACATTACTATATCTAAATCTGGTGATATGTACAAGCCATATAGCTCTATATCATCTCCAGTGTTAACTATAACCGTCAAATGTTCTGGCGGTATAACTCTAACTAATCCTTCTAAAAACCTAGCTGCACCTACTCCACCCGCTAGTGCTACTATCATATGCATTTCCATCTCATAGAGATTATAATATTAAATAATAACTATTAGCAAACTACTCAATCAATAACTTCCTTCACTTTTACCTTCCTTTGATCCCCACTTCTCATAGTACACTATATCCTCTAGAGGGCGTCTCGGTGGAGGTTTTGGTCTCTCTGATGGATAACCAACGAGTAGTATTGCTTGAGGATCTATATCCTGAGGTATTTCAAGTATACGTCTCACGGTATCTGGACAGAATAGGGGTGCACACTTCCAGCAGGAACCTAGTCCTAGTGCATGAGCCATCAGTAGAATATTTTGAATAGATGCAGCCACACTCTGTACAGCCATTATGTACTCTGCTCGCTTCCTTCTTTCATCTGGATATCTATGCATATCTTCCATAGTCAGGCATACTACAATAAGTACGGGAGTTTCTGTAAATGCTTTTATGGATTCCTTTAGTAGTTTAGAAATCTCATCTTGGGGGATTCCATTTTTAATCATATCTTCTCTCCAAGCTTCAGCCATAGCCTTAGCTAATTTCTCTTTCAGTATCTTATCAGTAACTACTACAAATCGCCATGGTTGAGAATTGTGTGCCGAGGGAGCCCATCTAGCAGCATCTAGTATTTTCTTTATTAAAGCTATTGATACGGGATCTGGTTTAAATTTTCTAATACTTCGTCTCGACTTAATGACGTTCACAAAAGTCTGCATTATCAGATCCCCTTTTTATTGAGTTTAGAAGTCGTCTTATCTCTTTGCTCTTTAGCAATACCTCTATCACTAGGGATGATATGAATACCTCTATGAAGGCTTTAATATTGACCATTAGAATTATTGGTACTAAAACCTCTAGAGGGACTCCACACACTATATGAACCCATATTATCATACTGAACCATATGAAGGGCGTTTCCGCAATCTCTCCTATCATACCGGCTATGAGAGGTCTGAATCTTTTAGCCATTAATCCAGCCACGTAGGCTAGTATAGCATTCCCCAAGGGAATCATAGGATTTCCTATTTTCACAGTAGCCACAATCAAGCTTATCATACCGACTATAGCTCCATCTAATGGTCCCATAGATATCCCTACGAGGAGAGGTGTTAGTTGTGAGAAGTGTAATTCTAGTCTCATGGGCGATGGAACAGGTAGACTTAATGAAACCATACCGAGAATATTACCTATACCTCCCATTATTACTATAAATACGAACCTCTTCGTAAATCTATTACCTTTACTCTCTCTCATAATGACTGGAGAGAATAATGCCTATTTAAACATTTTAAGAAGGTAATCATTACGGTGTCTTTAAGGAGGAATCTCTTCGAGTATACTATTATACAATGATAAAGTTATAATTAAGACCGGGTACTATTGAGAGGGGAGAAATTGGTCTACCGCGTGACTCTAGAGGATGTATACAGAGAACTAAGGACGGTAATAGGAGCAATTTCCACTATGAAGGACTCCATAGATACTGCTATGAGGAGATTGAACTTGGTTGAAGAGAGAATAAATGAAATGGATAAGCTAGTAAGAAGCTTTGATGAAAGACTAAATGAACTGAGTAAGAATACTATCAACTTACAGGGAATACTTAAAGATGTCAATAACAATATGGAAACTATAAGAAGACAGAGTACACTCTTGAACGAAAATATCAAATCTACACTACAATCATTAGCGACTTTACGTAAGGATATTAGAGAGGAACTAAAAGGTATCAGATATGAGCTAAAGGATAAGATAACCCAACTGTTAGAGTTAGAAAGTCGTATATTCGCTGAGATCAATAGAGTTCATGGAATATTATCAAATAACTCAATGGTGATGGCATCTATGGAACTAGATCTGAAAAAGAGAGAAGAAGTAGTTAGAAGCGAAATCTCTACCATGAGACTAGTGCTATCAGACTTAGCAACTGGTGTAGAAGAGCTAAAAAACCTGCTGAAATCCCGTGAATAGTGGTCATAGGTTAAATAACCTAGCCAAATATATTTAGGAATTCATTATTAAAATAGTATCTCTATTCCCAAGTTTTATACATTCTTTTAGTTTTCTCTCAGTTGAATTCTAAGTGTAAAGTTTATGTATGGTCATAGTATTTAAACATGATGTTAAGGAGAAAAGGAGATATAGAGGAATTAGTAGAAAGGATTGAGAGTAGATTGGAGGTTCTTAGAGAGGAAACTAGAGCGATAAGAGATGAGATAACAGATTTCATGAGTGGTGCAGAGAGAAGATTTGTAACTAGAATTACTGAAGGGCAGAAACTAGTAGCAGATGCAATAACAGATGCAATAGATTTGATAAGAATTATGCGAACGGAAAGTGAAAAACTAACAACATCAACTACTGAACTCACTGAGATAGTAAAGCAAATCCAGAGTAACCTTGAAGCACTACAGACTCACTTATCAAAGGCAGGAGAGGTAGATAGTAGGTTAAGTGAAGTTAGTGAAGAATTAAGTAAGAATATAGCAGAACTAACACCAGTACTGAATAACTTAAATATGAGACTAGAAGAGAGTCTAAATCTTATAGAAAAATTAAGAGAAAGCGAGAGAAAAGTAGCTGAAATAGAGGTAAAGCTATCTGAGATAACTAAAAAAGAGGAGGAACTCTCCGCAAAAGAGGAAGAGCTAAGGAGGAGAGAGGAGGAAGTATCCAAACTACTCTCCGAAATGAGAGAAAGAGAGAAAGGTATAATAGAACAAGAGGCAGAACTTAGGGAACTCTTTGAAAAAGTGACAGGTCTCCTAGCAGAGCTTGAGGGAAGATATAAGATACTTGAAGAAAGAGAGGCAGAGTACCGCAATCTCCATGAAGAGATATCTAAGGAAAGGGAGACACTACTAGCTAAAGAAAATGAATTAAAGGTATTAGAAAATGAACTAAAGGAGAGAGAAGAAGAGTTAGAGGAAAAGAGTAAGGATATAGAGAAAAGAATGGCGGAACTTGACATAAGAGAGGCAGAGATTGCTAAAAGAGAGGAGACACTAAGGGAAAGAGAGAAGGAGATAATGAGTAGAATAAGTGAATACGAGGAGAGAATGAAGAAGCTACTCGATCTAGAAAGAGAACTAAAGTTAAAAGAGACCGATCTAGAAAAGAAGGAGAGATATTTAGGAATGCTCAGAGAAGAAATGCTTAAGTTAGAAAGTGATATCAGAGCTAAGAGAGAAGAATTAAAGAAACTGGAAAGTGAGATAGGAATTAAGAGAAGAGAAGTAGAGGAAGAGCTTAAGCCTATGCTCAGTAAGGTTAAGGAAGAGGAAAAGAGACTATTGGAGTGGGAAAAGAGACTATTGGAGAAGGAAAGTGAACTCTCTGGCTATCAGAGGGCATTAGCTAGTAAAATGGAAATGCTAGTAGAACTGAGAGAAAAGTTGGAGATTAAGGAGGCAAACCTAGAGAGGAGAGAAAAAGAATTATCCTCTAAACTGAAGGAATTAGAGACTTTGAGAAATAGAGTTAAGGAACTTGAAGAAGAGAATAGTAAATTAAAGGATACTATCGAAATGTATAAGAGAGAAATAGAGAGATTCAAAGAAGCCCTCTAAGGAGTATTAAAAATATAATAGCTATAGATGAAAGGAGAACTATTATAGCTAGAATCTCGAGTATCTCCATTCTAATATTCCACTGCTTACTGCCATACTTTAAGTTTTTTAGAGTCTGCAAGGATACTGTAGCCATGGAGAACGAAGCTATCCCAATTACCATAGCTACAATGTGCTGTTCTGTAGAGTTATATAGGTTTAAAATGATTATGTTAATCAACAATAGTACTATCGACGATGCAATCAAAAGAGGTAATAGAGAGGAGTATTTATACTTGGAAGTCATTTCAACACCTCTTCTATCCTCTTTATAACAAAGTCTCTATTCAGCATTGATAGATAAGGGGCAATCCTAGGGCCGTACTCTCTGCCAAAGAATATTAGGTAGAGTGCTTTAAAGAATAATCTTTCTTCTTCTTTAGTACGTTTTATACTCATCATGGCATTTTTGATCTCATCTTCAGTCCAAACTTTAATCTCTTTAAGGTTTTTCAAGAGAGCCCTCAGTAATCTCCTCTGAACTTGAGAGATTGATGAAATTATATGTTCATCAATAGTTTCACTTATACTTAATATATAACTTCTCGGAGCATACTTATCCACCCACTTACTGGCTCTTAGGACTCTATTGGTTATCAACTCTATTTCATAGTCTTTTAAGTCCCTATTTATAACCTTTGTACTCTTTAATCTATTCACTATAAAATCGACTACATCACATTCAGGCGGCATTAGTTGAGCGAGAACTGTAGCCTGTAGATACGAGATCCTGAAGGGACATTCTTTAAAGGGCGGTCTATTCAATGATAGTTCGTAACACTTCTTGACGAGTTCTTTATTAACTGTAGTTTTTAGTCCATAAAATACCTTCTCGGCTAGATCAAACTTATCATGATATCTAGGGATCTCTTGCATACTAAGTACTATTCTCTTCATAGGATCGGTAGAAAGGTAGAGATACTTTAGTACTTCTGGTTCAGCTACTTCTAACCACTCTTTAGGAGTGAACCCTATGAAATCACTTGACCCCATATCTCCCATATCGATATTGCCAACTTTATATCCTACCCATTCATATGCTATTCCCTCGGGAGGATTAAAACCATATACGTTCTTAGCTAGATCGTTACAACTATCTCTGGATCCTCCAGGAGTAGCATGATCCTTACCATAGGGTTCGAATGAGACGTTTAGAGCATACCATATTCCAACCCATTCTAATCTCCATGTGAGTTTTCCCTCCTCTATGGAGCTAGTCCCCCGATTACCGCAGTATCTACACACGTATTCAATAGTCTTACTGGTCTCATTCAACTTTACTGCAGTAGTAGAATCTATTCTTCTGCACTTAGAGCATATAGGCTGGAAGGGTATGAAATCTGTTGGATATGGTCTTCTTTTTCTATACTTATTTATAGTTCTTATAACATCTTCACGTTTAGTCGTGAGAGTCATCAATACAAATTTCCTCATTCTTTCATTCTCTTTATATAGCTCTCTCGTAGTTACTATCTGAACATCTGGAGCGAATTCTTCAAGGTATCCTCCAAAATCCTCCCAAAAATGCTCTACCCAATTATTATGACACTCAAAGGGATCTGGAACTTCATCCAAAGGTCTTCCCCTAAATTCCTCTCCATCATGCTTGAATTGTTTAATCTGAGCCTCTTTTCCTTTCCAAGCATCAAGCACATATAGAACTATTGTGTGTACTGTTTCGATTCCTCTTTTCTTAAGCTCTTTAACTACAGAATTTACGTATGTGACCTCTCCTCTAAGTCTACCAACATGCTGAAGTCCAGAAACTGAGAGTCCCCCATTACATACTATAGGCTCCCCTTTGACTGTATGCCTATAGACTAGTCTATCTACTATATCATTTAACCAGTCTATCATGACTATCGAGTATTCATAGATAATGTATACTTAAGCTTTCCACAATTAAGTAGTGCCTTAGGGCCACCTCAGGTCTCTGTTAGTAGACTGTGAGATGGCTATATGAGGAATATCCGTAGGACTATATGATATGTTTTCAAGGATAACCTAATTGAATACTATACTAGGTACTTGTGACAAAGTATGAGTAGAAGGACGGTAGTATTTTCGATAATTGTAGCATTAATGATCTCCACATGTCTACTTCCAAGAAGTACTAGGTGTGATGAAGTAAATGTAATAGCACATGCTACAATACTGTATATGGACCACAGTGGATCTATAATTTCAAAAAGCGTATATAGAGTTCCAGAAAACCTTATCATAAAATTTAAGGTATTGGATAAAGCCAGTAGAGTACTTGTACTAATAGATTCGTTAGCCCCATATGAGATAGCATGCTTAATATCCCCTTCTGGAGTGGATCTTACGAAAAGGAGATCTCAGAATAATCTAATACTATTTACTAGGAAATACTTATTCTTCTACCCGGAGGAGAGGGGAATTTATAAAGTATTACTTAAGAAAGGCATGCCACTAAATCCTATACATGCTATAGTGATAGGAGATGTTATTAAGGAGGAAAGCGGGACTCTTAAACCTTACGAAAAGATCTCTATCACACCGGAGATTACTGGAGAGAAGCTGTATGCTCTGAGGGCGGACATAGTGGTTATGGGAGAGAGACCTAGAGATTTCACCATAAGTGAACAATACTCGATATTAACTTTCAATACAATACCCGCTATGGGAAATGTAGTGATTATGAACATGAGTGTACTGGTATTCTCTAATGAGCTTACCGTAATGAATCTAGGAGATGATACTCTTCTCTTCACGGTTAGGATAAGACCTCTTACTCTCCTCACTATACCAATCGAATGGAGTAAGGATGAAGTTATGTTAAGGGTACCCAGAGGTACGTGGTTAAGGATATTGACTCCTCCTCATCTAGTCATCACCAATAGGGAATTAGAATGCTTTGATCCTATAACAGATCATTATATAAATGGAAGTGCGATATTAAGCTTAAGACCCAGGCTGAATGAATATACCGTATCACTCAGGATAATACCTAGGTTTGAAAAAGTAGTACTCAATATATCATTACCGTACGCTGATGATTTTGTCTCCTATCTCTATCTTCCCTCAGGAGCAGTAGCTAGAAGCGGTAATATAATTAATTTATCAAGACCTACATTACCATATCTCAATATATCTATCTCATGGAAAGGGGTTGAAGTAGATAGATTGTTAGTGACCTCATTGGGAGAGCAGTTTATGAATATATCATGTAGAGGAAGGAATCTAAGAATAGAGGTCGTAGATTGTAAGGGAGACCCCCTAAAGGAGGCTATGATAAAAGTATATGCACTAGAGTTGAATGAGTACATTTATAATCTACAAGGGAACTCTGCAATCGTTCTCAAAAATATCCCTCCCGTTAAGCTACTCATATCCGTAGAATATATGGGTGAAGAGGTGTGCAGAGGTATTGTAGAAAAGAGGGAAACGTCTAAAATTCTCAAATGTAATGTGACCTCATTTAAAATGATCATAAGGAATTCGAAAGGGGAGCTTCTATCTGGACTTAAATTATCTCTATTAAAAGAAGAACATCTCCTGAATAATTATGCAGTAGAAGGAGGAGTGATACTGATAAAGCAGATCCCTATAGGGACTTATTCCATTAGAATTCTAAATAATCTAACTAACCAGTGTCTCTATGAAGGAACAGTCTGTGTGACTAAGGAACGGGATGTTTACGAACTGAGTATAAATGTACATTCTATCATCATTAGGGTTAAAGATGCCTTAGGAAATCCCATTGAAAGTATTAGTGTTAGAGTACATGGAGAGGATATAGATTTGAGACTACCTCTAAATAAGAATGGAGAGATAATAGTTGATAGGCTTAAGCCAGGTACGTATACGATAGAAGTACTTGGTCATAGTAGAGTAATAATACTGAGTGAAGATAGGTTTTTATCTATCCACTTAAATGACATAGTATTCATAGGACTACCCATTAATGTATACCTACTAATAATGATCATTCTGCTACCGCTTATGATCTTAGCAGTACGTATTATATTTAAATGGCGAGAAACTATCATCATTAGGTGAATAGAAGTGCTGAAGAGGGTTAGGAAGCTTCAGAAGGACGTATGGATACTATTATACTTATATGTGAACAATTGTAAGCCCATAAAAGGGTACACTAATATTCAGGCTATCTTCTTCATCTATGATCTACTGGGTTTCAAGTATGAACTAGGACCAGTAGGTCCATATAGCAAGGAAGTCGAGGAATGTGTCCTAAGACTTCAACAAATGGGATTGATAAAAGTTCTTAACTTCAGCGATATAAGACTATACACCCTAACCGAGAGAGGCAGAAAATTCGCTGAAGATCTAGTTAAGAGGATAGAAGATGAATACATCCTATTAAATGAGGTCGTAGTAATGAAGGGCAAAGAGGTCATTAAGGACTTGACTAAGTTAAAATTATCACTAAGTGATAAATCTAGCTCTTACCTAGTATACAAATGTCTATTGAAACTAGCAGATAACATAAACCCTTACTTCAGTAGGAAGCTCTCGCCTCTAGAATGGATATACCTCAATGAAACTCTAGAGACTCTAAAGAAGATAGTGAAATAAAAGCCAGTACCATACAGTAGAGAATCTTTTATAATGAAGACACTAATAACTTCTGATATGAACACTAATGATGGAATAGATATAGAGAAAATATACGAGAGACTTGAAAGGTATTACTCAATGTGGAGTTCATATCCAGGATTACTACTCGAGCGCAAGATAAGAGAGTTAGAAAGGAAAGGATTTACTAGAGAAGAAGCTATACTCATACTGTACAAGGAAATATGTGGAAGAGATTACAGAGGAGAATACAGCACTATCCCTGAAGGTAAGTACACTGTTTTAAAACGACGGCGCATAATAGGTTTTATAGATTTGTTATCATATGCATATAATATGTATACTTATAATCCAATATTAATATTAACCACGATATTTATGGACTCGATAATGTATATTGGGAATACAATAGTAGTTATGTTTATGCTCTGGATATTAAATGAAACATTAAGAAGAGGAATATATGTAGGTAAAGGATCTATTGAGCTAGTAATCTTTGAAGTATTAAAACTAGTGAGAGAAAACGCCTTAATCTCAGTACTAGTAGTTATTGCTTATATTATGTTGTACATAATTGCTATCTCAGTATACTGGCTATCTCTGATCAAATCCTCACTAAAAGCGTACAGGGGACTCAAGATTGGAATAGGAGATATGCTCTTTGATCTCAAAACTTTTTCAAAAGTCTTAAAAGGACAATTGCTAGTATATGGTATACTAGCAATTCCATTATTAGTAATAGTTGCATCCGTTATGATGATATTTAAAATACCTACTTCAATCCTTTCCTCTCTATTTATCATATTAACATCCCTTATAATCCTCTTAATATTGTATATGCTCTTGATATTTGTCCCTCATGAGATTATCGTGAAGGGAACCTCAAGTTTTAGTGCGATTCGTGGAAGCTTTAGAGTCGCGAGTGCTAGCTTAAAGCAGGTATTTGCATATATCTTGATGATAGGATTAGTAAGTCTAGGAGCTTTAGGGATTTCGCAAGTCTTGAGTACAGTTCATGTATTATTAAGCGAGTTCATATCCTTTGTAATCACATACTTCATCAATCCGATATTCAATTTATCAATAACAGGAGTCTATATTCAAGCAATAGGCTATGATATAATCTTATGGAGAGAGCAGAGATCTATAATCTCAGTAATCCTATACAATATAAGACGAGGTGTTAAAAAACTATATGAATTCCTGGAAAATCCTTATAATCTAATCTTCATATCGATCTCGGTAGTCTTGTTAACATGTTCATACGTTTATGGAATACAATTAGGTACTACCTACCTCTCACCTCTAACAAGCAGATTGTTTAAGCATGGTAGGCTGAGCCCTATATTGTATAAATACATACCTCTTTCACTAGTACTAGAAATATTATTCAATAACTGGAAAATAGCACTAGTTACCGCAGTAGGAGGTCTCTTTTTTGCAGTTCCTATAGTAGCTACCATCATTAATGGATTATTTATAGGACTAGCAAAATCTAGAGTAGATTTACCTGAATTCATAATGCTCATAATGCCTCATGGATGTATTGAACTCCCCGCATTTATAATCGCTATAGCCTCTGGTCTTAGACTCGGTTATTTTCTCCTCTTTAGGAGAGATGAATTGGAAGCAGGAATCAGAGAGACTATACTCATAGCCATAGGACTAGTCATACCACTATTAATAGCGGCTACTATAGAGGTGTTAATAACACCTTGGATAGTTAGAATAGTGTTAGGATGGAAGTGACATTGCATGCGAGTACAATATCTATAGCTCAAATGATAACAGGCCTTTATTGCTCTTCAAGTAATTGATCACATCTAGATTTGTCAGGTCGTACCAGTTAATATAGGCATCAGCTACTGCATAAATGAGATCACTCCTTATATTCAGAATGATTAATAGGTCAGCTACTGTTGATAGTAATTCTACAGCATTTAAAGAGGCTGTTGGAGAAGCGACTATCACTTTTTCAACTTCTTTTCTCCTAAGAAATTCTACAGCTGATGTCATAGTATAGCCGGAGGCTAAACCATCATCTACAATGATCACCACGGAATCCTTTAGTACATTGTAGCCTCTCCCCTTTCTGAACACTTTATTCAGATAATTTAGCTCTTTTAGTGTCTCTTTCTTAGCTATTTCTATAACACTACTATCTAGTCGTAGAAAGTCTATTAGTTCCCTATTAAGATAGACCTCTCCATCAGGGTCGATAGCACCAAAACCAGCTTCTCTATTGAAGGGGAGTACTAATTTTCTGCAGGGAAGAAGGTCCATTTTAGTATTTAGGCGTTTAGCCACCTCTATTCCTATGGGTACTCCTCCACGAGGTATTGCGTATACTAAATCCACTTTTTCTATAAGCTCATACACCTTCTCAGCTAATCTCCTTCCAGCATCTACTCTATCTTTAAATATATACCTTCTTTCCCTCAGTTCTTTGACATCTACTACATTGCGTGGTAAAATCATTTACTTCTCCTCTTCAATAACTCTCTTAAGCTCCAATGCCCTTTCCTCAGGAAGCCCATCATAGGTGAATGTCCATGTACCGCGCTCCACTCCAGCTGTATACTTAAGTTTATCTCTACTCCTCAAGGGAGGATAGAATTCAAGGTGCATATGGTAGAATGGATAGTCACCTGAGTTGACTGGAGCTTGATGATACGATAGTATGTAGGGGAATGGTCTATCGAATAGTTTATTGTAAGCTCTTGTTACTAATTGCAGCAATTTTGATAGCTCTCTTATTTCATCTTCTCTCAGCTCCATCAGGTATTTTACATGCCTTTTCGGATATATGTGGACTTCATAAGGCCATTCAGCATAGAATGGTACTAAAGCGATAAAGTTATTTCCATGATATATCACTCTTTCATCGAGCTTTAACTCTAGGTCGATAATATGACATAATAAGCATCTTTTCCTCTCCTTCCAGAAGTTTCTCATACACTCTATCTCCCTTTCTATACGAAGCGGTATGAAGGGAAATGCATAGATTTGCGAATGAGGATGATGTAGGGATACTCCAATCTCAGGTCCCTTGTTTCTGAAGGGGAATATGTATTTTATCTTAGGATCTGAACTGATCTCTTTATGTTGCCTTATGAGCTCTTTTAGATATTTTATAACATTATCGAGACCTATATCGCATAAATCCCCCTCATGAAGCGAGGTCTCTACTACTACCTTACAATATCCATATCCTTCTTTTACTCTAAGAATATCCATGCTCTTTCTAGAGGTCTTTGGATTAATGGTTAATGCCGGGTACTTATTTGGTAGAGTCACGACATCCGTCTCGTGACCTATTTCTTCTGATCCAGGACAAAAAGGACAAGTATTTGGTCTCCAGGGCCGCCTCTCTCTTTCGGCAGCTATAATGATCCAGCGACCTAATAACGGATTATACCTAAGTTCGTTTATAGTAGGCATACTATTTCCAAGTGTGAAAAAGGTGACTAGTTAAAAAGATTTATACTATAAATCTCTCTAGAAACTTCTTAGCGATTATTAAGCCTTCCTCATATTCAAAGTAGGGATCTTCGTGTTCTATACTCACAGCATAGTCGTACCTGTGCTTCTTAAGTACGGAAAAGAAGGCTGCCCAATCCAGTTCACCAAATCCTGGGAGTCTATGAGGGCACCATCCTCCTACGGTAATGCCAAGATCACTTACTCTCCTCCAATCTATCTCAGCATCTTTAGCGTGGATGTGATATATCTTATCACCAAATTCATCAGCTATACCTATAACATCTATCAATTGGCAGATTAGATGGCTAGGATCGAACTCTAATCCTAGTATTTCTGTATTGAATTCCTCGAAAACCCTTCTCCAGATATCTGGTCTATACATTATGTTTCCCGGACAGTTCTCTATAGCTATCTTTATTCCATAGTCCTCAGCAAGTTTTATGATATCAGGCCATACTTTTCTCATCTCTCTAATATTATCATCTACCGTACCAGGATACTTGCCAATCCATCCGGTTACTACTGGGAGCTCTAGTTTATGTGCAGCTCTCACTATGTTCATCATGTGTTTACTATGTTCTCTCCTCCTACTACTATCGGCATCTATAGGATTACCATAGAAGCCTATAGCTGATATCTTAACTTTATACCTAGACATTATGTCCAAGTACTTAGAGGGATTTTCTATGATATCCCTTAGATCGAGGAACCTACTACCTACAGGTACTGTTATAGAGATCGAACTGAACCCATGTTCTTCAGCCCACTTGAGACTCTTATCTAGATCCCCCAACTGTCCTCCAGTTAGAAATCCTAACATCATATAGATTACCAGTTTAGAGGAGGACTCGTGCTTTTATACTTAACCTCTAAAGGGCGAAAATACTAGGAAATTCTAAATCTTTAGCAAGTACTAGTAACCAGGATATAGGGGTAATACTATAATGATTAGAAATATGCCATAAGGCACATGGTAAGAGTGCTAAAAAGGTACTAGAAGGAGTGTCAGAAGGATGCTCTAGGAGTCTAGTGAGAGGCATAGTAGTAAAATCTCGTAGTAGTCTTCATGTGTCGAAGAACTAATTAATAGTGGTAGGCTTGTATATATGATTAAGGTGGTACATTCCAAATGAGAAAGTATACTAAAGAAGCAATGTACTATGATGTTGTAGGAGATAGGAGAGTTCAGTGTAAACTATGTCCTCACATGTGTACCATTCTGGAAGGACATAGGGGTCTCTGTGGGGTTAGAGAGAACATAGGAGGGAAGTTATACACCCTCAACTATGCACTTGTATCGTCATTCGCAATAGATCCTATAGAGAAAAAGCCGCTCTTCCACTTCTACCCTGGAGCTCCTATAATTAGCATAAGTACAGTAGGTTGTAACTTTAAGTGTCCCTGGTGTCAAAATTGGAGTATATCACAAGCTAAGCCTGAAGATGTATACTACCATGATTACATTCCCCCAGAGAGCTTGAGAGATCTCATCAATAAATATAAGGTTCCCTTTCTGGCCTTTACATATAATGAACCAATAATATGGTATGAATACGTACTAGACGTTGTTAAGCTCATCAAAAAAGATGGGATTAAGGTAGTATTAGTAACGAATGGACATATAAACTTAGATCCTCTCGATGAGCTAATACCCTACATTGATGCTGTCAATGTTGATATAAAAGCCTTTAATCCAAATACCTACCTCAAATACGTAAGAGGTAAGCTTGAAGGAGTTCTGCAGGCTACCGAGGAGCTTAAGGCTAAAGGAGTCCACGTAGAGACAACATACCTAGTAATACCCGGGCTAAATGATTCAGTAGATGAGTTCAGACGAATGGTTAGATGGCATTTAGATACACTAGGTGCTGAAACTCCCCTTCACATAAGTAGGTTCTTTCCACACTACAAGTTCATGGATAAAATTCCAACACCAATAGAGACATTGGAGAAACTATGGAAGGTAGCCAAGGAAGAAGGTATACTCTATGCATATGTAGGAAATCTACCAGGTCATAAAGGTGAGAATACCTATTGTCCTTCATGTGGCAAACCTGTGATAAGGAGAATAGGCTTTGAGATATTAAGCTGGAGACTCGATAATGAAAATAAATGTGAATATTGTGGTCATAGGATAGCAATAACAGGACATAGGTGGAAAGGTAGAAGCACTTGGCTATAGTACTCTAGTTTTGATGAAGAAAAATATTTCTCTTATTAACCTTCCCTACAAGTAAATATATTAAGATCTCTTCAAATTCTTTAGATCCTTAATAATATTGTTTAGTTTGTCAAGTGTCTTTAAACCTGTTCCAGTAAGTGGTATTAATATATCTTCAGAGGGATCTAGAGTGCCCTCTTCTACAAGCTTTCTATATGCAGCATAAGAAGTAGCCGAAGTTGGCTCTACCAGAAGCCCTATCTTGCATAGTTCTCTCCAAGCTCTGATTATCTCATCATTATCTACCAACACTATATTTCCTTTGGTCTTTGAAACTATTTCGATGACTTGAAACTTACGTGGTGGATTCGGTACAGCTATTCCATCAGCGAGTATAGGAGAGGTTATTTTTCTCTGTTTTCCATGGAAAAGATCGTATATTGGTGAACATCCTACAGCCTGTACACCATACATTCTAGGAGTATTATCTATAAAACCGAGAAGATATAGGTCTCTAAATCCCCTGTATAGACCTATAAGTAGTCCACCACTACCAACAGGGACTATTACAGAATCCGGTGCCGACCATGCTCTCTGTTCACTATATTCAAATGCCATAGTTTTAATTCCCTCTATAAAGAATGGATTCCATAGGTGACCCACATAAAGGGCATTCACACAACTCTTCAGAGCCTCTCTATTTACATCTTCTCTGTCACCAGGTACTTCGATAACTTCAGCTCCATATGACCTGATCTGAAGTACTTTCCCTCTAGGGGCATCTTTTGGAACAAATATCTTTGCCTTTATACCAGCTAGACTAGAGTAGGCAGCTATGGAAGCTCCTGCATTACCTGAGGAATCTTCAACTACATTATTTATTCCTATATACTTTACATGTGATATTAGAACTGATGCTCCCCTATCCTTAAAAGACCCTGTAGGATTGAGGTAATCTAACTTTAAGTATACTCTCTTATTCTTTTTATCGGTAATTAATGGTGTCCACCCCTCTCCAAGAGTGACTATATAGCTCTTATCCACTATTGGGAGTAGTTCTAAGTATCTCCACATGGAATATACTCTCTTTTCAAAAGTTCTCTTATTGACTTTTATCTTATCCAAGTTAATCTCTATATCCAGGATACCCTTACAATGACATCTCCAAACGGGTTCTAATGGGTCGATTTCTTCATTACATTTGCTACAGTATAACCTATACATCAGTTATCTCTACCCTTTCCTCTCTATAAAGACTTGTCTAAGTGGTATAGATTAGTAATCCTGAGAATGAGTCTAAAGAGTGATCGCTATCTATGAGAATGAGAGTTTACTACTGATCTTATGGTTTTAATCTTCTCGTTAATTTCACTTGGAAGAGTAGACGCTTCATCTAAGATTAGTACTATATCATGACCTAGAATTCTAAGAATTTTAGGTATGAGCTCTAAGTCTAGCTTACAGTTCACCATAGGCATTGTAGGTCTTAAATTCGGAAATTCCTTTAATAACATCCTAGAGGAGGGTTTCTCTCTTAACTCTGTTCTTCTGCATATGTCAGCTACATACTTTAATCGAGACAGCTCCGACACTCTAAGTGTTCTTAAGTTCCCTATATCGATTAGATCAAATCCTATAAGGCGTAGTAAGTAAGTGTAGACTTTCTTTGAGATTCCATTCTTCATCCAATGAGTTCCATAGGCATAGAGTAACATTCCGTATTTCTCAGTAAGCTCTCTAAGCTCATTCAACATTCCCCAACCTATGCTTGTTATATCCACAGCTATACCTTTAATCCCAAGTTCATGGAGATTTTCTATGGATTGTTGCATTTTATTCCATGAGCTATTCAAACCAGATATGCAGAGGGATTTTGACGGTATCTTCTTAAAATTCTCATATATACTCCTTATGAGAAGAGGGGATATAAAGGGATCCTCTATCAGTATATCTACTAGGTTTAGATCTATTTGTGGAGTATAAGCTTTAAGTGCAATTAGTGGGCTGTCAAATGTGTTCAATATTTCCCTAATACCGCTTATACCATAAGATGGACCTTTAAAGTGCTCTAGTTTAGAAGTAGGTATGTACACATCCTCAATTCTTACACGCGTTACAGAATCTATTATAGTAGTTACTATTCTATTCAATAGACTTATTAACTTAGCTATGTTGGAATTCTCTATAATTACCGGGTCGACAGCTACTTTAACACTATATCCATGGACTTCAAAGATCTTTACATAGCCAAGTTCACATAGTACATTGATGGCATTCGTGAGGACTTCGGCTGTACTCTCTATTACATTAGTTCTCTTCTTTGCTTTCAGCCTAAGCAGTAATACAATATCATCTCTAGGATTATAATCTAGATCTACTATTACAGGCGCCATCTCATTTAATTAATCTAGCCTTTCTCTTAAATTGTTCTTCGTATATCCTGCTTAATTCTGATAGTGTGACTGTCTCGTTTGGTGATTTATCGTATCTTATTCGTACTATTCTAGCAAACCTGAGTGCATAACCAGATCTATACTTAGGACTTCTTTGAATCTCATTAAAGGCTACTTCCACTACTATTTTCGGTTTAACCCATACCACACGTTTAGACTCTCTGATTTTAAGTCTCAATAATCTCTTTGTCATCTCCTCAAATTCCTCATCAGTTAGACCCTTAAAGGTTTTTCCAACAGCTAGAAACCTACCACTATTCTCATCACGCACAGCTAAATAATAATTACTCAACCACTTTCTTCTTCTACCATGACCCCACTCCGCTCCTATTATAACCACATCTAAGGTTACCGCCTTCTTTATCTTTAGCCAAGTCTTAGCTCTCACTCCTGGAGTGTAGGTGCTATCTAATCGTTTAGCCATGATTCCTTCATGCCCTTCTCTCTCAGCTTGCTCTAGGAAATCTCTCGCTATTTTAACACTTCCTGTGACAATTCTAGTCGCTAATAGATCTTCGTCTACGACGCTCCTAAGTATGTTCCACCTCTCTTCATATGGAGTGTCCACTAGTACTCTGCCGTTGTAGTAGAGTATATCGAAGAAGTAGGGCACTAATTCTATAGATCTTAGATCTCTAGAAATGTTTTTCTTTCTAAATCTTCTCATTAGATCTTGAAAGCGAACAGGGTTTTTATCAATATATCCAATTAGCTCTCCATCTAAGATTACCTCCTCCCCTCTAGTCCTCTTCAATACCAATTCAGTAAGCTCTGGGATCTTCTCAGTGACATCGGAGAGTCTCCTAGTATAGATCCTGACCTTCCTCCCCCTCCTATGGACTTGTATCCTAATTCCATCATACTTATATTCAAATGCAACCCTACCACCTAATTCTCTCAAGCTGTCCCTAATACTGTAGCACATTTCAGCTAGCATGGGTCTTATGGGCTTGAATAGAGATAAGGTTGCATTTTTTAGTCCGCTTGCTCCTTTGAGTTTTGCAATGAGAATGAGATCTCCTATATCAGGTGTGAACATATAGGCTCTTTTAATACAGTCGATAGAGGTACCTACCATCTTAGCTATAGCCTCCAGTAAGAGTCCAATGCTCACGCCGATTCTCATTTCCCCGAATATAGATCTTATAAGATACTCTCTTTCATTCTCTGAAAGTCTAGCTAAAAGTGCTATTAATGCCTTCTCCTTTCTCTTTCTAGCTCCTTCACCTTCGGCTTCAGCTATTTTAACTAGTAGCTCGTATACTTC
>Ga0190310_1000064_pt1 | contig 38993 bp, 75 predicted proteins | sample 48700778_MG_FD_165059 | JGI IMG/M metagenome (GOLD analysis project Ga0190310, IMG submission 165059) | Hydrothermal vent sediment bacterial communities from Southern Trench, Guaymas Basin, Mexico - 4870-07-7-8_MG | ecosystem: Environmental > Aquatic > Marine > Hydrothermal vents > Sediment ... | reverse complement strand
TGTCCAATCTCTGAAAAGTATACAGATATGGCATATTATAACAGCATTATTAGAAATCCTGAATATTTTGAAAAAGAAAAAGGAATATCTTTTAGGATAGAATATATGACACCAGATGAGTATCTACATAGATGCTATGAAATTCATAAGGAAGAAGCAAGTAAGTATGGCTACAGATTTGACTATACATATGATGAATATATAAAATCTCTCATAGATGAAAAATTAGCAAGAAAATATGCAAATCTACTGAGAGAAGGTAAAGAATTACCATTACCAGTACTAGATTATAAGGATTTACTACAGGAAGGGAGGCACAGAGCCTATGCATGTAAGTTAGCTGGATATGAAAAATTGCCTGTAATGATTGTATATCCAAGCAAAAGTTTTTAAGAAGATAAGAATTTTTCATGAATGATGATAATAAGATATAAGGGAAAGGAGTTTAAATTCATTGATAGGAAACTTTGTATTACTGGGAGTGAAGTGTGTATAGATATGCCAAAGGAGTTGGCAGAACATATAAAATTACTTCTATGGGAAGGAGGAGGAATAATTGAAGATTGATCCTAAGGCTGTCACAGGGATAGCTGGTAAATTTTTCTCTGAAATGGACAAAGCTATCTCTAAAACTAGAGAAGAGGGTGTAGAATATGGATTTGCTCTTTGTAAAGGTAAAGAAGGAGTTTATATAACTAAACCAGAGAGAGGTGGAAGATATTACATAGCAAAAATGGCTAAATGTGAAGTAGGAGATAAGGAGATAGGTGATTTTCATACACATCCTAGAGGTATAGATAAATTCAGTTGTGGAGATATCGCACATGCGATAAGTAAAGGACTTGATGTTACATGTATAGGGTATAGTAAAAAGATAAGCATTATTAAAGATGGTGAAGAAAAGTATTATGAAAATTGTGTTAAATGTGCAGTCATAGATCAAGATGCTAGTAGGAGAGCAAAGTATGGAAGGCTATTTAGTAGATTACATAGAATAGAACATAAAATATCGGATGTGATATATAACAGACCTAAAGACTATGAAAGGTACCGTGATATACATGTTAAGCTTTGGAATGTGTCTGAAAAATTATTTTCAGTAGCTGAAAAAAATAAATTTATAAGGTATAAAGAGCCTATAGATGGTGCTTTTGGAGAAAGTAGAAGAATCGTTGGAGAGAAGGCGATATAGGGTTATCTGGCTTTTGAGAAAACATTGAGTATATATCTATGATGATTACATGCCTATCAAAAAGTTTTAAAAAGTAAAAATTGTTCTAAGATTGTGCAATATAGATATTCCTATCCACCAAAAAAATGCATATGTAGATCATGTGGGTACGTAGTTGATATGGAACAAAGTGGATATTATGGCAGACACTGTTATGAGTTAAGTTGTCCAATCTGTGGGGATAGGTTATGGAGGCTCGAATGAAATGATAACGGCAGAAGACTTCGAGAAGTGGCTAAAAGCAAGGTTGACTTGGGAATGGTTCTTTCTCGCTTCAATCGGGATAGCATTGTTAATTACTCATCTATATATAAGAAGTAAAAAGAAATGAAGAATTTGGAGTATAGGGCGTATAAAAAATGGGAAAAAAGAGAGGATGAGAAAAAGATGGCAAGGCATAGGAGACGTAGGGGTGGAAAGAGCTAATGCAGAGGATATACTATGAAAAAGGTAAACCTGTTGGGATCGAATGGGTTACTCCAAAGAAGATCGACTGGTTTGAATGGCTTGCACTGACTAGCCTTAGTGTTTCTATAACAGTTCTTATTATTCTTTATCTATTTGGAAGAGAGAAGCTTAGGTTAACTTATTAATGATATCATAGATTTTAGTGATTTTCTCTTCTAGAGATTCTAGTTTCTCCTTTAATTCAAGTATTTGCTCTGTTATGGAACGTTTTGATGGATTTTTTGGATCTCGATATAGATCTACTTCTATTTTTGTTAATCTTTTTTCTTGCTTTATCATGTAGATGATTATGGTAATCTGTAAGGATAGGATGAACGTTAGTAGTGCATTTGATATGTAGTCCACAATTGTAATATGTATTTAGAAGAAAAAAGTTAGGGTATTAAGAAAAATTTAAATGCACTTTATTATTTTATCATTTTATGATTGATCAATTGAAGAAATTAGGCTTTAAAGATAGAGAGGCAAGAATTCTAGATTATCTATTTAAACACAAATCCTGTACAATGAGAAATATAGAACTTGATTTGGTTATACGGCAACCTGAAGTAAGCATAACGATCAAAAAATTTAAAGATTTAGGATGGGTGAATATAGAAAGGAAAAAATGTAAAGGAAAAGGTAGACCATTCTATGTACTTACCTTAAATGAGAGTAAAGTCAAAAAAGATATTTTAGATTTTATAAATAAGTCTATAAAAGAACTACAGAAAGTAAAGAAAGAACTAAAATGGAAATAATAAGCTTCTAAGGAGCTGGCAATCACTAGGGGGCTAGGATCTTTTCATTAACACATATATCACTATACCTGCAACAGCAAACATGGTTATTACAATAGGTACTGGTATCTTGACTGTAGGAGTTGGAGGAACTGGTCTTGGTGTAGGCTTATAACCGCATTCTTCTGCATTTTTCTTTACTAATTGCCATTTACCATCAATGCATGCATATAGATCATATCCCTCACATTTTGTCTCTCCTTCTTTGCACTCTGGTGGAGGAGGAGTAACTGGTGGTGCTGGAGGGGTGGGTGGCTTATAACCGCATTCTTCTGCATTTTTCTTTACTAATTGCCATTTACCTTCTTTGCATTCGTATAGGTCAAACCCTATACATTTTGTTTCTCCTTCTTTACATTCTGGTGGAGGGGGTGGTGTAGGTGGTTTCCCTGGAGTTACCACATGTACTTTGAAGGTTTCTTTAAAATGCGTATAATCTTCTGTATAGGCATGTAAGGTAAAGTTGATGTATCCCTCCTCCTCTGCTTTATATTTATTTGACTTAGTAATTACCTGATCTGGACTTATATATCCGAATACGTATCTAGGTCCAGGCTTTATATCAATTACAGCTTTACCAGCATCACCTACATTTTTAACTGTAAATGTTACTGTAAAAGTATCTCCAACATTAACCTCTTCAGGATAGTCTAAATCTATTAGGATGAGCTTAACTGGTGGTTTTGGTTTTTCAGTTACAGTAACCGTAATTATATCACTATCATCAACTACTCTCTTACCTCCAGATTCAATATGTCCTGCATCTATCCTTATCTTTTCAGTCCCTTCCTTGTTTCTTGCATAACAATGTGGATAAAGTTCACATTCTTTTGTATCTCCAGATTTCATATATCTGTTTGTGCCACCACATTTTATATTTTGAGTTATATTGAAGGCTTGTACAAAAACTCCACCAGACGCTCCAGCATTTTTAACACGCACTATAATCTTTATTTCACCTCCTGGTTTTACTTCTTTAGGATAAGAGATTTTCCTTATTACTAATCTAGGCCATTCACGTAATGCCTCTAGCATTGTTTGTAGATTACTTATATCATATATTAAGTTTAACCCTATTCTAGCTAGAATTGTAGCTATATTGTAGATACATTGGAAATACTTATATACCACATAGTGTATACATAGTATCGGTGGTAGTATGGAAGAAGAATTAATAATAAGGATTACACCAAGTGGATTACAACTGATTGAAGAAAATGAAATAAAACTATCTATATCAGCATCTTGGGTAAGAGATAAAGCAAATATAATAACGGATTTTATTAGAGAATGGATAATATCAACTATGGATAGCATCAGCCTATAAGGAGATGGAAAGATGCCTATCTTCAAGATAAAGGGTAAAGAGTTGATAGTGCGAGAAGTGAAGCTACATGGTAATGGAGCTGTAGTTTATGTACCAAAGGAATGGTTTGGAGAAAAAGTTGGTATAATAAGAGGAATTGAGGATGAGAATAATGAGATGCTAAAGAGGTAGAGAGAATGGCAATTTGGGAGCAACCTGAAGTGATGAATCTATTTAGAGAGGAAAAGAAAAAAGCAGAGATAGCTCTATGTATTCCTCATACTGAATTGGTAACTATGGAATGGGCATTTGCATTTAGAAATTTGAAATTACCTTCCCACATTTACTTCATGAATAGAGGAATGCCTATTGACGTTGCTAGAGAGCAGATGGTTAGAAGTGCACTGAGACATGATATTGATTACATATTCTTTTTAGATTCAGACGTAGTACTTCCAAGCGATGGTGTACTGAATCTCAAAGCGATAGCTGAGCAAAAAGATCTAGATATTGTATCAGCACTATATTGGGCAAGAAAACGGGGGGAAGAGATTTTACAACCTGCTGCATGGAAGATCTTAGAACGACAGGGTGATATAGTTAAGTTAGCACCAGTAGCAGTAGAAGAACATATTCCTAAAGGGAATATATTAGAGGTAGACTGCATTGGTCTTGGAGCTTGCCTAATTAGAAGAAAAATTTTTGATGATTTGGATAAGAAAGGGATTAGACCCTTTTTTGAATGGGGGCTGGGACGGAAAAATTTACCCCAAGTATCTGAAGATTTCCTATTTTGTCTCAAAGTAATTGATAACTTGGGTATACATCCCTATGTTGCAACTTCTGTACGAGCACACCATGTTTGTACAGCAAGGAGAAATCGGGACACAGGGAGATTGGAATTAGTGGAGGTGTGAAAGATGAAATATGAGCCTTTAAAGGGGAAGGAGAGAGTAGTTCAATTTGTTGGAAACCTAAGGAGAAAAGATGGAGGTATTCATAAAATGTTGCTTATAAATAGAGGTTTCTTGGCTACTGATGTCAAATCAGCGGTTCAGGGATTACTTGAAGAAATCGAAAAAGAGATAAAGGAGGCAGAGTTGGAAAAGGAAGGTAAGGGATACTATAGATTTTTTGATAATGTAATGACACTAAAGAGAGTAAAATCATTAATCGAAGAATGGTTCCCAGATGTGGTGGAAGAGGGAGAGGAATGAATCTGGAAGAGTATAAACAATGGCTCATAAAAAATGGAAACAAAGAGGAAGAGGAAGCGTATGAGGTGGCAAAAAGAGTTATAGAATATCATGTTGCTCTTACGCAGTATGAAGCTGACATCCTACCAAGATACATATTAAACGATGGGAACAATAGAATAGAGTTTGATCTATTGATCAAACTTACCCATGAAAAAAAGAGATACAATAGACTGATTGGTATTGAATTCAAGGAATGGGATATTAAAAAAGTGATTTCTCAAGCAGTAGCAAGACATAGGTACGTTGACTACATGTATATTGCAACAAGGGATATTGATGTGGACTATGCAGACATTCTAACTTTATCATACTTTGGAATAGGGTGGGTCATATATGATACAAACTTTGCAAAGGTCATCGTTCCAGCTAAATTTTGCTCTGCAGGAAACCACATATCATCTCTAGTCAATTTCCTCGTAGAGGAGAAAGTAAAGAAAAGAATAGAAGAGCTTGAAAAGAGTGCAATTGAAAATATCAAGAAGTGGAGGGAAAGTTTAGATTTCTATATAGGAGGTGTAAAAGATGGAGTATGAACCTCTAAAGGGAAAGATAAAGGTAGATGCTTGTGATCCACGTAATGAATATGAATATGTTTTGTTTGATGACGTTAAATCAGCGGTCTGTGAATTGCTTAGGGAAATTAAAGAGAAAAAGCAAGAATGCAAGAAAGAGAAAGAATGTCGTGAACCGAGAACTTATCTCTGGATCAGTTATGACGGTGAGCTTACTGGTCTCGAAAAAGCAGAGGAGGTATGATATATGTTTTGTCCTAACTGTGGTAAAGAATTAAAGCCAGCAGATTGGTATTATAACTATAAGGAAGGAATATGGAAATGTCCATGTGGTGTTATCATAGAAGAGAATTGGAATTTTAAAGAAAATAGATGGGAGATAAAATTGCGTTGGGAGGGTAAGAAGTGATTTGTGATTATTGTGGTAAAGAAATTAAAGGCAAGTACGCAATAGCTGACAATGATTTGATTCTCTGTCCCGAATGTTTCATTGAGGTTTACTGGGATTCGACAATTGAAGAAATTTTAGGTGTTGGATTATTGGAATTGAAGAAGGAGGAGGTGAAAAGATGACTGGAGTGTGGGTTAGTAGTGTGCTGATCTTGTTTATCCTGATATTGGTATGGTTTGTTGGGCTACTGTGGGCATTGATAGACATCGCAAGACAAAGAAAGGATACAGGATACAAAATAATATGGGGTTTGATTTGTCTCCTGTTTGGTCTGATAGGTATTTTGGTGTACTACTTTGTAGAAGTTAGGAAGAGGAAAAAGGAGGCAGAAATATGAAGGTAAAGGTTGTGATCGATTTAAAGGATGTGAGAAGAGAAGACCTAGAAAGAATTGCAAAGATAGGAGAAATAGCAGGAGGATGGAAAGCAGTAGTGAAGGAGATGCTTGAGTTTGGTCTCTTTGATCTTGATTTTTATTATAATGTAGACTATACAATTGAGGATGTAGATGAGGTGAAATAAAAAATGGAATGGTGGGAGGAATATGATGAATTTATGGATTTAGAGGAAGACGGCTACGATGACTGGTATGATGAGGAAGAGGAAGAGCCACCCTGCCTAGGAAACTACATACCTGGAGACGAAACATGCGACTTCAGATGTGAATGGAGAGATGTGTGTATGGAGCTATCAGGCTGGTCAAAAAAAAAAGAGGGATAAGAAATGATCATATCGATCTATAGCACACAAATAATAGCAACGAAACCTACACCAGAGGGTTATGCTGGATTAGAAATGGTTGTTGGTCTTTTATGTAGGTACATAGATGAAGAAACTGACCATACTCTATACCTTTTTGCCACAGAGGATAGCTATGTTCCAAAGAAAAAAGATAGCTATCTGTTCTCTGTAGGGAAGGCTGGAACTGTTGATCCATTGGAAGCATTCAAACTATACTGGAAGGATGAAAGAAGTAAAAGAGCTTTAATAGAATCTGATATTGTTTGTGATCATTCATGGGGATACTATCCCTATGCAGTTGCTGATAGGCTGAAGAATATAATGCATGTTCATCATGGTCCAACGCCAGGATTTAATACACCTCCCCCAATAAGCAAACCTTGCCTTTGTACAGTAGGATTTCAGTTAGCAAGAAGATTCCAAGAGCAGACTGGAGTTGAATGGAGAACGATACACAATGGTATAGATGTTGAAAGATATCCATATCAAGAAAAGAAAGAGAACTATTTGCTATGGCTATCGAGATTATATCCTTTCAAGGGTGCTCATCGTTTTATAAAAGTCTGCAATGAATTGAAAATGCAGGGATATGTTGTAGGAGGATCATTTGGAGATGATAAAAACTATGTCAATATGATAAAGGATATGTGCGATAAGTCTCAATATGTTGAATATCTTGGAGAGGTAGATTTCAAAAAGAAAGTAGAATTATTGCAGAATGCGAAGGCACTAATACAACCCTCTGTCTATCGTTTGCCTGTGGCTGGTAAAACAAATGAATATAGCTATTTCCCTGAGCCTTTTGGTCTCACAACCTTAGAGGCAATGGCTTGTGGCACACCTGTAGTTGTATCACCTATTTATGGATGGGTTGAGACACTAATACATGGTTATAGCGGATTTCATGCAAATTCAGATGAGGAATTCAAGTATTACATCAAAAGGATAGATGAGATAAAACCAGAAAACTGTAGACGAATAGCTGAACATTATAACTACAAGAGGATGGCTAAGGAGTATTTGAGACTTTTTGAAGAAATCCTATCGGGAAGGAAGTGGTAGGAGGCATGAAAGGATGGGTGTAGAATGGAAAGTTAGACCGTGTGGACATAAGCTAACTGATATATGCATAGAAATAACCATGAGTCTGGATGAGTTCAAGAAGCTGTGCAGAGAAGCAAGTTCAACTGAACTGCTGAACTTATGCAAAGAAGTAGAGAAAGAATTGAAAGACAGCCATATAGGGTGGTAGCAAAAAATGGGATGGAAGGAAATAACAAAACCTAAACCATTGAAGGATAAAGTTGTAGCAGAGTTTAATCAATACTTTCCACATGGATATGTTAGATCAGCGGTTAGAGGTCTCCTCGAAGAATTAAAAGAAAAACAAGCAAATGCAAAAAATGAAGGTTATGAAGAGGGAATTTCTGATGCGATAGAGTTAATCAAAAAATGGCTACCAGATGCGGTGGAAGAAGATACCTATGGAGAAAGGAAGTGGTGAAAATGAAGTTTAGTCTAAATCTTGCAGTAATACTGAATGAGATGCGGAATGATGAAGGGGAGACTTTAGAAGATCTTGGAATTGACTGGAGAAAAGTAGTAGATATGATTATCAGAGGGAATTTACAATTCGATGTAGAATCTCATGCAACAGGTGATTTTCTTGTGATTGATATACCTAATGTGGAGGGATAAAATGGAATGGATTCTAGCAGATACTGAAACTTTAATCTTAATAGAGAAGATACTTGGTACAGTAGTGTTTACTATTGTTGCTTTTTTCTCTACACAAATGTTTATAAAATTACTTTCTCCAAAACCAAAAACTTTCTATGGATCTACTAGAACAAGAAAGAAGTTAGACATAATTATACCTGCTGTTAATATAAATCTAGCAATTAAAAATACAAGACATTTACTAAAATGTAATAATGTGGGTAAGATAATCATAGTATCTCCAAGCAGGGAGGGGAAAGACGGGAAGTATATATTTGTCAAGGATGGGGGGAAGGGTAGAGCTAATGCAATTAATATGGGCATAGATTATATAGAATCTCCATATGTGCTTATATTGGATGAAGACTTATTTGTACCTATTAGTACTATAAGGAGAGGTATCTTAGTTTTAGAAAAATATGACATTGTGAAGCTAACTTTATTGCCTAGACATAGATATACAGATATTTTTAGGCGTCTTATTAGAATTGAAAGATTGTTTGTTGAGACTGAAGTAATACCAAAATCTGTGGCACACTTTGGGGGTACTGGATTTTTTAGATCAGATGTATTGAAAGACTTGAAATTTAATGATGCTTTCTTAACAGAAGATATTGACCTTACAGTGAGAGCTTATAAGAAAGGATATAGTATAGTATCGCTACCAGATTTATATGCATATGAGGAATATCCATCATTTAAAGGTTGGCTAATTCAAAGAAGAAGGTGGGCATATGGATGGTTCCAAGTTGTAAGACATTATATTAGAGAAATGAAAAATAGAAAAGTATTCGGATTTTTATATACACAGTTGTTTAATTTTATTCCTATCCTCTTAGTACCTTCTATATTTTTTGGAAACTTGCTACCAGACTATGCGAGTATATTTTTATCAATCTATTGCATTTTGCCAATTATCTTAACAGGAATTAAATTTGATAAAAAATTATCCTTACTCTACGTAGTGTATTATTTCTTCCTAATTTTTTATTCATCTATATGCTCATTCATACCATTAAGAAGATATGTTATTACTCCAAAGGAGGGGTCACAATGAGTAATCCATCTTGGAAAAAACTTGAGCAGAAAATAGCAAAGAAACTTGGTGGTAAGCGTATCCCTTGCTCAGGAGTGTCTAGAGACTTTAAGGGAGATGTCATAACAGATAAATTGCTCGTTGACTGTAAATATGGAGAACAGATACCTAAGAGAATTATTGATTGGTGGAAAAAAGTAAAGGATGAAGCTGAAAAAATGAATAGATTACCTGCTATTGTACTGAAAAAGAAGGGAATGAAAGGGGAATTAATTATCCTAGATATAGATGATTTCAGAAAGATGATAAAGGGGTAATAATGTGGAGGAAATGCAAACATATAAGTAATTTTAGGAAGATGGTGAGAAAATGATATTTAAAAAATATAAACATAATGAGGATATGCTTGGAGATGCATGCGGTATTAATAGAGAAAAATTACTACAAAAGCTATCGAATGTAATGGATGAAATCGATAAGCATGAAGATATAAAAAGTAGTGAAATTATTGAGATACTAGAAAAGAAATTCAATAAGAGAGAGCTAGCCTTTTTATTCTTTATTGCAAGTGAAGTTATATTTAGTTTTATAAAGCTCTTTAATATACCAGCTAATATAATAGCTCTACATAATGAAAACAATCGGGATATGTATGTTTGATAGTCTATTTGTTACAACATCTGGGGTTGGAGCAGGTAGTGGAGGAGGCATTGTAAGCTACAATATAGTTAAAGCTCTAAAGGAGTGTAGTGATCTAAAATTAATATTATGCAATGGCACAAGTGATCTAGCTAGAAGTATAAATATAAATCCATCCTCATGGGGTTTAGTAGATAATCCATTCTTATATGATTATCTGGCAAGTCAATTAGTTGTAAAGGTGGATCTTGCCCACTTTAGAGGGGATCCTTTTGGAGTAACTGTTGATAAGTTAAGGAAATTAAACAAAGATGTTAAAATTGTAGTTGATGTACCTGCACATAATTTAGAAGTAAGTGTTGAAGAATTTTATAGGCTTGGTTTAGAATATCCATTTAAACATATGATTGATAGAAAACTATGGAAAATCTACATAAAGCATGTTATTGATGCCGACGTTATAATAACACCATCAACATTAAGTAAAGAATATATTACAAATTCAGATAAATTTGTAGGGTTTAAAGGTGAAATAAAGGTTATACCACATGGATGTGATTTACCAGAGAGGGTTGTATATATAAATGAAGATGCAGTAGGGTATATGGGTGCCCTAGGTCCAGATAAGGGATTTATATATCTACTTCATGCCATAAAAAATCTAGATGTTAAATTATTCATAGCTGGAAGTCAATCAAGCTATATTAGAGTGAATGATCCAGATGTTGATAAGAAAATATTCAGGTTAGGTTATGTGAAAGATGTATCTGAGTTTTATAATAATATCAATGTCTATGTTCAGCCATCTGTAACTGAAGGGTTTGGAATTGAAGTATTAGAAGCTATGAGCTATGGAAGGCCTGTCATAGTAACGCAAGGAACAGGAGCTAAAGACTTGGTGGAGGATGGAAAAAATGGATTTATAGTTCCTATTAGGGATTCTAAAGCTATTGCCGAAAAAATACAATATTTTATAGATAATCCATCTGAAATAATAAGGATGGGACATAATGCTAGATTGACTGCTGAAAAATATACATGGGACGTAATTAGAGAAAAATATATAGATGTATATAGGGAGCTGGGCTTATGAAAACTACAGCAATAATAACAGGTACTCCTAAAAGTGCAACTATGTATATAGCTACATTACTTAGTGCAATGGGGTTAAGATTTAAGCATGAAAAAGTTGCGGAAGATGGATGTGCTGATTGGAGATTAGCACCTGGTAAAATATCTAGACCTTGGGATGATAATACAAATTTATTATTTGATAAAGAGAATTTGGTGGTTTTACATCAAGTAAGAGAGCCTCTGAGTGTTATATCATCTTGTCAAAAGATTTCTGAAAAAGCATGGTATTATATTTGCTTGTATACTCCACTAAGAATATCTGATAGTCTGATAAAAAGATGTTTGGGCTTATACTATTATTGGAATAAGCTAGCTGATAAAATTGCAACTTGGACATATAGAATAGAGGATTTGGAGAGCATATTTGAGGAATTTTGTAATAGAATTGGCCATCCTGAGTTAATAAATAAGAGATATATTATAAATGATATACCTAAAAATATAAATAGTGCAAAACCATATAAGAAATTAACATGGAAAGATTTAGAAAAGGAAGATCCTGAATTAACTTATAAAACGATGGATTTAGCTGAAGGATATGGATATGAAATAGATTGGTGATGTGTATGATTAGGAATTTCATCAAAGTTAGAGATACAGTTAAGGCATTGTTAATAAAACATCCAGAACTAAGGGATAATGACGAATTACTAATATTGAAAGTAAACGAAATATTTGGATATGCAAAGAAAGAAAGGCATAGCAAGTATGGGGTTGGATATTTTATACCCGAAAAGTTGCTATTGGAGAGGAAAATAATAAAATTTGAGAGTATAAGGAGAGTTAGACAAAAATTGCAAGAGGAAATGCCTGAGTTACGTGGTAGTACATATAAAAGGAGGCAGAAAGAGGCAGAATATGTTAAGATTTTTATGGAGAGGTTATAAATGGGTTATGATATATGTCTCTCAGGTAATGTATTAGAAATAGGTGGTGGAGAAAGACCACTTTTTCATCCAAATATGGATATTAGGAAAGTAGATAATGTTGATATTGTACATGATTTAGAAAAATTTCCATATCCATTTAGCGATGAGAGTTTTGATGGAATCTTAGGCATGTACATTATTGAACATATAAGTTGGCGTAAGGTTAAGGACTTTATAAAAGAGCTATATAGACTATTAAAACCTGGAGGGAAAGCTGTTCTACTAACTGCAAATTTACTTGAGCAATGTAAAAGAGTTGTAGAGGCTGGAGTAAATGAGAAAACAGTTGAAATGATATTTGGATCACAAGAATTTGAACCAAATTATCTAGGTTGTCATAAATGTGGATTCTCTCCATCTTATGCAGAAAAATTATTTGGGGATATGGGATTCGATGTGAAAATTATAGCCCCTATGCCTAATGTCTATTTTAGAGGTTATCCTGTTTACCCTTCATCTGTAACAGATATGATTATTGAGGCTATAAAGCCTCATACATCAAAGAAAAAGGATGGGTTAATGGTAAAGGTTTTGAGAGGAGGAGAAAATGCAGTAGAAGGGAAAAGAAAACACTATTTTAATAGGGAGTACTTTGAAAGTGACTGTCAGACTAGGGGTTACATACATGAAGGCTATAGGGACTTTGCATGCCATTATAAGGCTGCTGAAATTGTCTATGAGTATGCAAGGAAGCATAACTGTAAGAAAGTGTTGGAAGTCGGAAGTGGGAGGGGGTATGTCAGCCGTATCTTGAAAGCAAAGGGATTGGATGTGACTTGCTTAGATATTTCTGAGCATTGCTATCATACCAGAGTTGTTGAAAACTTTGTTCTATGGGATATGACTCAAATACCTTGGCCTTTTAAGGATAAAGAATTCGATCTAGTATTTTCATGTGCTGTATTAGAACATATCCCAGAAGATAAAGTAAATGCTGTTATTAAAGAGATGGCGAGGGTAAGTAGCTGTGGGGTGCATGGAATAAGTACCACTTCACCACCCTATGATATAGACGATACACACCAAACGATTAAACCGTTAGAGTGGTGGCAATCAAAATTTGAAGAGAACTGTCCTGACAATTACATCTATAGCCTTATGGATAAAGAGATGATGGAAAGCCCACCTTGTCAAATTCCACCACCCGATGGTCTAAAGAAAATCAATCTAGGAAGTTTTATCAATATGTTCTATTATGGATGGGAAAATGTGGATATAATAGATTTATCCGATTTTGCTAAGGTCAATGGATATATCTTCAGACAGCTTGATGTGAGGAAAGGGTTACCATATGACGATAACTCTGTAGATCTTATCTTCTCTTCACATTTGATAGAGCATTTAACTTATAATGAAGCTTTGAAATTACTAAAAGAATGTAACAGAGTTTTGAGGGATGGAGGTGTATTACGTATTGCTACTCCTCATGCAAAATTTCTAATGAAAGATTACCTTAATGGAAAAATAAGACAGTATGCATGTATCAATAAAGGTGTGGAAGAAGCAGAAACTGATCTCGATGCTCTAATACACTTATTGTTTTCTGGTCATAAGTCGCTATATGACTATTCAAAATTATACAATATGCTGAAAAAAGCAGGATTTAGTAAAGTTTATAGGATGACCCCATTTAAGTCAATAAATAAGGTAATGGAGGATCAAACTTTTGTAAGTCATCCAACTATTTCCTTAGTTGTTGACGCTGTAAAGTAATATTATCTTTTTCTTATAAGTGATGGTACTACCTTAACTGCTATATATACACCACCTATCACAACTGCACCTATTATTATCCAAGTTATGATTTGTCTAATGGTCGCTGGCCAGCCTTTTTCCTCTTCGACTATATCCTTTAGTAGTTCATCATAATCTTTTCCTTTTCTAGTATTCTTCACTAGACCACCTATATATTCCTTACCCTTTTCATTTAGTGCAATTTGATATACATCTCCATTCTTAAGGGTACGTATCTCTATATCTGCACCTTCAAAGTATTCTTTACTTACTTTACCAGTATCTATGTCTACATATTCTCTATCGACTATATCTTGTGCTTGAAGAACTAGATCCATTGCATGCATTTTAAGTTGATGTTCTGAAACTGTTGTTGCAATTATTGCAATTGCGGCTGATGCTATCGCAACTGCTATAAGTACAATAACCCATATTGGTACTAAAGCACATCTTTCTTTTGTATTACATGGTATTTCGAGAAGCATTGGAGTAGCTGGGATATTTGCTGCATCCTTTACATCAATTGGCTTACCCATTATTATTGGAATTCCTTCTGGTGTTCTACCTATTTCTTTACCTATTAGATTCTCTATGTACGATAATGGTATTGCCTCCCCAGTTCTGGTTGATAAAGTCATTGTTTCTGAAGAATAAAGTGGTTGGACAACTATGAATCTACCTGTTTCTCTTGTTTCTGGACGTGGTCTATGAATTGATAAAATTGTATTTGGTGGTAGGTTTGCAGGTACGTTATCTTCTGTATCGTAAGGAATTATTACCTTACCAAACTTTGTGGGTAATGTGTATGGATATCTTGGCATTTTATCACCTTATAGGCAGGGAGATGTTTGATCTAATATTAGGTCAACTCCTCTTAATGCTGGCCATTTGTATCCTAGTAACCATTCCCCTGCCCATACCTTTATTTTAGTAACTAATCTAGCTTTAAAAACTTTTTCGACATCCTCTTCCATTATTTGTGGTGCTGGATTGAACCAACCTTTATGCACTACTCTTTCAGATGTGTCTTTGGTATAGACCCATATATCTAACGCACCTGATGCAAACATAGTATGCCCTACTTCTAGTGTAACTTTGCCTCTTATTCTGTCTATATATATTGGAGGATCAAATGTCCAAGATTTTTCATATATTGCTACTGGGCTTCTGAATTTTATTTCTTCATGTATTATTTTTTCAAGAGGTAGATCTGGTAATGTGTATGTACCTGGTGTTCTTAAGTCAACTCCATAATAGAGAAATGTACAATATCCTTCTTTCTTCCCCTCAAAATCATAATATCCTGTTGGCATGTCTTCCAGTCTATATTCCCCTTTACTGTCTGTTATCGCTACTTTAGTAAAACCAGTATCTGTATTTTTAGCCGTTATAACAGCACCTGGGAGAGAACCAAAAACAATTCCTCCTCTTGTTTCTACAGCCCTACCAGTAACAGTAACTGTCTCTGGTGGAGGGGGTGGAACCTCACATTTTGGAGAATTACGCTCTACTAGCTCCCACTTACCCTTGATACATCTGTATAGGTCAGTATTTTCACACTTTTCTTCCCCTTCTACACATTCTGGAGTAATACATTTTGGAGAATTACGCTCTACTAGCTTCCATCTACCTCTAATACATCTATATAGGTCTGTATTCTTACATTTTTCCTCTCCTGGTTTACATTCTGGTGGGATAAAGGGTAGCAAGCCTTCTCTATACATATAATATAGAGCACCAGCTAAGAGTAATGATCCACCGATGATAAAAGGAGCTGAATCTCTTTTAGGTGATGCAACTGTAACTTTTCTTTCTGGCATATGAGTGTTAAAAGTTTTTATGATATTTAAAAATTTTTTGTCACTAAAAAATATAAAAATGGAATATGTGTTAAATTCCGCCTGCTATAACATATAATCTTTCACCAGGCCATAATGATCGGCAATATATCTTTGATAATGAACATCTTCTTAATACCAGTGAATAATTTGGCTCTAGATGATATGCATCATACCAGTAGTCTGTCGAACTAGAAGTGCCTATAAATATTATTGATCTATTGGTTGGACTTGCGTATAGAACTATAGCTTCTCTTATTTGTGTATCATTATCTATCTGTTTAAAGGTTGCCTCTGTTATTATCTCCTTAACATATAAGTCATCTAGCTCATATATTGGTCTAACACCAACTCCCCAACTTTCAACTTCTTTTACCTCTTTTTTTATTATCATTAGATACCACCAGCAGCAATTGAAGCCCAATCGCCAGATACTGCCGCCTTTAGATATATTTTTGATAGAGAGCACTTCATTATAGTTACACTTGTACCTGGGTCTAGAGGATAAACTTGACTATTTTGGTTACCAACATATATAACATCTGTATTATCTGACCTTGCATAAATAGTAACTGCATATCTCATTGTTGTATCACTATCCACCTGTATTGGGTCTGATGGTACTCTGATTGACTTTACATACAGGTCATCTAGCTGATATATTGGTTTTGTACCCACTCCCCAACTTTCAACAATCTCTGGAGCTTCTACTTTAACCATGTTACCTACCTTCTATTTTAACTATACATGATATTGAATAACTCCATGCACTGTCATGGTTGACTACTTTTACTGTAATGGGATCTCCTTTACCTACAGGTTCTCTTACAGTAAATTCTTTTGTTACCCCATCTATTATTATACCTACCCTCCCCTCTGGAAATACCTGTCTTCCCCTTATATATAAAAAACTCTCTACTAATTGTGCTCCTCTAGGGTAGCTTAAAGTTACACTACTGACTGTACCAGTTAATGGACTTGTATCTGTTTGTTTTCCTATTGATAACGGATTTACTGTTATTCTAAAGTTTAGATATTTGACTTTCTGATCTGTTGATTGGGTAATGGCCTTTTCAATTCTATCTAGTCTCTCTTCTAATTTCCTATCCACCCTCCCACCCCATCAGATTTATTTTGGATCCTCTGTAGCTGGTCCTCCACTCTCTATGCCCCTTGGATCTACCTGTACTACTACTGTAACATCCCCTCCAAACGGTGTACCTGACATAACGGCAAAGCCTGACATAACGGGACCCAACATTGTGTTGACAGTTACCATTTGTCCGCTATATACTGGTATTGTCAATATTTGAGAGAAGCCACCACTTACTGCTTTACCTATTTTTAATACACCGTCTGCTCCTGCTGTATCAGTTGCTATAACTTGTTTTAGATATGCTTCTTTTCCACTTGCTACAGTATATAGTACTCCAGATGTATCAAAAGTACCACTTGTTATGCTTACAAAGTTAAAGTCTATTGTTCTTACTTCATCCAGTGGAACTACTAGGTTAGATTCTTTTGTTCTCTTCTTTTCAGTTACAATTATCTTCTGTGCCATTTTAATCCTCCTCCACTTTCAGCATACATTTTCGATAATTATCAAGTAACCATCTAGGTGCTGATATTGGTTGATCTGGATCTCCCATCGTCACAAATGTACACCGTTCTTTTCCATCAATGAATCTTTTGATCCTTTCAAAGTCAGTAACCACTTTGTATGAATATACTGTAACAAAGAAGCTAGCATATATTCTCTGTGCCCTGCCAACGATGCCAGGATTCTCTGCATTGAAATAGGGTACTAAGTCTTTCAATGTCCATAGCTCTGTCTGTGGTGATGGATCTTCAATAGGAGAACTTTCTCCATCCCAATAACCGATTTTGCCAGGAATGTCTCGTACAGAGATTAAGTTCATTCGATCTATTCTCTTTGGATACGAAAGATACACTTTGGCAGTAGATGGTGCTATACCTACGAATATCTGATAGATTTTATCTTCTTCCTGTGGCTCAAGGTAATAGCGTCCTTCCTCATCAGTAGGTGTTTCCCATCCCGATGTCTCTCCTGGATTTATAGGATTGCCATTGTTAAACTCATATCCTTTATATACTGTAGTTTGCTGTTTCCTTACTAGCCTAACTACCCAATAGCCCTCATCGAAAATCAAGGCAACAAAGAAGTTTTCCCTTGGAATGTATTGATCTATTTCCAACATCTTTATTATTCACCTCCTGGGAGCTTTTCTTGATTGGTCTCCCTTCTGCAAAGAAGGGAGTTAAGGGGGGCTTTATGCCCCCGCAGCAACTATATCCAAGAGTTCTCCACTTACTGTCAAACCGCTTACTGCTACTCCAGATGTCGTATCTATGATCTGTATCTCTATAGCGTTTGCTGATATGCCTCCACTGACTATACTTGCCACATATCTGTTACTTCTTAGATTAACGAGTGCCCTATGTACTACGGAGAGTTCTGGTATCTTTACTGTCTCATCTGTTACTGTTTTCGTTGTAAATATTATTCGTTTTCCATCAACTTCTATGTAGATATCTTCTCCTGTGGCCATCTATGATCACCCCGTATTATGTTTATGTTGATGCTATCTTTGCCACTTTCACAGTGTTCCCATCAGGCTGATACGTTGTTGCATCTAGGAAGCTTCCTAATGCAAATGTAAAGCCTCCCAATCTTATTTCTAGTGTGCCTGCCTCTTTTGCCTGAACTGCTATTTTTACGTCAGTGTTTGGTCCCCAATACATGGTTGGCAATGGTATCAATGATATACCAGTTTGTGGGTCCCTCAAACGACATGCCGAAACATCATAGTACAAGATATCTGTCCTACCAACATTGATTTTGATTGTTTGTAGCTTAGGAGATGCCGACTCTTCTACAATGTACATTGGGAAAATAAAGCAATCTTTGTGCACTACGAATGGATTTGTATCATGTGTTGGGCTGTGTATCCATGTATCAAATCCTGTGTTGTATCCTGGAGCTGAAGCGGTCTTAACCCATCTCCATGTATTATCAGCTTCTGCATTCGTATATGTTCCATCTCTGCACAAACCTACATGTCCAGGCCTAATTACCGACATACCGATTTCATTGTCTCCAGCGTTTATACCTCCAAATCTGCGATCATCCAAGGCATTCTTTGCTACTTCTAGTGCCTGTAGCACTTTATCTTTCCTGCTATCTATAAATCTCCTTTCAACACTCCATGGAGGGAAGAAGAGCTCTGCATACTGTGCCTCGAAGAGCTCTCTTTCATCTGGCGTTAACGGTGTGGTTGCAAACTCCTCCTTTTGGATCGCTAACCTTACCTTTCCCATGATATCACCATTACGGCTAATAATAGATATGCTATTTAAAATATGGTATACATGCGATTACAGTTTATTCGAAAAGATTAAAAGGTAATATGTTGTATTGTGTACTTATGAAGGATGATAAACTCGTAACAATTACAGTAAGGATACCTAAAGAAGTATATGATAGAATGGAAGAACTTGTCAATAATGCTATATATGCGTCTAAGTCACACTTAGCTAGAAGGGCTATTATTGACTACCTTAACAGGAATCACCCTGTAAGATCTAAAATACTTGCTTAAGCTAGTACTTCCCCTGCCTTTGGTGTAGGTGCTGCTGGAACTGTTTTTGCTGGTACTACTTTTGGTGATACAAGTGCTGGTGCTTTTAGTCCTGCCGTTGGTGGTGAAGGTGCTGGAGCTGTCACTGGGTAGAGAGCAGAGAATATTCCTCCAATTAAAGCAGGCACACCGTACGATAGACAAGCACCAATTGTATCCTCTGATGTTATTGGTCCCTTGCCTAAAAGTCCTAGTACTCCAAGTATCGTTGCAATTCCTCCTGCTCCAATACCTGCCACTACTGATGGATTACCCCATGCACCAATCCCTGGTATTATTGGTCCATATATCTTATCTGCAAATTCTCTCAACACAAATGTCTGTGCTGTTCCTATGGCCGCTCCAACTATTACTATCTCAGCCTTCATCTAGACTATCACCATCTTTACGATATCTAAAGATAATTTAAAAGATTAACCGTAAATATGACATTTTGACATAATGACAAAGTATTTAAGTTTGTGATACCTATGGGATAAATGTGAGAAAAGTAAGACCAACTGATGTTGATGAAGAATTATATATCCAATTTGGAAATAAATGCAGAACTGAAAGAAAGAAAATAACGGATGTACTTGAGAAGCTAATGAAATTATATATTAAGAAGGGAGATGAGATTTTCAAAGATTTATAATTTTCCTAATTCCTCTGTGATCTCTTCTCTTAGCCAACTTATTATAAGTCCTGCTCCATACATTAGTGCACCAATTATAAATATGCCTGCCACTACTTTTCCAATTTTATAGATATCCATACTGTCTTACTCTAGTCCACGAAGTTCTCTTATCTTTGCCCTCACTACTTTAGGTTTTGCTATTGCATATCCAAAGAAGCCACCAACCATTGCTCCGAATAACCATATTAGGAATATATCTTTTATATCAAGATTTCCTGCTGTCTGCATTATATCACCAAGAGCTAATTATCTTGCTTATTTTTAAAGCTTTCTAGTATTCTACCGTCTAATGCTGATCTTAAATTCTTTCTTTGCATCTATTACTTCATATGGCTCTCTTGGTATATCATGGCATGCATTTCTGTACCATGTACAACATAGAGATGCTTGACATTGTTCTCTATCTTTTTCTTTGCAATAAATGATCGAAGCACATGGATTTCCATAGAAGGTTAAAGCATCTCTATCCCATATCAAATACTTAATAAACTCAGATGACTGCGGATGTCCTGTTCGTTTCCAATAATTAATCCATTCATTGAACTTTTCTTTTGTATCTTGCACCGATTCGTATACAGATTTACCATCTAGTAATGAAAATAGGATTTGATTTGCTGATTCAAAATATCCTTTTACATTCTCACAATATATGAAATCTTCTTTATATCCTATGAATGCTCTTGCTCCATATCTGATAATCATGAGTCCTAATTCTTTAGCTGTTCTACATGACAAAAGATACACTATTCTGCCCTTCAATTTATCTGGAGGGTGCGGACAATAATGTATACCACACCACCATACAGGCATTTCCAAATCACATGTCCACCAGAAGTCCCAACCATGTCCAACTCCAGCAAAGAGATCTGGATCAAATTCATCTATCGCCTGCTCTATAGGTTTCTTAAGACATAAAAAACCTTCAATTATTCTAACGTTATATCCTTTTGATATAGCATATTCTATTGATGGACTGAGTGCTTCATATAAATCTCTACCATGTGTACAATGTAAAGCCCTAGCAAATAGTACCCTTACCATTATTTTATCTCCTAATAAATATTGTAAATTCTATCTTATCATCTGGTGGTGTTGTAATTGTGTAACATTTGCCTTTATACCATACACATGATAACATCTTCATGCACTCTATTCTATCTATTATCTTTTCACATGGCTCCATATTATCACCATATATTAATCAGCCTATTGTTTAAAATTTTTAACGTTTAATAGATATCGTAAACTCTACTTTATCATCTGGGAAGAAAGGAAGGGTATGACAGCTACCATGGTACCAGATACAGCATGGTATTTCCATACAAGCTTCTTTATTAACTATCATTTCACATGGTATTAGTGTTGCATATATATTGCCATATTGCACCAATGCATCTCTATCCCAAGCTAGATATTTGATGCACTCTGATGCATATGGATCTTTGAAAAGTTGTTTCTTCCAGAATTCGATCCAAGTGTTATATACGTTTATTGCATCCTGAACAGCAACGCACACTGGCTTACCATCAAGCAAGGAAAAAATAATCTGATTTCCTGCTTCAAAAAACCCTCTAGCATATGGATCATTATATGGATTCTCTATTTTTCCTTTTGTAATCCATATCCATTCTTCTTTATAACCAATGAAGGCTACTGCACCATAATCTATTATTTTATGACCTAGCTCTCTACCAGTTAAACATGACCATAGGTAGACAATTCTACCTTTTAGATTATCTGGTGGGATTGTGCACTCTCTATTACCACAATGCCATACGACATCTTCAAAATTATCTGTAAACTTATCATAGTAACCATGTGCCATTGCAAAGAAAAAGGATGGATTTAATTCATCTAACCTTTTAAATATTTCTTGCCTATTAAAATATCTACCAACTAATTCAAACGTTTTATACTTTGACTTTGCATACTGTATTGACGGGATTAGTCCATAAAATCCCTGAATACAATAACGGCAATCTTTTGGTCTGCAACATAATATCCAACTCATGGAGTCAGCTCTTGCATTAATTTCTTTTCAGCTTCAAGAATTTTCATACCTAGTGGTGTTAACATTTCTACTTCTCTAAGCTGTTGTTCTGGAGTCAGTACGTATGGATATCCCATCATATACACATTTACTAACTTGCCCATCTGATACTTTTTCCTTATTCTTTCTATAAGTAATTCTAGTGGTATTTCTTCTGGATCGAAATCTGGCCTTGTTTCTAATATTCTATGCCATATCTCATCATTTGCCTCTGCATGTGCTAGAATTTCCCTTGGGGTGTAAAATACCCCATCAATCTCCAAGTATGGTATATCTGCTTCTCCTAATCTTTCCATCATTCTAAACCATTCTCTTACCCGCTCAACTCCCATCTATATCTACCTCCTTAACTTATATTTAGTTCTTATTATATTTAATGTGCCCATAGATATGAACAAAGCCATTAGCATATATGGCACCAAGGATATAGGTTTTAGCTCTAAATGACCTGCTATAATTGCAAAGTGTGTTGCTCCTGGTATTCCCTCTGGAATATCTGTTACACTTACATATGCTAAACCTGGAGGTACTGATCTAACCCACTTTGATCCTTCTACTAGCTCTCCTTCCTTCAATATATAGCCATACAATATTTGTTCTGATGGTGTATTATTCCATACACAATATTTTATTTGGAATGGTTCATTCTCATAGACAGCTTCTGGGTATTCAGTCCATACTATTTCTATAGGCATATTATCACCTTGTAATTACATATCCTCTTCTAGATACAATTGCCCATATAATTCCTACTATTGCCGCACCAGCCGCTAGAAATAATACTTCTTTTGGTATTGGAAGTTTAGGTGGTATTACAGGTGGTTTTGATATTTCTGCACTCCATTTATATACATCTGAGTGGGGCTCTGAGTGCCAAACATATGTATCTATCATATCACCTCCTACCAGCTTGGCTCAGTTTCCTCTGTACACCATACCTTTACTCCGAGGTTCCAGGTTCCAGGTCTATCTGGTACAGTGACTTCTATTGGTATGTGCACTACTGCTCCTGGATTAACTACAGAGTCTGTGACTAGGTGCTGTAGTACGTTTTCCATTCCGCCTACAAACTCCGATACCTTTATGTTTATCCTATCTGCGTTTTCCCCTGCATTCTTTATGTATAGATCACATATTTTAGCCGTTGTACCTACTCTGAAAGGTCCTGCATAGAATCTGCTGGATGGATCTATTTTCGCATTGCAGAAGCCTCTAATTCTAGCAACCCAGGTATGTACATCCGCCATTTTATCACCTCCTACCAAATTGGTTCATGCTCCTCATCACACCACACCTTTACTCCTAAAGGCCAATCACCAGGTCTATCTGGTACTTCATAAACCCTTATAGGTATTCTTCTATCCTTACCAGCTTCTAGTGGAATATCGATAAATGCATCTACAAGAACTCTTTCATATGGTGTATCTGGAAACTCACATAACTTTATATGAAACGTATCAGATTTATCTCCAATATTTTTGAGGTGGAGATTTGCAACTATTACATTAACATCTCCTGGTCTAAATGGACCTGTATAGAAATCGCTATCTGGTAATATCTTTATATTGCACTTACCCAATTCAGTCATTGTGAAAAATCTAATGTCGTATACTCTTTCTGAATCTATAAATATGTCTTCCCATTTCTTTTCATCTTTATTATAATACGTTGCCTTACCTTTCCTATAGACATCACGTTCAGTGGTTGCTTGAACACAAATTAGTGGAGAAGATGATTCATGTTTTATCATTATATAGACTCTTTGTCCTGGACTTAAAGCAATTGGATTTTCTTTAAATATGGTATAAACTAAATTTGCTTTACAATATTGCCCTTCTAAATCATCTGCTCTCACATATGTATATCTAAGCCATCTCTTATGATCAAATGGATATCTGTTTCTCTGCTCTTCAGTGGCTAAACCAATATAAATCCTTGGATTACCTGGTACAGTTGCTATCATTTTACCAATTACTGCCCCAAAACCTACTACTTTTCTTCTACTATTTACAAGACTTTGAGAAATTGCAACCTTATTGGAAAAAGGTAAGCCACCCCATTCGACATCTGCATCTAATGTAGACTGGTCATAATCACTACCTGATGGAGGGGTTGGTTTTTCTAATAATTCTACATATTCCATCATGATCGCCTCCTAATTAATCCGTATAGTACTATTATTGATCCCATACCTATAGCTATATATGGTAGATATTTTTCTATTTTTTCATAAATCTCTTCTGGATAAGTAGGCTTTTTTTCAGAGTGGCAAGCATTATCGTACCAATAACAACCATATTTTTCACATTCCTCTTTTGTTAGAAGATCTTCGCATTTTGGTCTCTCTGTATGGCATGCATTGTTATACCAATAACAACCTGCTGCTTCACATTCTTCTTTTGTTGTAATATCTTCACATCTAATCTTTGTCTCTGTCCATGTAAAAAATATCAAATCTGTTTCTCCTGCTTTCCATTTTTTCTCATTTGGATCGTACACTGACACATATCCTCTTGGATAGACATCTTTCTGAGAATGACAAAATAGCCAAGCACCAGGTATCTTGTAATCTGTCTTTACCATTAAGTAGATTTTTTGATTAGGTTCTAACTCTATTGGGTTTTCTTTGAAGAAATCTATAGCTAGATATGGCTTTACAATATCTTCTATATCCTCTGGCTCAACATATGTATATTTTAACCACTTTTTATGATCATGAGGGTAGTTATTTCTTTGGTACTCTGTTGCTATGCCGATATAAAGACGCTTATCACCTTCAGGAGGAAATACAGATAAGAATTTAGCAATTGCTACTCCATAACCTGTTAATCTTGTCCTATCGTTAATAATACCTTGTGATAACGTATATTTTGGTATTATTGGAGAAATTGCACATTCAGCATCTAAGGTTGACTGATCATAATCACTACCCAGTGGTGGAGTAGGTTTATTAATTAACTTACCTATATATTTGAGTTGATCCATCAAGTTTAAGAATGATAAAAATTGCTATAAAAATTACCGTCATAATGACATAATGACTAAAATTTAAAAATTACGAATCTAATTATGAATTATGTCTTTATCAGATATTATATCGACAATATTGCTTTTAGTACTGACAGTAGCAATGATCACATTCTTATTAGGTCTTATAATGCATAGCTTTGATATAATGGCATTATCGGGAGCTTTATTTATAGTATTTATATTATCTTTACTTGGTTTACATGGCCGCATTAAAGAGTAAAAAGTATGCAGAAGAAATTCTGCAATATTTGAAACAAACTAATAGAAAGATATTTAGAGCTGATTGGATTGCCAAATATCTTGGCGTGACTAGCCAGCATGTCGGTGTAGGAATCAAGTATCTAAAGAAGAAAGGTAAAATAGAAAAAATAGGATGCAGAGTTTGGATGTTAAAGAATTAGTGTCATCTCACTATGTATTGATCTTCCACTATTCCATGTTATTTCTATTGTATGGAAAATTTTAGTATCATTTTTCATTAAATTAAAATAGAAAAACCCAGTACACGTCTCATTTGGCCGTAATACCTTCGAAGTTATATGTACTGTTCCATCAAAAAGGACTATTCCATCTTGATTTCTTGATCTTACGTAACAAGTTATGTTATATGCTGTAGCATCACCTACATTTTTAATCCATATCTCTGCATTTACTGTACCATTTTTACATAGCTTGTAAGATACTCTATCATCAAAGGAAATTATCTCTACATCTGCCTTACCTTTCGCTACTTGTTTGAATGGATTTGCTACCCATAAAAATACCAGTAAGATCAGTATCAGTAAAAGTATTGTATCAAATGTCTTTAATTTAACCATGGAAGGATTATCAATCTACTACTTTATAAGTCTATCCCAAAATAATAAAAAGATGTTAGGTAGGTGTGCTGATTTGCTGTTTATTCTGCCGTTACTTTGTTAGGTAGTCTTTTACAATGTTCCTACCAACCAACCATAGCACTCCTAGGAATATCAGTGTCTGTAGATCTAGGCTTCCCAAAGTTCCTTCTGCTGCCATATGATAGGGTTAAGTTAAAAGTAGCATAAATATTTTATTGTCAAAATGACATAAAAATAAAGAAAAGTATATATAGAGATAAATGATTACTCAAAGAGTGACCCTCAATAGCGATCTCCTATTACAAACTATATCTGCAATATTAGCAATAGTAGCTACACTGCTAGGTAATAAATGGATAAAAACAAAAAATGAACTGCTCAAATTGACTAAGCTAACCACTAAAATTGCTACAGCACTCAAAGTGACCTCAGACGCAATAGAAGATGATAAAATAACGCAAGAAGAGGAAAAGGCAATTGTCAGAAAATGGAAAGACGTTATAGAGGAAGCAAAGAAATTTATCGAGACATAGGCTGGATATCTCTCCTCTGATGTGTGAAAAAAATCCTTTCCTCCTAGGCTCCTCTCCTCACCAGCCGATGAATAATGAGGAGGAGAGACCAGATACCTATGTCATCGGTAATTGAGGTAGGAGGATTAAAATTCAAGAAAGAAGATTTAAGAAAAAATCCACTAGTTGCAACTTTAACTGCTATACTATTAGCTCTAAAGGAGTTAAACAATAAAAAAGTAAATGATGTTCTAAGAAAATTTGAAATTATAATAAGGGATTCTCAGGGTAAAATATATAGATTCTAGAGCTTCTTTACACGAGTTGATCCACAAAATGGACAGTGTATTTTCATATCGTATTTCTCATAGTTCTTATAGACTACTCTGGTAACTTTAAATTTCCTTTTGCATTCTATACATTCAAATTCATATAGCATTACTTTTTAATCTTTTTAAGTTCCTTCTTTAATTTTTCAATTTCCTTTTTTAATTCTTCATTTTCCTTCAATAACTTTTCATAATCTGGACTTTTTACTAACTTTTCCCTTGTTTTTTTAGATGTTAATTCTTCAAAAGCTCTATATGCTGAAAAAAGTTGTGCACCTAGGAAGGCGGCTCCACGCATTACATGCATTACTCTATCCTTATCACTTATGCTATCATCCGTAAACCCTCTATGTATACTTGCTAGTGCTCCTCCTGTCATCACACCTGTTGTCACTGATGCTTTAATCATATTATCTAGATCATCTATTGCTTCCAAAGGATTTTTATCTAAAGTAATTTCAACAATAGCTGTTTTCTTTTTCTTTGGCATATACAGAAAATATAATTTTATAATTTAAGAAGCTTTTGATGTCTATGTACATTCCATGCAAATAAAAGCTCAATTAGTGGAAAAGATAATACTGTTATCATTAGTGATGCCAAGCCAGGGATGACTTCATTCTTTACCTGTTCTAATATCTTGGGATCTGCATTGCATGGTAAAATTGTTGTTTCGGTATCTTTCACTTCTATTATGAAAGCCTTAGAAATTTTTCTATCTCCAAGTTTCCTAAATAGTAAAACGAAAAATCTATTATTGAACCATTTACCTAGACCAAATTCGTATTCTTCTATAGTTATTGCTGGTAACCATCCATTTGATATAGCTTTCATATAACTAACACTTTTTCCTTCAAGATCTGGACATGGAGGTATCTTCTCTTCTTCAAGTTCAAGCATGGAGATAATAAAGGTAATTACATTTAAATTAATTTATGTTTAAGTAAATAGTAAAGCTTAAATAGAACATATATATTACGTTATCTGATGATAGATAAAGAATTGAGAAATAAAATTATTAAGGAAGTTAGTGAGGGGGCAAGTTATAGAGCTACAGCAAAGAAGTATGGTTTATCTGTTGAGGGAGTAAGAGATATCTGCTTAAAAGCTGGTGTGAGAAGTAGGTTCAAGAGTATAACTACTAAAATGAGTGATGATGAAATTATAAACGAGATAAGAAAACATAAGGTTATAAGTATAAGGGATTTGGGTAGGGTTCTAGGATATAGTGATCTAACAAATAGAGCTTTTAGAATGGCTAGGGATGGAAAAATTTACATACTCAACATAGGAGATAGAAGATACGTTTTTGCTACTAAAGATGATTTAAAGGAGTGGTGTACGGATAGGATAAAGAAGATGCCTCGTAAGTTAAGGTTAATTTTTATAGAAAAATTAAGGCACCTTGGTATTGATATTAAGATGAAAAAAAGTTATGCTCTGATACCAATAGATAGAAAGTTGCATAAAAAGATAAAGAAGAAGGCATCTAAGGAAGGTTTAACCATAAAGGAATTTGTAGATAAGCTACTTAAGGAGGGGATGTAGTATTGGGTGTCTTAACAAAAATTACAAAGATTAATGAGGAGTTGATAGTCGAAATACCAACAGAGATCTTGCCAGAGGAGTATAGGATAGGCAGAGCATTTATAAATAGACCCTTATACGTCTATGGTAACAGAGGACCAACATTAAGAGAAGGATATTTTGAGGCTATTGAGGCTGCACGTATTGGTAGATACAGAGTAGGATTTACTATCCCTGAATCAATGATAAAAGAGTATGGTTTTCCTAGAGAACTTAGATTAGTACGTATTTTCTATCCTGCTGTTCCTGGAATAAGAAGAGAAGGAGTATGGGTATCTGTACCAGAGAGACCAAGAATTGCATTGAAAAGATATACTAGAACTCTATGGCATGCACAAATTCCAAGGCATATAACTAGGTCATATAGTTTATATGCTTTCCCAACAAGAAGACCAAGACATCCACTTGCAATATATAACCCGATTATTCAACTAGAGTGGATTAGTGATAAGATAATACCTGAAGTACCTGACGTTTATCATCTTGGTAGGTATTACAAACCAGAGTGGAAAGAAAAGAAGTGGATATGGAAAATTCCACCTAACTCTCCTTGCTTTGAGCCTGTAATGGTTGGATTATCTCTTATAGGTGCTGCACCAGCCGCACAATGCTTTTTTGAAGATGGTACAGTCTATATCGACATTATTTTTTCACCATCTGCTGGTAAAGCTGTAGCTAGAAGACTTGGATATGCATACAGAAACATGGTTGTTAGGAATTATAGCCTTACAGAGGAGATGAAAGAAGAGGTTGACTATCCGCTTGCATTAGAATTTAGAGCTACCTATTTGTCTGCATGCCCAATTGAATTTTATCAATCATCTAGAGATAAACATATCAAACTTATTGATGCACTTGGTATAACTGTATCAAACATGATGCAACTTACATATGTTAGAGCGGCTGAAAAGAAAGAAACGGTACAATTAACCCTAGATAGCTTTAATCTGAGAGAGGCTTATCCTCATTTAGAGGGACCACTTGCTAGAGTAACACGTAAAGAGGAAGGATATTTTGGATTAACTGAAGATGATGAATTGGTTGAGACTATGGGATCTGAAGAGCAGGTAAAGATAGACTTTGGTGAGGCTGAGCCATTTCCATTCTATAGATGCTACAAATACATTCGAATAATTAGTGAACATACATACAAAAGAAGAGGGGGTAAACCATATGTTTATCTGAATGATAAGATAGAAAGTTGGCTGAAAGAAATGCCAGATAAGATTATAGATAAAAATGGATTTGTATGGAGGGTATCTTAATGGGGATAATAAGATATGGAAAGATCGGTAGGATAACTGTTGATTTAGATACTAGGGATATAGATGCTCTTATACATTGTTTAGAGGTATTCAAAAAATATGGATTTACTAAAAATTTGAAAATAAAGAAATCTCCAGGTGGTAAGGGATTTCATGTGATTGCATTCCATGAAAGTGATGGTGTTCCATTTAATATGTTGCTGAAGATAAGGGCGGAGGCTGGTGATGATCCCATGAGAATTCTATGTGATAGTTTGGATGATAGAATGATACAGGTGCTATTTACTAATAAAAGTAAAAGAATAGTAAAGGTTGGAGAGCTATTTAGAAAATATGTCACAAATAAATGAATTCCTAGATAAGATAATATGTGGTGATGCGTTAGATGTTTTGAAAGAGATTCCTTCAAACTCTATTGATACTATTATAACTAGTCCACCCTACTGGGGTCTACGAAATTATGGTAAAGAAGCATACAAAATATGGGGAGGGGATCCTAACTGTAAACATGAATGGATAACTGAAATAGCAAAGCATGATAATCTAAGACCCTCTAAGGTAAGTGAGAAGACTATAGTTGGCTCAGGTACGACATGTGTAGTAGCTAAGAAACTTGGAAGGCACTATATTGGAATTGATATCAACCCTGAGTATTGTAAAATGGCACAAAGAAGATTAAACTTTGGTGAGAAACTTGAAAAATTTGTGGATATTTACTAGTGATCTATGACCGATTACTTTAATATCCTAATATAGACTGTTGCCTTTTTCCCTTCATCACATACAAGATAAACCTTTTTGATTGCTCCTCTTTTACCAAAATCAATATTTGTCGTTAGGCCAGGAGCAAGAGGTATCTGTGGTCTTCTCCATTTATTTACAGCGATATACACTGGATCGGGACCAGCATTTGTTATATCACATGCAGTCCAGTTTAATCCTTTACTTCTGCTATCATAAAGCATTTTTACTTTATCTGTAACATTAACTTTCATATCATAGATCTCTCCTTTTGCTTTACTTTTTTCTAGGCAGGATTTTATCTCATTAATAGCTTTTAGAAGTTCTTCAGATCTATCTTTTATGATAATCTTTTCTTTTACTTCTCCAATCACAGCTTCTTTATGGCAGATACCATCACAATAAACACTTACTATTAAATCGGTACCGGAATTATTTTTTACATAAAATTCTGTGTACTTCTTAACTAGGAAAGGAGGATCAAAATAGAAGCTACCTTCACTAAAATCTAAGTTAACCTCTTCCCCATCTATTATCCATTTCCATTCCAAGAAGTCACCTTTTGATACGGATAGATTATAAATAAAACATACTATGCCATCTGGAAGAGTAAACTCATAGACTTTTTGTTCTTTCCCTGATTGAACTAAAGTTTGTTGATATGGATTTACCAAATTCCTTAAAGGGAATGATCCTAATGAAATCCTATACATCTTATCATCTCCTTAGATATGCTATTGCAACTATTGCAACACATGCAACAATTCCCAATACTATCAGCCCTAAATAAAGCATTGTATTGCCATTTATTTGTAGGAAGTATTCTTGTGGATACATCCTTTGTACCATATCTACCTCCTTGCCAGATAAACTATCAAAGCTCCAATCACTATACCAATTATTATTAGTGTGGCTCCCCACTTTAATCCTTCTTTGAATTGATTTTCTGACATGAAATATTGTTGAGGAGATATCCTTTCTATCATCTTGACGTACCTCTCCAAATTGCTATTATAGCTACTGTAAACGAACCAATTAAAGCTATTGCCAATAGTAAAGGTACCCAACTAGGAATATTATTACTCTCTAAGAAATACTCCTGTGGATGTACTCTTTGTATCATTCTAATCCAATTTATCAATAAACATTTAAATTAAAAAACTTATCCCAAAATATGCCTCCATCTTCATCAAAAGTAGTCATTACTGGTGCTCTCATATCTGGACAAAGAATTAGAATTGAAGGATATTACTCAGCGTCTGGTGATTGGCGACCAGTAGCAGTTAATGCGAGTGGTGAACTGCCGATATCAGTATCTGCAACCGCTGAAGTATCAGGACAGCCTGTTAGGGTATCAGGTGAAAGATCTAGGATAGAAGGGTACTATCCTGCAAGTGGTGATTGGAGGCCTATCGTAGTAAATGCCTCTGGACAGCTTGATATATCTGTTACAGCAACAGCAGAGATTTCTGGGCAAGCAGTTTGGGTGAGTTCTGGAGAGGTAATTAGTAAAGTATCTGGAGAGACTGTAGCTATAGAAACTCCAACAAGATTACGTACTGGATACATAAAAGAAGTAAGTAGTGTAAGTGGCGGTGTTTCAATAGCGGCAGGTAGTGTAAAATCAGTTGTTATAAAGGCTCTACCGAGCAACTCAGGAGATATCTACGTAGGTGGAAACTTAGATGGAGATATGCCTTTTTCTGGGTATGGATTAGTCTTAGGAGCAGGAGAGTCAGTAAATCTAGATATAAACAATCTAAGTGTCCTAAGAGTATATGCTACAGTAAGTGGTGACAAAATAACTTGGGCTGGCGTATATTAGACAATTTGACAATAATCTTTAAGAAGTAGATTCGCTATAGATTTTATCATGCCAAGGATCTCCATAGGCGGTACAAGAGAATTAGAAATAGTAACGAATATTAGCGGACAAGCAGTATGGGTTGGAAGCGGTGAAATTACAGTATTATCTGGTGATGTTAGGGCAAGTCAACTGGGAGCATGGGGTGTTCAGGTTAGTGGAGCAGTACAGGTAAGTGGAGAAGTTGGAGCAACTCAGGTTGGAGCATGGGGTGTTCAGGTCTCGGGAGCAGTACAGGTAAGTGGAGAAGTGTCTCTACCATCTACACAACCAGTAAAGATCTCGGGAGAGACTGTTATAGCTAAGATCTCAGGAGAGACTGTGGCTACTAGTGTTAGCGGACAACCAGTAGACATCGTTATTCCAACTGGTATAGTTACAGATGCAGTGACAACGGTAGGTTCAATATCTGGTGGAATAATTCTGACATCGGCAGATTGCATTTCAGTAACCGTAAAGGCACTATCAACGAATTCAGGAGATATCTACGTTGGAGGGTATACAACAGGGAACATGCCATACTCTGGATATGGTCTACTACTTGAGCCAGGAGAGGCTATAAACGTAGACATAGACAACATTGGTAAGATACATGTGTTTGCAACAGTGAGTGGTGACAAAGTAACATATATAGCAAATACATAATATGGATAAGATAATTACAAGAGATACTGCAACAAGATTAAGTAGAAGTAAGCATATATTTCTTAGAGAGAATCCTCACCTTGAAAAATTATTCAAAAAATTACAAAGACTAAATATCAGAGTAGTTGATGACATAAAAAATAAAAAGATAAAGAATGAAATTAAAAAGATAATGATTGATACTGAGGTTACATGGAGATTTAACAGTGAGGGTGTGCCATATCTGACCTTTGAGAATCACCTCCCTATGAGAGGGGACTTTGGAAAAGCTATACCAAAGATTATAAAAGAATTAGAAAAGTTGTGATAATATGACAACAGTAACTGTAAAGATAAATGCAAGTGCAAACGATGGGTATACAGAGGGAAATTCTACAGATTACTCTGATGCCCATCAAAATGCCGTATCAGCTTCTGATGGTGTTGAGTTATATATAGGACAAGACTATATAAGTGATAAGCACATAATTCGAAGAGCTTTTTTGAAATTTGATACAACCTCCATACCATCTAATGCTGAGATACAATCTGCAAGTTTATACCTATATGGCTTATCAGATTATTCTACTGAGGATTTTACAATAAGGTTACAGAAATGGACCGGAGACACGCCAATAGATACTGATGATCACACACAATACGATGGCGTAAATTATGATGATGGGACATTTAATACACAAAATTTTGTAGTAGATGGTTGGAATGAGATAGTGATATCAAATTTTAATCTGATTGAGAAGGAAGGTTATACTAAAATATGTGTAAGACATGACAAAGATGTAAGTGAAACTCCTTCTTCAGCACAATCGTCTGTGAGAGTAGGATCTTATGATTGGGGTGAAGATTATGCTCCTTATCTTGAAATAACATATACAGTTCCAACTGTAACTGTGGAGATAAGTGCAAGTGGTGATGATGGCCTTGTCTATGGAGAATCTGATAGTTACTCCACGGCTCATGATACTGCTACAGGTTCTGACTCTACTGGTAAGTATCTAAATGTAGGACAGCAGAGTAGAAGAGGGATATATTCCATCGTTAGAACTTTTCTGAAATTTGATACAACATCAATACCTACTAATGCCGTAATAGAATCAGCTAGTTTATATTTGTACGGTTATAGCGATCCTCCAACGAAAGATTTTAAGATACGTTTACAAAAATGGACTGGAGATACACCAATAGGTACTGAAGACTATACTCAATACGATGGTGTAAATTATGATGACGGTACTTTTGATACATCAGGGATGGTACTTGAGGGTTGGAATGAAATAAAGATATCAAACTTTGATTTAATTGAAAAAGGGGGCTATACTAAGATATGTGTAAGGAGTGAAGATGATATAAATCATACTCCTCCTGCACAGGCGGAAGAGAACGATGTAGCAATGTTCTATTCATATGACGGTAATCATCCTCCCTACCTTGAGATAACATACACAACTGCTGCACCTCCACCAAAGCACCCAATAACTCATCTGGATAAGGGTCCTCATCCACGTTCAAGAATGACTTTTTATCCAAGGTTGAGCTTGTAAAACTAATAACGCTTTATAAAAACTTCTATAAGTGATTTTCTTATCTTCCTTGTATTTGCTGCAATCAGCTAAGAATAGGTCGGGAGATACTGCTCAAGGGAGGTGAGGGAGGGCTGGAGCAAGGGGGTGATGAAACGGGGGAGAGGTGGTGAGGATGGGATGCGGGGAGGCATGAGCAGTATCTCCCTCATCAAATCTGTAATATATGTATAGCTATTTAAATTTTTCTATTGCTAATTCTAAGGATTCAACTATTAGCTTTCTTACTTTCTTATCTTTTAAACTATTCTGTAAACTTCTTACTAGAACATCCTCTATCCACTTGGTGAATCTACTTTTTGCTTCCTCATTTGTCAGTTCTTTAACTATTCTTCTTATGAAAAATTTTATTGAGAAGGCTCCTATTATCGTTAGAATTATTCCTCCAAGAATGAATCCTATTAAGGTTACGATTATTGAGGATATTAAATCTTCCATTTTATCCCCCCACCTCTAATCTCAAATTATTTTCTGATAGATTTTCATCTTAAATACCTCAAAATTTGCTTCAATTCATCCATTTTGCCTTCTAGAAGCTTTCTGCAAGCAGGACTGCCTTTTGCTATATCGTATTTTCTACAGAAGTTATTGTATTTGCATTCTCTACATTTCATAAGCATCACTATAATGGTATTCAACCTTGTTTTATGTCTATTCTATCTTCTGTAAAACTTCTTTTACTTTCTTATGATCCTCCTTCAAGAATTCTCTAATTGACTGTTCACATTTCTCTCTTTCTTCACCTGATAGATTTCCACAGACCCTTTCTATAATTTCCTCAGGTCCACTTTTCTTTGTTAGCTCCCATAGTTTTTCAAGGTATTTTGTTCTAAGAGTTGCTGCTTTAGCCGCAACTTTTTCCAAATCTTCTAAACTTTGTATCTCTGCAATATCATGCCTTAACTCTCTTGCTTCCTTTAGAACCCAATTTGCTATTTCTCTTTCAGCTTGTGGTAACTTAATAATCTCATCTGCAGCTAAATCTATCCTCTCCATAATATTCAGTTCATCTAACGCAATACCTATCCTTCTTACTACTTCTTTATGATCTATACCTTCTTTCCTAGCAAATCTTATAGCTTCATTCAAAGCCGCTGAAACTGTTGAAAGATGATCTCTAGAACATGTTAGGCATGCTGTTCCTCTTTCTTGCTTTGTTTCTTCTTCTTGCTTTTGTTCTACCACTAACTTCTTTCCTTTTCTACGTTCTGAAATTTCCTTAAGTCTGTTATAGTGATTTTCATATATCTTGAATATCTCGTCATAGTTTGGTCTAGTTATAAGACTGGCCAAAAAACCTCCAGTAGCATCTATTAGCTTCATTATTATTTGTGCATATGCTTGGTTCATAGCTCTTCAAATATCTTCTGTTTTATTATTTCTGTTTGTCTGCTAATCCACTCAATTCCTCCCTCAGTGTTTATTATCGTTGAATATAATTCAGGCCTATCTTCTTTTAGCCATCTCAATACCAGATCCACGTTAATCTCATCTTTATATTTCTCAATGATTGGACCAAATTTCTCCTTAAACCTGCGACCTGCCTTTTTTATATCTTCTGGCGTAGTTGACCACAAATCTTGATTATTTTTAATTGCATTGTACAGATCTACTGGTGTTACTTCTTTAATTGATTCATTGAGTATTCCTCTTGCTATCTCTATTGCTATGGTAGTAATAAAACTAAATCCAAGTTGCTTAAGATTTAGATTTATTCTCTTCACCTCCTTTCTTTGCTTTCCTCTTTCTAGTCATCCTCTTGGGTTTCTCTTCTTTCTTTTCCTTTGTCTCAATTTCTTTCTTCTTTTCTTCCACTACCTCTTTTTCTTGCCTGCCTATCTCTATCCCAACTGGCTGTGTTGTAGGAGATGGCTGTGCAACTTCCCACTTTTTGCCACATGATGGACATGTTATCACGGATTGACCAATTGGTGCAGTTATAAGAGCATTGCAGTATGGGCATGGTAACTGCATTAGAGTCTGAGTTACATCTGTATATCCTTGTACAGTTTGTCTTATTGGCGTAGTTATGGCTCCTTCTTCTGTCAAAGTTCTATAGATAGCCCTACCTATTTCTTGAAATCCTCTCTGAATAGCACCAGCTATAGCTTCTCTTGTTTTACCTTTTTCATCTAGCTTTTTTTCTTCTAACTCAAGCTTTTTCTTTTCTATTAGAAAATCATAGTCTGCCTTTGTCTTTGGCTCTATATCTGATAAGACATTCTTAACAATTTTAGCTATATCATCCTTTGTAAGTTTCTCCTCTTTCTCTTTCATCACTGCCTGCACTGCTGACATTATTCTTTCATCTAATGTTTTCTCCCTGAATGCTCTGAGTTCATTTTCTAATTCTCTTATTCTTGCTTCGTCTCTTTTCCTTAATTCGGCTTCTAGCTTTTCTATCTTTTCTCTATATATGCTATGAAGTGATGGCTCTTCTTTCTTTTCTTTTAATTTTGATACAGTCTCTTTAAGGTCTTCTAATTTTTCTTTCAACTGCCTTAACTCTTGCTCTTTCTGCCATAACAGGAAATCTTTCATCGTTATTGTCCTGTCACTATCATGTCTCGCTGGCGTTGGTCCATAACCTGTTTGTTGTGGTATGGTATAAATTCCTGGATTATTAGAAAACGTTGGAGGATTGTATATGTATGTATGGGGTTGATAGGATGGCGGAGATATTGGGTTGTAGTATTGTTGCAGCTGTGGCACCTGTATTGACCATGTATGGGAATGGGGATTTGTGGTAAGGCCTACCTGTGGTGGAGTAATACCAATTAGGCCTATCATATCTGCCTGATTCTGTTGATACTTACTTAAGTAATCTTGCAGAGCATAAGCATATTCTTCAGCTATGTAATTCACTACCCTAACATTGTTTATACCTGATCCCATCTGTAGCATATCCGCAGCCAGTTCTTGGGGAGATGGCAGGCGGTTTATTCTCTTTATTCTAGATTTCAATAGTTTAATAAATTCTTTCTTGACTGGGTATTGTGACATGAAATCCTCAAAAAATTTCTCAGGTGGTTCAATTTGTGGAGGAAATGGTAGTAAGCTTTCTTCCTTTTCAGTGTTTTCCTTTGTTGTCTCCTCTATCAATTTCTCTAACTTTGTATCTTCATCTTTTACTTCATAGTCGTAAAGTTCTTTCATTACTTTCTTACAAAAATCTTTAAACTTTACAGGTATGTAGATCATCTTGTTGCCTTTTAGTTCTGGTACGTATTTTTGCAACCTAAAGTGAGGGCGAGGAGATGTATAGTATCTTAGTTGCCATCCATCCTTTATGAGTTTCAAGATTTTTGCTTCTGTTAGGTCATCACCTTTTGGGAGTTGGAGATCTTTTCCCTCTTTGGTTGCCTCTTCTTCCGCCATAACTTCTTCTTCAAAATTGTCCTCCTTACGCACTTCTTCCTTCATAATATCCTCTCCATCTAGTAAGTATTATGTGGTATATATAGTTTAGTATTCAATCAAATGCTATATGTTCGATAGTAACGATAGATAAGGTAGAGATCAACCTAGTAGCACCCCGTCCAAATCGTGAATACATACTTTGTAATATATGCACTCTATCCTCTTTACATGTAGTAATCATATGGTAGCCATATCTTATACTTCCTATAAGCCTATCTTAGACTATCTTATACGCATATGAATTATGCTTAGATGCATACATGGATAGGTATACTTTGCACTGATAGGGAAGCCTTTTGGCAATTCCGAAAATTTAAAAAAAAGAAAAGAGATAAGGAGTTAGATAGCATACCCATACCGAGGGGTGATAGAAATGTCGGTATATAAAACTTTCGGTGAAAAAATAAAGGCAATACAAAAAAACCCAAAACAAATACAAAAACCAAGGGGGTGATTGAAATATAGGATTCGACAGTCATTACTGTAGGGAAATTTACTTCACCATAAGATATCTAGTAGAAGACCATCTTAACAAATATTACATTCATGTGCATGGTATAAAAAATCCCTTCGGATCCTTGAGATGGTGCGGAGAAAGCAAGATAAAAGATGATGTGGGCAATAGATTTGAAATTTTTTGGATGCTAATACCAACATTTCCTGACAAGGTCAAAAAGGAGATGCATTATCTTATCTTCATTAACACTGACGAATTTTGGGTGGATGATGCTCCTTATTTCAGGCAACTTGCTCTAGATTACATTAAAAGATATATATTCCAAAATAGATACAGAACTGTGCCGAATCTCAACAATCTGACCATCTTTGTATTTGGAAAACAGCATGGAAAAAATGGATTTTCATATAAGAAGAAGGACGGTAAGGTTGTAAAATATCCAATATCTACAAGATATAACGTACTTTTTTACTCCACTAGAGGAAGAAAATATCGCCTAACACCATCCCTTGCTTTGAGAAACATACTCCTTACCCTTGCAAAGTTTTTTGGCACTAGGGTAT
>Ga0190310_1000061_pt1 | contig 39532 bp, 33 predicted proteins | sample 48700778_MG_FD_165059 | JGI IMG/M metagenome (GOLD analysis project Ga0190310, IMG submission 165059) | Hydrothermal vent sediment bacterial communities from Southern Trench, Guaymas Basin, Mexico - 4870-07-7-8_MG | ecosystem: Environmental > Aquatic > Marine > Hydrothermal vents > Sediment ... | reverse complement strand
CCATATATAGTTCTTATACTTTAAAGACCTACCTTACTAGACCTTCTAATAAACTATATATATAATATCATGATATAAACTTTAATAAGTCAAATAGTAATGAGAAAAATAAATTATTAAATCATGCATTTTTGATGAATTAAAATTAACTGTAAAAACATTAGTCTCTACAATGAATCTAATAGATAACACTACCATTTAACTAAAGGTCCTGGCTCGAACCCTATTGTCCGCATATACTCATTATATAGATCATTTACTTCTCTTAACCAATTACTTAATTTATCTGGTGTCTCTGGATACTTCTGTAAATAATATTCCATAGCCTTATCCATATACATTTTAACTATTCTTAATTGATTAAGTAATGATGGTCTTGTCAGAAGAGATAAGGCTCTTCTAACATTTAATATTATTTCCTCGGCTAAACTAGCCTTTGTACCAAGATCATATATTGATCTGCCATCAACTATTTTCTTAGCTAATACAAATTCTAAGTCATCATCACTCATAATCTGTAAGTACATCCTAAGGATATCTAAACCGGCTTGCTTAGCTCCATAAGCCTCCATGTAATCCTTATTAATACCCCATAAGCTATATTCATCAACTCTACCTTCTTCAAGAGCCTTACCTAAATATTTTGAAACAATACTTGCTGCAAGCATTGACGAACCACGTCCACCTCCATGAACAGGGTTTACAGTATATGCTGCATCACCAATAACAGCTACATTCTTCCAAACAAGTGTTGGTAAAGGCCTCCTTGTAGGTACAAGCCCTCCTCCAGCATGAATTAATCTGCCAGGATACATTCCTCTAATATACCTATAGTAGTTTAACCTTGGATTATAGTCTCCCTTACCCCATATAACACCAACACCAATATTTGCTATAGAACCGTCTTTCTTCGGAAACAGCCACCAATAACCACCAGGTGCCACTCTCTTATTAAGAAAAATTACTGCATAATCTTTGTCCTCACCACTAATAGGCTCTCTTAGTTCGATAACCTCTCTATAAGCAATATTATAGTCAGTCATGTACGGTCTTTCAGCTATAGGATATTCACGGGGTAATCTTGAACGAAGCGCTGGTACTGCACCAGAAGCATCTATAAATGCCCTAGCCTCAAGATCTCTTTTTATCCCCAACTTAAGATCCTTTATTATAGCTCTCCTTGCAAATCCCCTATCATCAAGTTCAATATCTATGAAATGACTATTATCATATAGTGTCGCTCCATTATCTAGTGCATTCCTTAATAGCCATTGCCCGAATTTCAATGAATCAACACTTACTCCTTCACCATAGACAATTACTGAGTAATTACCGCTTGGACTTACTATTTTAACACCCTTATAACTACCGTTTAAGACTTCTTGCGGAGGCATCCACCCAAGTTCTTGGAAGTGATGAAGACCTATTGCATCGCCACAGGCTCTCTCGCCTATTTTATTTAAGGGTTTTCTTTCAACAATAGCCACTCTATATCCTTGCTTTGAAATTAGCCATGCAGCTGTGAGCCCAGCTACTCCTCCACCAATAATTACGACATCATATTGTCCGGCCATTTCATTGACACCAAGGCAATAAATATATGCCTACACTATTTAAAGCAAATCTACCTATATTTATATACCGTAGAATACAGAGCATATAGGTTACGGAGGCGAGCAAGTACGAGTGAACAATACACACCAAATATAGGCTATACTGTTATTTACAGGATAATAGCTCTGGGAAGCAGTGCTGGAAAAACTAGTCTTGGAGAGCGGGTTGTTGAAGGACTTAGAAGAAAAGGCGTAGTAGTAGCTGTTATAAAACAGACTCATGAACCACAAATAGATCCCGGATCAGATCCTGGACGGTACTGGACTGCAGGTGCAAATGTAGTTATTGTATCTAGTCCTGAAGAAACAACAGTCTTTATGGAGTCAGAACATGATCTTAGGAATCTTGTAATGAAGTATATGCCATATCATCCACTTGTCATTGTTGAGGGATTTAGAGGAGTCAATGTTGGTAAAGCAATTGCTATTATCGAAAATGAGGAGGAACTTCAACATCTTGCTAAGGAGCCTGGACTATGGTTTATAGTTAGCCATGACTTTGATCTTGTGAGTAGTGCTAAGGAAATGGGATTAAATGCATTACTATTTGAAGAGGTAGATGCTCTAGTAGGAGAGATCTTTAAGGATTCCATACAAACTTTATCATCACTTATGAAGCCAGAAGATTGCCGAAAATGTGGTTTTGGCTCATGTATTGAACTTGCTGAGAGAATACTACGTATGGAGATTCAGCCTATAGATTGCCCTATACTTTCTAGAGGAAATATTATAGTTAATGATAGAGTCCTACATCTTGATCCTTGTATGCAGACTATCTTAAAGAACCTAGTTCGTGGATTCTTAGCTAGTATAGAGGGCGTACCCAGTGGAGTAAAGAAAATACGTATAGAGATAGAACTCGGATAATATCTATGGTAAAATCTTTATCAGCATTCCTTCAACAAGTATCGGACTATATCTAGAGGCTATATTCAATGCCTCCTGGAGTCTAATAGCACTACTACTATAGATCGTCATCAATGGATCACCTCTATTCACACGATACCCAACTTTAGCGTGTAGATATACTCCTGCTCCTTTATCAAAAGGTGCACCGGCTGCACGTGCAATAGCAGTTATTGCAGCATTATCTATATGAGTTACAGCTCCCTCTATAGGTGCTTCAATAGTATAGGTATGACTACCAATTGGTATATCATCCGGCTTAATATTAGGATCTCCTCCTTGCGCCTCCACGATCTGTTTAAACTTTTCATAGCTTAATCCTTTCTCAAATATGCTACGAGCAACCTCCAGACCATGGCCGGACGGTACTTTACCAGATAACTCTATAACTAACCCAGCTATACTCATAGCTTTCTCAACAAGACTCTTACTACCTCTTCTCTCAATCAATGCCTTCAGAGCCTCCATAGCCTCTAATGCTGGACCCGCTGTTCTGCCTATAGGCTGGCCTCCATAAGTAACAGCGACCCTTATACCCATACCTAGTCGTGCAGCCTGCCTTATGAAAAGACCTGCTAATTGATCTGCTGCCTTCATATCCTTTACTTTAGCTTTCCTACCAACAGGTATGTCAATAACTAGATTATCTACGCCCATAGCAACTTTCTTTGCAAGTATACTGGCAACCATTTGATGCCATGGATCAATACTTAGCTTTCTCTCAATATTAACGAAGATATCGTCTGCTGGAGCAAGATTGAGTTTACCACCCCATGCAAGTGTAGCTCTTATCTTACGGGCAATCTCCTTAAGTTCCTCAGGAGAAAAGTCTACACGAGCAAGTACCTCCATTGTATCAGCCGTACCTGCAGGACTAGTTATAGCACGACTACTAGTCTTTGGAATCAATAAGCCTACCGCTGATATCGTGGGTACAGCTAATAATGCAATCTTACTATTACCGGGAACGCCGCCAATGCTGTGCTCATCATAAACTGTATCTTCAAATTCTATACGACTACCAGTCTCAACCATAGCCCTAATTAATGCATTAAGTTCATCCTCACTAAGTTCATAATATAATTGGCTTACGAGAAATGCAGCTATTTCAGTCTCACCATATATACCTTCAACAACATCTTTAATCCACATGAACATTTCATCTTGACTAAGCCTTTGCCCATGTAGTCTCTTCTGTAGTGAATGAAAACTTGGAGGTACAGGTACTGGTTTTAAACCAATTATATCCTCCCTCCCTATTCTTAATTCATGAGCTACATCACGGCTGACAAGGATCTTCCCTGGAGGCACCATAGTCTTAGTTATAGCTGTAAATGCGCCTCTTGTACGATCTCCTTTAATTAATCTAACTCTATTATTAGGGCCTAAACCAAGCTCTTTAGCATCCTTCTCATTTATTATGACAACGTTCCTCCCTATATCAAAGTCTATTGCTTCGACATTAAAATGACGAGTCTCTAGATGAGCCATGGATACCACCTCCTTCAAACTTTTAAAGTGGAATTAAAGTGGAGGAAATACAGAAAATATAGATGTATCATTACTAATAAGTATTTCTCCTATTAGAATAACTATGAATATATATGCTCAGTACCGGATGGAACACCTCATCCCTTGATAGTCGGTGCAGTGTTATATACTTCGCTATGTACTTCATCGCATCATATATAATATTATTAGTCTATTCATTATATAATCTTATTCAAAGACTTTGAGTATTAATAACCTAGTAGGATTTAGATCCTGTTTTTAATATACCATTATAGGTTCTCCAAGAAGTATGCGTAGTAATGTCTTCATAAGATATGGTAGGGTAAGAACCGTCTTTAATTTACCCTTTTCATCAACAATTATGATCGATGATACATGTAGATTACGTGTTAAAGTTAGTAATTCCTTTAATGAAGTATCTTCTTTGACAACTAATGGCCTATCCTCCATAATCTTCTCTACTGGTATATTTAGTGCGCTTTCAATGGGTATATTTAGTCTTGCAAGATTAAAGCCTGCAATAAAGAATGAATATCTTGGCCTACGAGAAAACATACGTAGAAGCTCAAATTCACTAATATAGCCTATAGGCCTCCTATTTTCATCAACTATAACTATTAGAACAGGATGACCCGTAGCTATTGCCTTTAACACATTATAGAGTTTAGTACCCTTACGAGCAACAATATAGTGTGTTGAGGGAGGCTTATACTTACGAATAAACTCGCCAATACCAATATTGAGTAAACTGTCAACATCATGTTTCTCAAATACTCTCTTAGCCCTAGCTTTCTCTCTTAAAGCTCTATTCAATAACATCACACTCTGAAACGTCTAAGTAATACTCTAGTACCCGCTATTCTTTACTTGGTTTTCTCGAAATAAATTGTTTTCCCATGAAAAGTAACTATTTTTATCAACAATGGCCTATTAACTAGTCTGAGGCTACGTTGATGCAAAGATGACATGGTGACTAGATGATGATAGAGGGAATAACAAGTGATGTAATGGTTTTCTACATATTAGCAATAGCATTAATTACTGGGAAAATTCTTGAAGAAGTATTTATTCGTTTCAAATTCCCAGCAGTTTTAGGAGATCTTATTGCCGGAATAATAGTGGGTGCAAGCCTATTAAACTTGTACATAGTAAATGATCTAACTAAAGCCATAGCTTGGTTCGGAGTATCTTTACTTCTATTTTATGCTGGATTATCAACTAGATATAGTGAATTCATTAGGTTACTGCCTATCGCAGGCTTATTAACCATTGGCGAGGCCATAGGAGCTTTTTCCATGGGGCTCATCGTAGGTTTATTTGTAATGCATTATGGATTACTAGAATCATTTTTCCTCGGAGCAATACTTGAAGCTACAAGCATTAGTCTAACCATAAGGACTCTCATGGAGCTAAATAAGCTTCACACTATAGAGGGGTATACGGTTATGGAGATAGCCGTACTAGATGATCTAACGTCCCTCATTACTATAGCAATAGGTACATCAATCGCTATGATAGGCACTATTAATTTACCGAATGTATCACTTGTATTTATTAAAGCATTTGGTGCATGGATAATAATAGTATTTCTATTACATAGATTTTCAGATCGCATCGTAGGTGTAATTAGTAAGTTTCATGTAGAAGAAGCATTAACTTCATTACTAATGGGTTTATTTGCAGGAATAGCTGTCCTCATGTCAATATTTGGCATATCACCACTTGTAGGTGCATATGCTACAGGACTTGCATTATCTGAAATACATGGACTACGTCACTTAAGAGATACTTTTCGCAAACTTGCAATAGTCTTTTCAACAGTATTCTTTGTAACAACAGCTGCAGAGATAGATTTAAGAGCGGCTCTTAAACCGGAGTATCTAAGCTTTTATTTAATAATGGTTCTTGCAGCATTTGCTGGTAAAATAATGGGTGCAGGGTTAACATCATTTATACTAGGATTTCCAGCTAGATCAAGTCTAAGAATAGCTGTTGGATTATTTCCCAGATGCGAGTTTGCCATAATAGCTGCATATACAGCTGTTTCATTTGGATTATTAGGTGCAGAAGCTTATTTATCGGCTTTTATAGTCGTTATAGTAACTAATATAAGTACGCCCATCCTTCTTAAGAAAGTCTTTGCAGGACCTGAAGTTAAAAGCGTTAAACTAAGATTTCCTAAAAAGATCCTCAAAGCCGGAATGTAGTGTACTACTTAGTTTTTACAATTATTCTCCAAAGCCTTCCAAGAATTATTGGTGTAACTATATTTGATGCATATATTAACATTATCGTTGATGCAAATACAAGGTCACCTATTACATGATAAGCCCTACCTATTGATGCTATAATTAATGCAACTTCAGCTCTAGGCATCATACCTATTCCAATGAATAATGCTTTCTTAATATCAAAACCTGTCACATATGCTGTCACAGCACAACCTATTATCTTACCGATCATAGCTAGAAGTATTAGGACTATTATTACTAATAGATTAGATGCACCTAGTATATACGGCTTTAGATCTATTGACGCTACAGATATTATGAAGAAGACGAGTGCAAATATATTTGGTATAATACTGAATCTACGTACTATTCTCTCTATCCCTCTTACCTCACTAAAAGCTAATCCAACAGCATATGCACCAACTACAAGACTAAGATTAACCCTTACACTAGCCCAGGAAATAAACAGTGTTAATGCTAGAAGCAATGCTATACCAGTATCTTCCAAGTGCGTTAATACAGACACTCCTCTCCATAAATAACTAGATAATCTATGTAATATAGTTACGGTAGCTACATAAAATCCTATAGCTATTAGAGCAGTTAATGCTAATTCTATAAACTCTAATTCTGACGACATGGCTATGGCCGTACTAAGTCCAAGCACTATAAGGCCACCGATATCATCGATAACTGCGGCTCCAAGTATAACAGTTGATACATCTGTTCCCATAGCACCTATCTCGGTTAATGCTCTTGCCGTAAGACTAACACTTGTAGCCGTAAATATGGCTCCAATAAATATGCTTTGAGCTACTGAAAAATGCAGAGCTAATCCACCAATATATCCTAAAGCAAAGGAAAAACCTATACCACCTACCGCGACTAGAAGAGATGATTTAAGATATTTCCTAAACATATGGAACCGCGTCTCTAAACCAGCTAAGAATAGTAGACTAATAATTCCTATCCACTTAAGAATAGATAAATGCTCAAGATACTGTCCAGAAAGTAGTCCTAGAACAGTTGGTCCAATAATTAGGCCTACAAGTATATCTCCTAGTACCGGAGGATAACCAAGATGATTAATTAATTCCTCCATAATTTTAGCTAATGCTATCATTAAACCAAGTATCAGCAATGTATCAGCTATAATGATTTCTTCCAATTCCGTATTCCTCCACTATATCAGAAACTAATTATAGAATACATTAATAATTATAGTGTATCATCAGTCTTCACTAAAGCATAAACGTTTTATTTTACATTATAGACAATTAATATATCCGGCTGATAGTTTGCCTCGGAAGATAATAGTTAGAACCATGAATCCACTATATCTACCGTTTATACAGTATTCAAGGAAAGCTGTATATAATATTCTAGATATATCAATAGAATCGGGAATAGATATACCATTTGCCCCTTTACTTAGAACTCCATTTGATTTACTTGATGGTTTTGTAAAGTATGGTGTATTAAAGAAAAATAATGAACACTATAACGTGCTCTCAGTGGATAAAAACTTAATTAGAGAGGCTCCAATAATCATACCAGAATATGAGGAATCAGCATTAATATTGAGAAGAGCTGGATACCCTTATAGAGGATTTATACTCCCTATTCCATGGTATTACATTGAAGTATTCCATATAAATGGTAAGCCATTGATCTGTAATCCTAAAATAGCTATAGATCTTATTACGACTTTAATGACAAGAATAATTACCGTTATAACTAGCTATGGGCTAAACCTCTTAATTTTTATAGATATAGATGATAAACTTAAGTCATACTTTTCTAAGCCGAGACCTAATGAGCCTTGGACATGGAGCCTACTTATAGAACTACTACGAAAGGTAATTAGTCGAAGTGATGCTGAAAAATATGGTTTTATGTTTTGTAGCAAGCCAAGTCTATTACTTATTGAGTCCTTATCTTCATTACCGGTTGATTTTATCTCATTAAATCCTTCATGGTATACGGTTGACGAGCTCTATTCACTATACAAAATACTAAAGGGATACAATGTATATCTAGCATATATCATAGATCCAAGCGAATACTTGGATAAAAGAATTAGTAGAATTATAGAATTATCGGGAATATTTACTAATCGATTAAAATATTTATCAACAGATTGCAAGCTTATACATATTTATAATGAACAAGGATTTAATGGAATTATTGAATATGTAAAACAATTGCCTATACTAGTTGAGAAAATAAGTCCTTATTAGTCATTGTGTCAAATTATATTCTTAGGTGAATGTATATAATGTATATAGTTATGTCGAGAAATAGGCTCATAGGTATATATGACTCATTTGGTGATGCTTTAAAAGCTCTATTAGAAGCTGGAGGAGGAGTCATTTATCGTGGAGAAATAGTTGTTAAATTAAGTAGTGATGAAGTCCTAGAATTAACTGGCATATTGGCGGAAAAGATTGAGCCTATAGAAGCCCCTGTTGTTAAAAAACATATGGGAAAGGAAGAGAAGATATCTATAGTACTCGATCAGATGTATAAGGGGTTCTTTACAAATGTTTTAGCAAGGGAGTTTCCAAGTGCAGAGATACATGAGATCGTGGGTAGGGGATTGCCTAAGCCTGTCAAAGTAGAGAATATTGTTAAACAACCTGCACAAGATGATTTTGATGTACTAAACATCATAGAAAAACTTTCAAAAGAGGGTCATCGTGTCATATTCTTTACTGGAGATAAAAGACTTGCTACACAAGTATCATTATTAGAAGATGTTGATGTTGTATATGCTCCTCCTAGTGAATTTACTGGAAAAGAAGCTTTGGCAAAGTACATGATTGAAGAAGTTAAGAAGAGAATTGTTTCTAGAGGATAATCTTTAATCCTATATTCTCTTATATTCTAGCATTGGTGGTACTATGGATAATCGTATTTCTAAACTTGCTAAATTGATTGTTAATTACTGTATAGATGTTAAAGATGGTGATGAGATAATCGTTAGTGCCGGTTTAGAGGCTTTACCATTAATTAGAGAATTGTATAAGGAGATCCTTATCAATGGAGGATATCCTTTAATAATCAATATACGTGACGAGGTACTTGATGAAATCTTTTACAAATACGCACCTGATAAGATACTAGAACATGTGAGTCCAATTGAAAAAATGATCTATGAGAAAGTAAATGCCTTTATATCAATACTTAGTCCAAGCCATACAAAACCACTTAGCAACATAGACCCTGAGAAAATGAGAAAAAGAAGTAAGGCTAGATTCGAACTAACAAGGATTTTTATGGAGCGTAGTGCTAAGAAGGAATTAAGATGGACTGTAGCACCTTATCCAACAAAAGCATTAGCACAAGAAGCTGGTATGGGGTTACTTGAATACATGGATTTTGTATTTCGTGCAACAATGGTTAACCTGGAAGATCCCATTAATGCATGGATAGAGAAAGCTAAAGAACAACAGAAAATAGCTGATTTTCTTAAGAAAGTTAGTGAGCTAAAATATGAGGGGCCAGGCATAGATCTTTATCTACGCGTTGATGGTAGAATATGGATCAATGACGATGGTAAGTATAATATGCCTGGAGGCGAAGTCTTCTCAGCACCTATAGAGGATAGTGTTGAAGGATATATAGAGTTTGATTACCCAGCTATATGGCGTGGAAGAGAGGTCGAAGGTATAAAGCTTGTTTTCCATAAAGGAGTAGTCATAGAGGCTAAGGCTAGACGTGGCGAAGACTTCCTTAGAAAAATGCTTGAAACAGATGAGGGAGCTAAAAGACTGGGTGAAATAGCTTTTGGATTAAACTATGGTATTGATCGCTTTACTAAGGAAATATTATTCGATGAAAAAATTGGTGGAACTATTCATATGGCTCTCGGAGCTGCATATCCAGAAACTGGAGGTAAAAATAAATCAAGTATTCATTGGGATATGATTAAAGACATGAAAAGACACAAAGTATATGCCGATGGAGACTTAATATATGAGAATGGATATTTCATAAAAGAAGTACTTTAGTGTTACGGCTTTTTGTTTTTCTCTCTACAATTCATGATTACGATAAATTAAGGCTATTTAATATCATCATATATATTTGTACAATATCACTACATATACTTGATGCACCAGTATTCACTATGTCAATGTATTCACTATAGCCGCCGACAACGTCTGGTTCTAAATTAAAGTATTGCATAGTATATTTGATTAGTGTATCAATTCTTAACTCACGAAACATTTTTAACGAATATTCATATCCACTATTAATCTTATCTAATTCTCCATAACTATGTGTTCTTTCAGACTCCATCAAACTAATAATATTCGGTGGAGTACTTGCAAGTTCATTATAGAATTCACTTATAAAGCCTTTTGTTATATGATATGATCTAGTCTTATACATTATTGGGAAATTCTTATGAAATAATTCATTAAGCTTCTTTATATTTTCCATATGCATAGATAATGGTGTATTAATGAAACTTACTGTAGATTCTTCATACCCGTTCTTTATATCCTTGATTATTCTTCTAATGGTTCTAGAACTAATAAAGCCGTCAATAGTTAAAGCCGCACAAATAGTATTCATATTTAGAAACACCTTATCATCTGAAATAGATGTAATTAATTTATTAATCCAAGACGGTATACCAGGTAATGTTAAATAGTGCTCAATACATGGCTTGCGACAGGTTTTACTCATAATTTTTATATCACTCCATATTCTTTTCTTAAATAACCATTTATTATCTTTGAATATTCCCCTTCTGCAACGCTTTATGAGATAAGATATTAGTTTATGAATATCACTGTCATTAAGTTTCTCTATTAATCCATAATTCTTTATATCACTATTTATCTTGTTAACAATAACTACATAATCTTCTTTCAAAAGATTACTTATACTACTATGCATGTATATCATCAAGATATACTTTGTTAATCATTTGTATATGTTTACACCTATATATACATATCTAAGAAATAGTTAAAACTATTAAGAATATATAAAACCTTTATGAATGCATTTAATGATGATAATATTGCTTAATGAAAAGGTATCTGTTCTTAAATATAAGACATATTATTTAAAAGCATTATATAGATCGATATTATAACTTTTTCAAAATGACGGCTTTATCCTATAGTTTTCTCAACTATCCTTGCATTATATCTTCTAACAATAGATTCTATTTTATATTCAATACGATCCACTATTGTTAATAATCTATCTTTAACTGGAGCTTCTGCATATAATCTGATCTTAGGTTCGGTACCACTTTTTCTCAAGAGAACCCATGATCCATCCTTATATTCGAATCTATAGCCATCTATTGTCAATACATTAATTGGATCGCCGAGTAATCCGTGCAATTCCTCGATAAACTCATTATAGATCTGATCTCTTTTATCTATGGGCTCTATATAGTAGCTCCTACGATCCCATGGATAATCTGGTATGTTCATTTCATCAAGTATTTTATCAAATGGTTTTCCTTCTTCAATGACTGTTTTAACAATTAACGCTGCCTGCCATACGCCATCTACCCATGGACCCCAGCTTGGATCAATTAGTTTCCATGGCTCAGCTGCAAGAACTATATTCATAGTTCCTAATTCCTTTACTCTTTCATGTGTTTTACCTAGAACATATCTTTCAACCCTACCACCCATCCTTTCTACAACTTCATCAACAACTTTACCTGTATCAATAGATACTATTACAAGTCCCTTTCTTTCTTCAAGCAATTTAGCAGCATAAAATGCTATAATACGATCCTGCCTAATAAAACCCTTATCTGGACTAAGAACAGCTAACCTATCTGCATCACCATCATGAGCTAATATCACATGCGGATTAAAACCTCGATAAACAGGTAATAGTTTTTCTAAAACATCCTTCCTAGGCTCTGGAGGTCTTCCCATAAAGTAGCCGTCTGGATTAGCATTTACAGTATATACTTTTGCACCTATTTTCCTTAATACTGTTGGTGTAACATAATAACTAGCACCATTTGCTAAATCAACTACAATGGATGGCTCAATAGTTTTTCTCTCTGGAATAAGTCTTTGAGAGATATCGTCTACGTATTCATCAATTACCTCTTTAGCGATAAAGAAGTCCTTAGCAATCTCCCATGAACGGGGTTGGACTCTGTCAAGATACTCCTCAATTCTATTTTCTATAGATCTTGTAAATTCGTACCCATCTTGATCGTAGAATTTAAATCCATTGTATTCTGGAGGATTATGGCTAGCGGTAACGGATACTCCTACAACACCATGCCATAGACTAGCATATGCCGCTACTGGTGTAGGGGCCAAGCCTATGTATCCAGCTTCAAGCCCTCCTGCCATAAAACCGCTCATGATAGCTAGGCTTAACGTAGGACTAGTTATCCTTGTATCATGTACTATATATGCCGTACCATTATTACCAATTATTTCCGAGACTACTAGACCAAGTTTATAAGCCAAAATAGGATCTACGCCTTCTGGATATACTTTTCTAATACCAGCAGTACCAAATAATCTTCCCATTGAATATACCCGTGGTATAGATAATTCATCGTGAGACAAAAACCTTACCATAGAAAATTCTATGGACTTAAACTAATAATGATAATTATAAATTGAACAGAGTTACCCCTTCTCTAATAATGCATAGAAGAAACCTATTGTTCCATGTCGATGTGGAAAAGCCCTCAATGTACCATTCAAGAATCCAGGATCGTAAGGACCATTCAAGAACACTAGTTTAGCGTTTTCATGTTCATTAATGAATTTTATAATAACATCCTCGTTCTCTTCTATAAACATACTACATGTACAATAAAGTAACCTACCTCCTTTTCTTAAAATCCTCCATCCAGCATCAAGCATTTCATATTGCAGCTTTGCAAATTCTGGTATAGCATCCTCACGAATTCTCCACCTAAGATCGGGGTTCTTAGCTAATGTACCATCACTTGTACATGGAGCATCTATAAGGACCTTATCAACAGATTCCTCTCCAAGAATTTCTGGAGCTTTTCTAGAATCCATCTTATATATCTTGACAATGTCTATGCCTGTTCTCCTAAGGAGATCCTTCATTCTCTTTATCCTAAGATCATCTATGTCAAAAGCATATATAATGCCATCATTTTTCATAAGTTCAGCCATATGCTCAGTCTTACCTCCTGGCGCAGCAGCTAGATCAGCAACTGTCTCTCCAGGCTTTGGATTAAGTATTATAGATGCGACTGCAGCAGCTTCCTCCTGGATAACAATATGTCCTTTCTTCCAAAGTCTTGATTTATTAAAAGAGTACGGGCCTGGAAACCTTAATATAGTCTCTACTATTTTACTTTGTTCTACCCATGGTACATCCTTTGTAAGATCCTCGATTACATCAATTACAGATGTTTTAAGAGTATTTACTCTAACGCTAATCGGCATCTTTTTATTTAGGGCATTAAATAATTGTTCAGCTTCATTTTTAAGTAATCCTATCATCTTTTCAATAAACCATTTAGGAAGTAAATATCGATACTCTAGTTCCTCAATAGCTGTTTTAGGCTTGTATGTATAACCCTCTAATTTTTCAAATATTCTCCAATAATACATTCCTATATATGGATGAGACTTACTAGATATAACGCCTGCAATAACATTTCTTAACCTCTTTTTAGTGGCTTGACTTGGTCTACGAAAGACCATGAGTTCAACGGCTAATCTTAAAGCTGATCTAAGCCATGGATCAAATATATAAATAGGCCTAACATTAGTTATGTCTTCAATAATCTTGTCTAAAATACCTTGTCTTTTGAGTACAGAGTAATAAATAGCTGTTAGGACTCTTTCAATACGATCACTGATTCTATGCTTTTCAAAAACCATTCTCTTAGCATGCTGACTAGGTTTTATTCTCTCACTCCATCTTAAAGCCTCTAACAATACAATCAACATTTTCTCATCAAGCTTTATCTTAGGCTTAGATTCCATCAAATCATCACCATACTATCTTAAATATATTCTAATTAGATAACTAATTAAGATAAGCTACATGATATGACAACTGCGATCGGGATTCTATTGGGAAATAGAAGGACATGTAGTCACTTAGACAGATACTAAAAAATATTTGAGTTTATTTGACGATAATACTGATATTATCTCCTACTTTTAATGAATAATGTAAATATCAGTAAAGCCATTACAATCACTATTAATATCTCAGCTATGATAGCAAGATTAGCTACTGTTCCAACCTGTCCTTTTAATGATTCTTGTCCTTCCGACAATGTTGATATTCCTTGTGTAATAGAGGTCTTTACATCATCTATTTTACTCTCAAGATCACTTTTAACGCTTGTTAACGATGATTGTACATTTCCAACATTACTATTAACTTCTTCAATAAGAGTGGTCATACTGTCAAGCTTATCAGTTATTGATGCTAGAATCGTGTCAAGCTTACCAATGATTACATCAATGTTTGAACTTATCGTACTACTAGAGCTTTCAACAAGACTATATAATTCATCAATTCTAGAGCCAACACTCTCAATATCACTGCTAACTTCGGCAATACTTTGATTTAGTTTAATTTCAAGATCAGATATGTCATTCTTAGTAGCTATTTCTGGATAATAGTATACTCTAACTGTAGTGCTATAATAGTTGCCTGCTTCATCAACTGCTTCAAACATTAATGGATTCAAACCAATATCTAGTACTACTTGCATTGTAAATGTTCCGTCAGGCCCTAGGCCTATTTCTTCTCCATTAAACCATAATTTATTGCCTCCAACAACTTTACCGTATATGGTGATTGTCTTATTAAGTATAAGTGATCCATCAGCTATATTCTGTAGCACTATGACAGGAGGCTCTGTATCAATAGTGAAAGTAATGTTCACTGATTCACCAATATTACCTGAAATATCGACGGCGCGGGCCATGATAACATGTTGTCCATCTGCGAGACCTGATACAGTATATGTAGGTTCATATATTCTTATGTATGGTGATCCGTCAATACTGATTTCATAATATGCAATATCGGTGCTTAATGGGTTAAGTGTTATTGTTACAGTGTCGGTATTTAATAGTGCACCATCTTCTGGATAAGCTATAGATATAGTCGGTCCAATGATGTCTTTATAGAGCTCTACTGTTAATCTAATAGTTGTATATGTTGTAATGCTTCTCCTATTAGAAATTACAACGTATACTTTGCCATCAACTGGTATATATTCTACCGAGACACTGCTGGTTCTCTCACAAGAATATATAGCCTTAAATCCTACGTTATCCTGGAACAGCTTGTATTGATCTGGTTGAAGTATATATGTATCTACATAAACTCCTTTAGTAAATTCTACATAGTACTTGTAGTCGAAGAGTCTATAGAGTATATCTATCCATGAAGGTGGGTTCTGTTCGCCGCCTAGTACCTCTACATCGACTTTAACATAGTTCTTAGATACGATATCATAGTTTTCTAGCGGTGATGCGGGAGCTATATGAGGCAGTTCATGTGGTATAATTACTGTGAAATTATACTCACCACCAGTTTCAAGATGTATCTCAAACATTGTACTACCAATTCTAGACGTAACTATGACTGTGAAATTATGGGTCCTGCCAAGACCAAGCATTGGGAAGTACGCAATACCATCCATATCAGTGAATACAAAGCCTGCAATATATGGAGCAGTATCATAACCTGATTCTATTGTCCAATGACTCCATACCTCTACACGAGCTCCATCAATTGGATTACCATTAATGTCGATAACTTTGAACGTTAGGTTTGCAAGCATACCTTCTGGGGCATATGGTACAGTAGATCTCCATGGCGGATCATACATTCCATTTTCTTCCCATTCTATGGGATAACTGAAGCCTATATCTTTATACCATCCACCCAATCCACGCGGTGGATCAAAGTATTCAACCCACGAACCGTTTATACCTGGACTACCTGATGATGCGTCTACATGGTGCCATGTATCATTATACCAGAAATTATTGAACTGATGATCTTCGGCAATGTCTACTATATTTATAGTAGGTATTAGTACTGCTCTAGCAGAGACTTCATATATTATAGCGAATTCTCCACAGAATATAGTCCATTCAGTATCATTTAGATGTAGATATATATTGTACCATCCTGGTGGTTTCCAGTATTTTGTTCCAGGATGCCAATAGGCACCTATATCAACTCTTAACCAATAATCTATTAAATAAGCTGCTTCATACATGGTTGTAGCATTAGCTACTCTCTCAAGTAATGATACATTATACCTATGATCATATGGTAGGAATGTACGGAAGAAATGACCCTCATACCTTGATGGCCATGCCCAAGGAGCAACAATGTACCTACTAAATGTTACGAGATACTTGTAATACACTTCTTTAGGAACCTCTTTCCATCCAGCCTCTGTCTTGTACTTTAATGTACTATAGTCCTCATAATCAACTACTTCAACATAGTTTAATTGAGCCGAGATATTGTAGATGCTTTCAGCATTTAATACATATAGATATGCTCCATCATTGTCTAATAGCATCTTTAGATTAGCAGGCCTATCAACAGCAATAGCATATGCAACTTCATCAATATAAGGATCTGTTGTATTGAGTATTAATTCTGCATAATATTCTACGTATCTAGTATCGGTATCTAATACTGGTATGTAGTCCAGTGTGGGATAGTAAGCAGGTCCCCAGAACCAATTGGCTAGTAAATACTTCTCAGCTTCACTAGGCCACGGCCTAAATCCTGGATATATTGGTGATCCATAGTTCCTAGCAAGATATACCTTTCCATCACTACATCCTATTAATAGATCTATTATACCATCACCATTAAGATCAGCTATCTCTGGAGCTGCATATGATGATACCTGTATATCTCTTAGTGATCCCATATTAGACCATGATGGGTAACCTGTTGCGTTACCTACTGATCTAAATAGATATACGGAACCATCTTCAACTCCTATGAGTAGATACTCTGTATCACCATACTTGAATAATGCTGGCTTTGAATAATTACCAACCCATACACCCTCGTAATGGGGACCCCTACCATCCCACCAATCCTCAATCCATGCTGGGAAGTACTGTGGATTCTCAACCCAGCTTGGTGATGCTGGTATACCTTCATTAACGAAACAATGTATTAGGCCTTCAGCACTTCCAATAACTAAATCGAGATCTCCGTCACTATCAACATCATATAAGTAAGGTGCTGCATAACCCCCAACATTTATGCCAGCTAAATAGTTTATGTCTAAACTCCATGATGGAATTGTTTCTGTACCTACATTCTTATATAGAATTAGTGATCCATTAGATAAACCTACAACTATGTCTATAAGTCCGTCGCCGTTAATATCTCCTATCGCTGGTGCCACATAGTCTAAAGTGGTATTGACACCAAGATCCTTTGTAACATTTATTGTTGTAAAAAGCTTGTATATAGCGTCATTTACTGAACCAACATTTATGTATATTCTTAACAGACCAGATGAAGAACCAATAACAAGATCTATAAGACTATCAGCATTTAAATCACCTGCGGCTGGAATACTTCGGCCCTCAACACCAAGATCAGCTTGTAACAATAGATAGAACTGTCTCTCAAGTAAAGGTCTTATCCAAGTCGGCACATGCTCTAAAGCCTCATAAGCTATTGATGGTAACTCAGGCTTATTAATAGGCTGCGGCGTAATTGTTCCCTCTGATGGATCCACTTCAACTACATAATAAGCGCCTGGAGGAATTGTTACATCTAATGCAACTTCAGCAACTTTCTCTAATCCCTCAGGAACTAGATTACTAATTGAAGAACTATATGTTAATGGTATATAATTAATGATCATTATGACCAATAGCACTATAGTGATATACTTTAATGAATTATTTAATAAGAGTTTAAACCCCATATTAGACTCCCCCAAACACTATTGAGAGTTTATAGAACACCATTTCAGAATCTACATCTATAATTTATGATGACTAAAGCTATAAGCGTTACTGTATCACTTTTCTATAAAATTCTTACTTCTTCATTTGGTATGTATATCGAGTTTTTAGAATAAAGTTCAAAATGAGTGAATAATTATAAATATTTTGTTCAATTATTATCTTCATAGATCACTAATGTCTGAATAGCATTATGCTTAGTAAAATATCACTTTACGAGGTAATGCATAATTTATAGGAGTAGGTTTTATAAGTACTTTAGAGATTTATTAATTACCCTAGTTAATTAGCATGCGTAGGTGGAGTATTTGCCTATTGTGGGTAAGCTTGAGGGACACTATGATCCTCATAGAGTTGAAGAACTTGTAAAGAGGTTTTGGGAAGGAAATAGAATCTATGAACTTGTTAAGGAAGTTAATAGTAGAGGTGAGAAGAAGTTTATATTTATCGATGGACCGCCATATCCCTCTGGCGATATTCCGCATATTGGGACTGCTTGGAATAAGAGTTTGAAAGACACTATACTACGTTTTAAGAGAATGAATGGCTATCAAGTATATGATCGCCCTGGATATGATTGCCATGGCCTACCCATAGAGGTTAAAGTCGAGCAGAGACTTGGTATTAGGGTTAAGAAAGAAATCGAGGAAAAGATCGGTGTTGAGGAATTCATAGCTAAATGTAAGGAGCTTGTAAAGTATAATATAAGATCCATGACAAAATGGTTTAAGGAACTAGGTGTATTCATGGACTGGAATAATCCCTATTTAACAATGACTGATGAATATATAGAAGCTGGCTGGTGGCTTATTAAGAAAGCTAATGATATGGGGCTTTTAGATAATGAGTATCGTGTTGTTTATTGGTGTCCACGTTGTAGTACTACTCTTGCAGAGTATGAGATCGAGTATCATGAGCTGGAAGATCCAAGTATATATGTGAAATTCCCTGTCAAGGGTAGAGATAAGGAGTATTTATTAATCTGGACAACTACTCCATGGACATTACCTGCTAACACGTTTGTAATGGCGCATCCGGAAGCAGAGTACGTTAAGATAAAGGTAGGAGATGAAACATACATTCTTGCTAAGGCTAGATTAACACATGTATTAATGGATATAGGTATAAAGGACTATATTATAGTAGATGAATTCTTAGGCAAGGAGCTCGATGGACTAGAATATATACATCCACTTGAGACTATTGTTCCTCTCCAAAAGAAGCTATCTATATATCATAGAATATATATGGCTCCGGATATCGTTACCCTCTATGAAGGTACAGGCTTAGTCCATGGAGCCCCAGGGCATGGATTTGAAGATTTTGTAATAGCTAAAAGGTATAATGTTGATCTTATAGCTTCGCCTATAGATGATATGGGTAGATTTACTAAGGAAGCTGGTAAATATGCTGGTAAACATGTTCGCGAGGCAAATCCAGAGATCATAGAAGATCTTAGGAGACATGGATACCTATTGTATAGCGGTTCTATAAGACATAGATATCCAGTATGCTGGCGTTGTAAGACACCAGTAGTCCTGCGTGCTACTCGCCAATGGATATTGCGTGTTACAAGACTTAAGGATAGGCTTAAGGAGGAGGCTGACAAGGTTAATTGGATACCTAGATGGGCCCTCGATCGATTATACCATATACTTGATAACCTACAAGATTGGGTAATTAGCAGACAGAGATACTGGGGTACGCCATTACCTATATGGTTATGTTCTGAGGGCCATAGAGTTGTAATTGGTAGTGTTAAAGAACTCATAGACCTCGGCGGCGAGAAGCCTAAGGAACTCCATAAGCCATGGATCGACCAAGTTGTTCTTAAATGCCCTATATGCGGTAAGCCAATGAAACGTGTTCCAGATGTTATGGATGTATGGTTTGACAGTGGTATATCGTTTTATGCAGCCCGTGCACATCCAGAAAAGCTTGACCAAAATGAAGCAATTCTAGACTTTATTGTTGAAGGACATGATCAAATACGTGGATGGTTCTTTAGCCTCTTACGAGCAGGCGTACTAGGATTTGGCACGGCTCCTTACAAGGCTGTACTAGTCCATGGATTTGCTCTTGATGAACATGGTAGGGAGATGCATAAAAGTCTTGGAAACTATGTTGGTACCGATGAAGCTATTGCACGCGTTGGACGTGATCCTCTTAGGCTATGGCTTCTCCAGAATACTGTTTGGGAGGATTTAAGATTTTCATGGAAGAACATTGAAGAAGTTAAACGTGATCTTGGCATCGTCTGGAATGTCTATGTATTTGCATCAACTTACATGAACCTAGATAAATTCGACCCAGTTAAACACGATCTTAGTAAATATACCCAGTATCTACGTGATGAAGATAGATGGATATTATCTAGAGTTAATAGTCTTGCTAAAGATATTACAGATGCACTAAACAAGTACTATGTCCATGAAGCTGCACGCAAACTTAGGAAATTCATTGTGGAAGACGTCAGTCATTGGTATATAAGGCTGATAAGACCTAGAGTATGGATTGAGGAAAATGTACCTGATAAAATGGCTGCCTACGCCACACTATATTATGTACTAAAGAAGTGGCTAGTATTAGCCTCGCCATTCATACCTCATGTAACGGAGCTTATATATCAAAAATTCATTAGATCTGCTGAAAGGGATCTACCTCCAACCATACACTTATTAGAATGGCCTAGAATCGATAATGAATTCATTGATAAGAAGCTAGAGGATGACATGGAAGCTATTAAAGAGATATATGAGGCCTCTGCTGCAGCACGTATGAAAGCTGGTATTAAGCTTAGACAACCTATAAGAAGAGTCATTATATATAGTGATGATAAGAGAATATTAGATGTAGCCAATAAATATAGGGATCTAATAATATCGCTGACTAATTCTCGAGAAATAGAGATACGAATGCCTGAAGAGATCAGTGAGCTTATTCACTACCGCGTTGAACCAGTATATAGTGTTCTTGGACCCGAATTTAAGAAACTCACAGGAAAAATCGTTGAATACATTAATGATAACCTGGATCTCGTTGCCAAAGATCTCATAACAAAAGGTAAACATTCACTTAAGATAGATGATTCAGAGATCGTTATTGAGAAGAGACATGTAAAAATAATACCAATATATACTGCTGGCTATGCGGTTCAAGAGAGAAAATGGGGTAGTATAGCTATTGATACAAGGCTTACTGAGGAGGAAATAAGCCTTGGACTAGCTAAGGATTTAATTAGGAGAATACAAGTTATGAGGAAAGAACTCGATCTACCACTCGATGCAAAGATTAATGTTAATATAATTCTACCAAATGAGTATCATAAACTTGTTGAGAGACATAAGGACTATATTATGAGTGAAGTTCGGGCTGAAAAACTAGCTATTACAGAGAAGAAGATACTTGAAGGCTATGCTAAGCAATGGAATATAAATGATTTACTAGTAACAATAGTTATAAAGAAAATATAAGTTGTTTCAATCCTTTTCTAGATCGATATAATTATGATATGTTATGAAAATAAAGTAATAATTGAATACGTTACCAGAGATACTAGATAGGCAACTGAAAGCATTATTGTAATTGCTATAAGTGTTAATTTTAAGTTCCTCGATTCACTATAGATCACAGCTAATGTTGCCAAACAAGGTACATAAAGTACACTAAACATGGTTAGACCAGCTATTTGCGGATCATTTAAACCTATGACTCTTATAGCTTCACTAGCACCAGATGTGCCAGCTAATATTGCTAATGTACCTACAACAGCTTCCTTAGCCAAAAATCCGATAATTAATGCATAAGCTATCATCCAGGCTTGATCGTAATTTAACCCAAGCGGATATAGTAGAGGAGCAAATATCTTTGCAATACCTGCACCTATACTGTCTCCTGGCTCAAGAGCCGGTTCTAATGATGGGGTATAATATAACATAGCCCATGCGATTACTGTTACAAGAAATATTATTGTACCTGCTTTCTTAAGGAAGTGTCTAACAGAATCCCATGTAAGCCACCATATAACTTTAGGCAATGGCTTATGTAGAGGAGGTATTTCTAATAAGAGCTCTGGTTCTTCATACAATCCTTTCCTCCTATCATAGGTTATCAATAACTTGCTAATGAATGCAAAAACTAGAAATGCTCCAACATAGCTAAACAATACCAGTGCAACACTACCAATACCAGTTAATGCTGATGCAAAGGCCAATATAACTATCAGTCTAGCCTGGCATGGTATAAAGGGTATTGTAAGTATTAGCCTGATCCTTTCTCTATAATTAGGTGTAGCTCTAGTGGCCATTACAGCCGGCACATTGCATCCAAGACTAAGTGTCATAGGAAATACAGCATGTCCAGATAAACCAATCTTATTTAATAAATAGTTTAGGCTAACAGCTATCCTGGGTGCTAGGCCACTATCCTCTAACATTGCTAGCATAAGGGCTATGAGAAATATTAATGGCAAGAATACAAGAACTGCGCCGACACCACCAATAATACCGTCGACGACTAAGCTTATAAGCCATTCAGGAGAGCCATTTAAAGCATGAGCTATATATTCTCCAAGTAAGCTTATGGCTTTATCCATTAAACCCGCAAGACTATATTCTTCAACAATGGATGCTGCATCATTAAAACCCATTGAATCAAGAAGGATATTAAATGGGAAACCAGTATTTATTGTAAACACTATAGTAAATAATATCAATAGGATGAGAAACGATATAATCGGACCCATTATTGGATGCATAATGATCTTATCAAATCGTTCATGGGCACCCATTTTAGCTCTATCAATACGTGCAACGCCTTCCCTCACTATATCCATGAGATAATTAAATCTCTTTTGAGCGAAAACTTCTTCAGGTCTTTGTTTAAGCATGCTTCTGATTTCTTCACGAATTCCAGCAATTTTCCTAAGGGCTTCCTCTTCTCCTCTTTTTCTAAGTCTAGATTCCAGATCAATATCTCCTTCAAGGAGTCTTACAGCTGTCCATCTAATTGGGAAATCTTTTACAAGACTAGTTTTTGATACTATTTCTTCAACACTCCGAATGAAGGGTTCAAGTTCACCATAATCTATTTTTAAAGGAATTCTCCTCCCTATGAAGCCCTCACTAACACGTATAATTGTTTCTAAGAGCTCATCGATACCTTGTCCCGTAGCAGCTGATACCATAACAACAGGTACACCTAGTTTACGTTCTATAACATGTGGGTTTATGTGTATTCCATGCGGATGAGCTAGATCAGACTTCGTTAATACTATTATTGTTTTTGGAAAGAGCTCCAAAACTTCTAAAGCAAGATACATTGTTCTCTCAGGTATTGTACTATCAACAAGGACTAGGACAACATCAGGTTCGCCACTTACAAGATATGATCTTGCAATTACCTCTTCAAGAGTTGATGCTGATAATCCATATATGCCAGGTAAATCTACAAAGTGAAGCCTATGATCCCTATAATCTCTCCAACCTTCATGTCTTTCAACAGTTACACCAGGCCAATTAGCTACATGGACATTTCTGCCAGTCAATATATTGAATAATGTTGATTTACCAACATTTGGTTGCCCCATAACAGCTATTGTTATTTCTTTATTCATAAGAACCACCATTCCAATAAATGAAGCTTATATGATATTATCTAAGTGGTTCAACAAGTATTCTCCTAGCAATACCTCTTCCTAATGACAAAGTTACGCCCATAACCCTGATCACTACAGGTCCTCTTCCATTATTTATGACGACCTCTAGTATTCCACCTGGTACAACCCCCATTTGCAGTAATCTATAATTCCATCTTCCAGGCGCGAATACATTAACAACTCTAGCTTTTGTCCCTGGAGGCAATTGATCCAATGGTATCGGTGACATAGCGTGTTCACCAATAAAGTTAGGCTAGCCTAACTTTACTTCTATAACATACTCTATATACTTATAGCCTAATTAATTTTACCAAGAGATCAATCATTTTTAGGCCGGAGCCTGTTAAAGGCACAAGGATATCCCTTAGATTATTTAGAGGACAAAGCTCAGATGCTTTCTCAATACCGCGGATAATTGATGCACTAGTGGGTTCAACAATAAATCCATAGTCAATAAGTTTCTTTAATCCATAGATAATATCATTATTATCTATGAGTACAATACACCCTTTTGTCTCTTTAAACACTGCTGCAATCTCTCCTAAACGCGGAGGTTCTTTTACCAAAATACCGTCAGCAAGCTCTGAGGATCCCTGGACATTAACCGTACCATATAGTTTTTCATAAACAGGTCTTGAAGATACTCCCTGAACTCCAATAAATAAGGGTATATTGTCAATTAATCCAAGATCATAGAGGTCTTTGAAGCCCCAGTAAAGACCTAGAGCAAGGCCACCGCTACCGATAGGTACAACTACAGCATCTCCCTGGAACCCCTGTTCATATGCTTCATATGCTATAGTCTTATATGCTATAGGGTATAATGGATTCCAAGTATGTGCCACATAGTATGTAGTAGGGTCTTCAGCCATTCCAAGAGCTATTCTAGCGGCATCACTACGGGTAGGAGCTTCAACAATACCTGCTCCGAATAGTCTTATAAGATCCTTCTTTCCCTTAGGAGCATATTCTGGTACAATTATAGTAGCTGATAAGCCATAAATACAAGAATACAATGATACGCTTAAACCAGTGTTTCCACTAGAATCCTCTAAAACTCTCCTATAACCTAGTCTATAGGCATGTGATATTGCAAGCGACGATCCACGATCCTTGAAACTTCCAGATGGATTAAGATATTCTAATTTAAACCATAGCCTTAAACCATTATATTCCCTGGTAACAATAGGTGTTGATCCTTCTCCTATACTCTTTAAAGAATTTATTGGAAGCATTGAAGAGTACCTGTTTAATCCACTGCCCCTCGGATTCCATGATTTATCATACCTTATATCAAGTGGAGAACCACATTTAGGGCATCTATAATAATAGCCTTTAAAGAAATCATATGTAAAGCCGCAATTTCTACAGAACCATTTAGCTTCACTATTCATTTAGATCCCTCTAAAAGATCCATGATAATCCTTAGAGCATGTTTTAGACTAGGAGCAATATATCCTCTTTCTCTGGATCGACTTACTTCATTAGCTTCAGGATCAATCTTTATGGCGTATAACCCGCTCTCAAGAGCGCCTTCAAAATCCTCGATATTAGAATCACCTATATGGATGGCTTCATCGGGTCTTGTCTCAAAATCTTTAAGTGGGTTATAGAATGCTTCTTTCATAGGTTTATAAACACCCATTTCATCGGCATAGTATTGTTTATCTATATATTCTGCTAATCCCGTAGCCTCTAAAAGTAAACGTGTGTATGGAGATTCCCATATCATAACATTACCTATTACAATGATCTTTAACCCCTTCTTTTTAAGCGTACCAAGTATGTCCTTAGCATACTCATTAACTAGGTCATCGTAATCCATATCTAATATTGCTCTTGCTATACCTCTTCTAACTATTTCTTCATCTATATCTAGCTCTTCAGCAATTAATATTCTACTAAGAGACAATATCTCTGATATGCTTAACTCACCTTTTCTCCTTATCTCCTTAATTCTTTCCCTAACCCCATATATCTTGACAGAAACCTCCTCCTCATTAAGACCCGCCACCCTAGATATACCTCTAGCAATAGCATCAAGCATTACATCAAGTTTAAGTAACGTATCCCATACATCAAATGACACAAGCTTTATCAAGATCATTCACCCCGTCATAAGTATAAGTAAGGACTCAACTACTGCACCTATGAATAATACAACAATTGATATAAGAGCATAAGGCAGTAGCTTACGGCCCTCAATAGGGATCCGTGTAGCGATGGCAACAGATAGTCCATATGATAGGAATTCCAGAAATGTATGAGGCATTAAGAATAAACTTAAAGCCGGAGGTTTTTCATAAACAATTAACCCAAATAAGAAAGCTGTATTGCCTATAGCATAGCCTGTTATGAGGGGGCCGATAAACGGTATTAAACCAAGAATAGTTATATGAATATTATTTTGGAAGATCGTTAATACTAACGATGGGAAATCTCTACTTAAACTCTCGGAAAGTTTTTCAAAAGCAGATAATAGAGGTGAATAGAAGTTATAAGCAAAAAATCCTACCAGTCCTATAGATCCAAGAATAGTATATTGAAGAAGAATTAAGGCAGCAACTTGATAAATTAGTCTCTTCCTTCTAAGTACATATGCAGTATATGCCATTAGGAACGCTATAAATAATTGTGGTAATGGTATTACAGGGATATTCATAAGTGATAAGAAGACAAGTGCTGATACGGCTAGTAGTATTAATGGAATAACTAATACTGGTCTAGGAGTTGGTGAGGGAATTTCTTTTGTCTTTAATAGTAAATGTTTTGACTTTACATGTCTATTATAGATCGTTATAGCCCTCCAAATCCATATGCCAAGCCATAAGCCTAAGGTAACTACTAGTAGTATTAGATCAAGTAGAAAGTTTTCAATATCTATTTGTGAATATGGCTTCAACCCCTTTATTTTAGACTCTATGGCATCGTGTGATCTTATCCTCTTCTCAAATAGGTATATCATTACTGGAAAAGCTATTCCCCCTGTAAGCAATGTTAAAATTAATGCTGTTACTGGCGATGGTAGTTTAGATCGGGTATATTCAGGGTTTAAAATATATTTTATCCTTAATTCTTCCTTTTCAGATAGTTCAAGGATCGTTTCAGTCACACTATAGAATATATGATCATGTAATGCATTATATATCATGTATGAAGTAATAGCTGAGCTTACAACGTATACTGCTCCAAAGCTAATGAACGCTATTGGTAATGATAATTCCTGCTCTGGTATTACCTGTGGATTTAGTGTAAGGTAAGTAGTAGTCATTAACATTATGTATATTAGACCTATTATTGTGAGAAATAATGGGATTGCTATCAATGGATAGATCTTTTCATCTAATAATCTGTACTTATATTTAAAACTCCTATTACTTAGTCCCATAGACAGTCCTCCACGCACTATATATTCTCTAGTTAGACTAGATTTTTCATTACCTTATAATCCTAAAACTATATTATAAATAAAGTTCTCTATCTACATTAATGGTGATAATTACATGAGTAGGCCAGCTATATTATTACATGGTGGAGCCGGTATATGGAAGGCTCCTAGAAAGCGTATTGAAAAAGCACTCAAAGATATAGAAGCGGCCAGAGAACATGGATGGAGATATCTACGCACAGGATCAGCACTAGAAGCAGTTGTTGAAGCTATATCGTATATGGAGGATAGTGGATCATTTAATGCTGGTATAGGAAGCGTATTAAACATCGCCAAATATAGAGAGATGGATGCTGGTTTAATGGACGGCCCCAGACTTAGAGTTGGAGCAGTAGCTGCTGTAAAGTATCCTAAGAATCCTATTAGACTTGCAAAAATAGTTTTAGAAAAAACAGATCATGTGCTTTTAGCAGGTAGTGGAGCAGATCAATTAGCTGAAAAAATGGGACTAGATCGTATTAACGAGCCTGATGATAGATTATTTAAGAGATACCATGAACTATTGGATAAGTATTGGAGCGGTGAATGGAGAATTTTTGCCAGAAATAAAAACTTATTAGAGGAGCTAGGTCTAACCGGAACAGTTGGGGCTGTCGCACTTGATAATGATGGGGGGCTAGCTGCCGGCGTAAGTACTGGTGGTGTATGGCTTAAGCTTCCTGGACGCGTAGGAGACTCATCTATACCTGGAGCAGGCTTTTATGCAGATAAATATGTTGCAGTGGCTGCAACAGGTATAGGTGAAGTTATCGTTCAATCCCTTCCAGGTATACGTATAGCTCTTTTAGTTTCTCAGGGATATAGTCTAAAGAAATCAGTAGACCTTGTTTTAGACTGGATAACAAGTATATGGGGTAAGGACAATACAGGGTTAATAGCTATTGATCATAGGGGGGAATATGCTATATCATTTAATACAAGACATATTATGGTTTCATATAAGGATTTCGAGAAATCCTTTACAGAATTACTTTCTAGAGAAGATTAACGTCTTTTAAAATATTTTTAATTAATAATAGTTATTTATTCTACTCAATTCACTAATAATATACATGATACAGCCATGGGTAAGTGTAGATTATGTGGTAAATCAAGTAATCTAATATCAAGTGCAATATCTCTATGTATAGAGTGTATAAGGAATAAATGGAATAAATCATATCCCATTGTTAGAGAAAAGCATGTAAATGCTAGGTTAAGACATAAACTCCCAATAGAGCCGCCGAGAGATCCTAGTGGTGTGAAATGTAATATTTGCGGTAATTCATGTCAAATACCTGCAGGGGGCATGGGTTATTGTGGTTTAACGATCAATATTAATGGAAGAATAGTCTATAAAACTGGTTCACCGCTTAAGGCAACTGGTATGTACTACTTTGACCCTCATCCAACAAATTGTGTAGCAGATTGGGTTTGCCCTGGAGCAACGGGGGCTGGTTATCCAAAGTACTCCTTGTCTAGAGAGGGGCCTGAGAGAGGTTACTACAATATAGCAGTATTTTATGGAGCATGTAACCTTAATTGTTTATTCTGTCAAAATTGGGAATACCGTGATATGGCTTCTAAAGGCTATCCCGTAATGGAAGTAAAAGATCTTGTTAAAGCGGTATCACCAAAGACAACGTGCGTTTGTTTCTTTGGAGGTGATCCAGGGCCTCAGATAATACATGCATTAGCTGCTTCTCGTGCAATGATCAGGAAAGCTAGGGAGATCGGGCTTAAAGTGTTTCGAGTTTGCTGGGAGACTAATGGATTAATGAACCCGGATCTTCTTGAACAAGCTATAAAACTTAGTCTTGAGACAGGGGGTATTATCAAGGTTGATCTTAAAGCCTGGTCTCCAGAGGTCTACTATGCTTTAACTGGCAATGACGGTAGACTTGTAATTAAAAATATTGAGAGAATAGCCAAATACATTGATATTAGAAAAGAGCCTCCATTACTTGTTGTTAGCACATTACTTGTCCCCGGATATATCGATGATCACGAGATCGATGGTATAACTCGTTTCTTGGCAGACCTTGATCGGGATATACCATTTAGACTACTTGCATTTCATCCAGACTATCTCATGCTAGATCTTCCACCTACTAGTAGAAGCCATGCTCTACGGGCATATGAAATCGCTAAAAAGAATGGTTTAAGAAATGTAAGTATAGGTAATTGGTGGCTACTTGGAGATTATTATTAAAGACTGTATAGTAATAAATACTTTAACCAATAATACATAGCTTCCTACATAATCAAATACATTTACGCTAGACCCAAGAGCTTTTTAACTTCATTTGTTGTATTCCTACTAAGAATTTCATCCTTATCATAAATTTCAATTTCAATATTATTTACTTTTAAACTGCCTTCAGCAACATCAAAATCTAAGATAATGTTAGTAATTGCCTCTTTAGGTATTTCAAATCTTTCAACAAGTATATTATAGATCTTCGCATTAAGATCGGATATTTGTTCATTAATCTTCTTAGAATTTAGTTCACCCTTCTTATACATGTCCCGAAGAACAGCATTAACTACTCTTCTTAATTTTATGGCATAACCACTTACTCTAACAGGACCTGTTCTGACGATAGGCAATACGTCCACCATTAATTAGATTACCCTACATATAATATATATTATTCTATTCAATATCCAATAATCTACTTATTCAATATATCGAAATATAGAACACTATCATAAGACTAAACTAAACTTTTCTATGAATACCCTTAAGTCTCCTAATTTCTTCTATAACGTGATCTATGGATTCCAGTACTATCTCAAGAGCAATTTTTACAGCATCTGGAGAACCGGGAGTTACGATAACAGCAGATTTATCAACAATATATAATCCAGCCCTACTATAGATGGCTTTAAAGCCTTGGCGTTTGAATGTTAAATATCTAAATATTTCTCCAAATCCGGGTAATGTCCGCCATGAAATTTTCTCAATGACATCAATACTAATATCTCTTGGACTAGGCCCTGTACCTCCTATAACAATAACTACATCGCACTCCTTAACCAGATCTAAGACTTTATGTAGGATTAGCTTATAATCATTGGGTATGATAGTATATTTATTTACGGTATAGCCTTTATCTTCAATAATTGATTTAGCTAGTCTACCAGACACGTCTTCTTTTTCTCCACTATATACGCTATCGCTGACGACGAGAATACCATATTTTAGATCCACTTTAATCCCCTATATTTTCTATTTCTATTTACTTAGAGCCAGCAATTCTATAATATAGTTTTAGACAATAATTTATTGATGCCCTATGCCAAGATTCTGGGGAAAACTAACTAGGCTTAACAATGCATTAGAAAAGGCCCATAGAGAGCTTAAGCTACACGTAGAGACTTTAGATATACCAGTTATTAAGGCAAATAATCTAATTGTTGCAGGGAACATATATGCACCAATGGATCTCCCGTCATATAGTAATAGCGCAGTTGACGGCTATGCTGTTAGGGCAGAAGATACATATGGAGCTTCTCCAACAAATCCTGTAAGATTAAGAGTGAAAGGATTACTGAAGCCAAGCGATGTTCCAGATTTATATGGAGGAATAGAGTTTGGAGAGGCAATAGAAGTATATACTGGTGCTCCTTTACCGCCGGGAGCTAATGCTGTTATAATGTATGAGGATACGTATAGAGTTGATGATGAAATAGAGGTTATTAGGCAAGTCCCGATTTATGCCAATGTCAATCGAGTCGGAGATGATGTGAAAAAAGGGGAACTTATAATCAAAAAAGGTACACAGATTAATCCATACCATATAACGTTACTTATTAGTCTCGGAGTTAAAAGGATCCGTGTATATAAGCCCTTAAATATTGGTATAGTAGCTATAGGAGACGAATTAGTAGATCTAGAGAGCCAACTTATACCAGGAAAAAAGTTTACATCAACAGATATTCTTGTTGAAAAATATCTTGAAGGCTTAGGTTTCATAAATCCATATAGATACGGTGTAGTACCGGATAGTCTTGAAGAACTTATTAATGCTTTGAATAAGGCGTTTAAGGAATCTGATACTGTGATAACCATTGGTGGTACAAGTGTTAGTGAGAAGGATCTAGTACCTGATTATGTCGATAAATACGGTTTATGGATCATTAGAGGTATAGCTTTGAGGCCTGGTAGAACAACGAGTTTAGCCATTATAAATAATAAGCCATTATTTGCCTTAAGCGGCAATCCCGTTGCTGCATGGGTAGGTCTCGAAGCATTTGTCAAGCCTCTACTTTACTTATGGCTAGGTTCTAAGCCCCCTCTAAATCCATATATCACAGCATATTTGAGGCAAAGAGTTGTTAATCAAGTAGGCTATAGAAGCTTTGTACGAGTTCTCCTTGAAAGAGACAGTAATACTTTCTATGCAATACCTTACATGGTTAAAGGAAGTAGTATAATATCTAGTTTAGCGAAAAGCCATGGATATATAATAATACCAGAAGATCATGAGGGCTATGAAAAGGGAGAACAAGTTAAAGTTCATTTGCTTTCAAATAACATTAGTATTTAAAGAAGATATAGGTGACCAAAAATAACTCTATAGTAGAGGATTAATGATGAAATGCCCATCTTTAATGATCCGTTCGGAGATGAAGAAGGAGGTTTCGACTGAGGTGATAGTATATTATGAATAGAACTCTAACTTATATAGTATTCTTTATCATAGTATCATTAATAATAACAATAATTATCTTTGCTCATTTTATGGTATTAGAGAATGAAAATATTATCAAAACAACTATTACATTAAGAAATGAATTAACTAGTACTGGAGAAAAAATGATATTGTTTAAGAATATTTCCCTTCATTTTGGCAATTTAATGAATAATTCATATTACATGTTCACACATAATGGATTAAAATACATTGATCTACCTCCATATGTACCTGATTATCCAGGATATCCAATAGGTTCTATAAAGATTAATGAATCTTTTCATAACAAGACACTATACATAGTTTTAAGAATGAGTAATGTTAAAGAATATGGGCTTGGTATTGTTATAAAACATAGTAAGTATTCATATTCATATAAAGGAGCTATAGTAGATAATGAAACATATATTAGATTAGATCCTTCGGAGAAATACTATGGTGAATATATAATCTATTTAAGAGGCTTCATATACATTGGTAATAAAAGTAGTGTTGATATAAGGCTTTATATATACCTAGCTAAATAAGGATACGTTTATCAAGGAATTATTAATACTTATTGATACTTTAATTGAATTACATAATAGTTGATCTGAATACTATTTATTATCGAGTTCTAAGTGATTTAGGATTAAGGTGTATTATATTGTCTAGGAAGATCTTTCATAAACTTATAGATTTGAATGAAGTAACTAGTATAATTAATAAATATATTAGTTTAAGGCCTTTGGGAGTTGAAGATATTAAATTGATTAATGCCCTTGGTAGAGTCTTGGCAGAAGACATTTACGCACCAATAGATCATCCTCCTTTTGATCGAAGCGAAGTTGATGGCTATGCTGTTAGAGCTGAGGATACATATGGAGCTGATGAAAATAGACCTGTTAAGTTAATAATCTCCGGGTCTATTGAAGTAGGAGTTAAACCTAGTATCGAAGTTTCTAAAGGTTCTGCTATTGAAATAGCTACTGGAGCCATGATCCCTAGGGGAGCAAATGCTGTTGTTATGGTGGAGTATACTTCACGAAGTAGAGATGAATTATTCGTATATAAGAGCGTCTCACCTGGAGAAAACATTGCCTTTACAGGAGGTGATATTAGTTTAGGTGATCTAATATTGTTAAAAGGTACACTTTTAGGATCAAAAGAAATAGGGTTATTAGCTGGCCTTGGAATAGAGTATGTAAAAGTCTACCGTAAAGTAAAGGTTGCAGTTTACTCTACTGGTAATGAGATTGTTGAACCCGGAGAAGATCTACTTGACGGAAAGATATATGATGTTAATGGTTACTTAATAACAACTAGCCTACGGGAACTCGGTATAGATGCAGTATTCCATGGAAGACTGTCTGACGATTATAGTATAATCTATGAAAGACTCGTAAAAGCATTAGAGGAGTATGACGTTATAATAACAAGTGGAGGCACATCAGCTGGTTTAGGGGATCTAGTGTATCGCGTATTTAATTCTCTTGGAGAACCAGGAGTAATCATACATGGACTCGCTATTAAACCAGGTAAGCCTACTGTTGTGGCGATTGCTAATGGAAAATTGATTTTCGGCCTTCCAGGGTTTCCGTTATCATGTTATATGGTTCTTCATAAAGTTGTTAAGCCCATTATTGCCCGCTTAGCTGGTCTTAGAATACCTCCCGTTAGAAAGGTTAGAGCTAGACTAGCTTATAGGATTAGAAAACCTCTTGGAAGAACATGGTTATTACCAGTTGCTCTTGTTCATAGAGGAGATGTTTTAGTAGCATATCCAGTTTCTATGAAGAGCGGCAATATCTCACCGCTTGTTAATAGTGATGGCTATGCTATTTTGGAAAACAATAGAGATCTCTATCTAGAGAATGAAATAATCGATGTTGAATTATTTAGTTCAGAACATAGGATACCCGATCTAGTCATTATAGGAAGCAATGATCCATTTATTTATAGGATCCTTGTAGATGCTGATCTAATGAATTCCACAAGAGTTATTGTTACAGGTAGTCTTGGAGGATGGTATGCTATTCGTAGAGGTGAAGCAGATATTGCTCCAACTCATTTACTTGATGAAGAAACTAGAATATACAATATACCATTCATGGAAAAACTAGGTATGCGTAATAAAGCTGTACTTATAAGAGGCTATGATAGGAGAATAGGTATTGTAGTCGCCAAGGGAAACGTCAAAAATATTCGTGGAGTCCGCGACTTCCTCCGCGACGATATAGTCATTGTTAATCGTACACGTGGTGCAGGCTCCCGTGTTCTACTAGACATATTTCTGAAAAATCTTGCAAGGAACATGAATATGGACTTTAAAGATTTGATTAAGAAAATTAAGGGTTATAGCTATGAGGTCAAGACACATACGGCTATTGCCGCAGCTATTAAACAGGGAAGAGCAGATGCAGGTATAGCTATAGAGTATGTTGCATGGAAATATGATCTAGACTTCATTCCCATTACTTGGGAGCATTATGACTTCCTTATCCAAAAAGACAGTTTGAAAAAATATAGTGTTAAGAAATTCATAGAATATCTCCAAGGAGAACAGATAAAGAAACTTGTCAAGAAATATCCAGGCTATAGAATACCTGATGATATCGGCAATATTATTGCTGACTAAAAATAGATATACTATTTAAGGTATAGCCATGTATTCCTATATGACTGGTGATAACCATGACTGAAATAACAGTTAAACTTGATGAAGAGACAATAAATCATGCAGAGAAAGTACTTAATAAATATGGCGTCGAATTACGGGATTTTATACAAAGGTTTATACGTGAATTCCTACTATATGATCTTGATGAAGTTATATCATTTGTTGAAAAACATAATTATGGTGAAATTTCAAACTTAGATAAAATAATCAATGGATTTATGGATCTCATGGAACTCGGCATATTAACGCATTCCAGCCTAGAAGAATATATATTATCAACTCTTGATACAAACAATTATTGGCTGCAAGATTATGGAATAGATCTTGATGATTTCAATGTATGGATACTATTCATGGGCGCAGGGATTATAGATGAATTCATAATAGATGCCGATCGTGATGGAGTCTCTTTAACTGCAACACATAGTATTGAGGATCTTATTGAAGAAGACCCGAGTATTTTAGAAAAAATAGAAAAAGCTATCGAACAATTGGAAACAGAATTAGATATATCTATCGAGGAGGATCATATTAAGATTGCTATTAGAGCTAGTTCTCTTAGCGAGTTACCGAAAATAGCTCATCTCGAAAACGTTATTGCAGAAATATTTGAGAATATAGGAATAAAGAGATAAATCAATATTTAGGTCTATTAGGAGATCTATACTGAGATTTGATTATATTATTCTGTTTTTAAATAATATACTGTAACTATTAATAGCATGATTCATAATTTTTCCACAGAGCTCCGGATTAAATTTGCTACTTTAAACAGATATCTAGATGTTTTTATAGCTTCTAATGGTATTTGATAGATCTTGCCTTTATAAATCACATAATGGCTCCTAATCATTTGTTTGCGAAGACCCATGATCTTGAAGACTTCTTCAACCATCCAATGAAGTTGTGTACAATGTAAACTACCGTCAACAGTTAATACTGCTATTTCATCATAGTTTCCTCTAGCGATTATACCAGCTAGTTTAAATCCTACCATATTTACATGTTCAGCTTCTAAACAGACTGATAATGGTGCATAACCTTTTTCAATAAATTTGTCTATGAGATTCCTATGCTCAACTTCTAAGCATCTACCAATGATTAATAATTTTTTCTTATTCTTGAATAATTTTGAATGCGCATTTATATCTATTAGTCTAGGTATATTATAAACCAGATCCATCACCTAATTTACTTATATTATGTCCGTAAATTAGTATTTTATATATCTGTTCATCACTTCTTATCTTACTATATCCATTAATTATTTTTGTGTAGTATTCATTAAATTTCTCCTTGAGAATGCCAAGAATTACATAGTACTTCTCAATGTTCTTCATAGCATAGTCGAGTAATGGAGTAAATGACTTTCCCATAGAGTTTTTGGCTATGCTCCATAACATTAATTTCTTTCATCGAAAACTTCGCTCTTATCTATTTTGCCTCCACGAGTGATAGAAATGTCCCTTAAATAATTAATAGCAACAATACTAGGTATAACCTTTAATATTATTTTTGAATATAGTTCATCCTATTTAACAGTGTCTCTCTTATTCGATTAAGATCAAGCTTTGAGAAATAAGTTCTTAATGCATGCTCGGTGAAAGAAGTATGAATTATATCATTTAATGACATGCCGCCAAAATATATTTGGATTGCTAGATAACTACTTGCCAATATACTATCAATAAATCTCTTAATTATCTGATCATTATTTAATGGAATATATCTACTAATATCTAAATCATTAACAATGCTTTCGACAAACTCAGGTTCCAAGGGTCTATTGCAACTATTTTACCATTAACTTCTAAAGCGGGTACACTTGGAATAACCCTTTCCAAAGACAATGGATTTCCACTAATTAATGGTACAACAGTTGTCTTATCAAGTATGTCTTTCTCAAGTAGGTATTTGACAACTCTATAGCTTGATATACAATAAGGATGAACGTATATTGTACATTTTGTCATAACCAATCAACTCCAATAAATTAACATAGTATTACAGTTATAGAAAAATATTTCATAGATTTCTAGAATAACTTGATCAGTCTTACATGGAATTTGAAGAATATAGTTATGATAATGAATTATATAAGCCGTAGCTATGATCTAACAAATATACATTAGATCTGACTATATTAATATATTCTTCATTAATTATGATGCTTAAGTAAAAATTAGCTCTTACTAATAATCCTCTTAACTTTATCTACGAATCTCTGCCTATTAACAATATATCTCTCATGTATACCTTCGCCGATCAACTTATCTCTCCATAAAGCTTTAACATAAAATACTAGTTTTCTCTCTTCAACTGTATCTAATTTTGTTTCAATCAAGATCTTATCTCCAATAGGAGCTGGAGCTTTGTGTTCAACACATATTTTAACACCCACAGTTGTATATCCCTCGGGCAAATACTTCTGAATACACTTCCATGAAGAGATCTCCATGAATAATATCATCGATGGTGTTGATAGAACTTCGACATCTCCGCTTCCGATGACCTTAGCGGAATGTTCTTCCCTAGTTATAAACTCGTCTTTGCAAACTATTCCCATGGGTACATCAAATGCCATGGCTATCACCATATAAGATCTATTATAGCCTTGTTTATAAATTATAATTATATAGTTACCATACTTGTTAAATTTCTCTGGAAACTAATTAATACATGGTGTAATGATGAGCGAATATCTAGTTATAGGTATTGTTCAAGGAGAATATGGTGTAAAACCTATTGAAAACTTCCGTAGAACTAGTGAGCTTTTGAGGAATGGTATAAAGGAGGCAGATGTAGTCATCTTACCCGAATATTCAATGATAGATCCGTTGGCCGGTTTATCGCCGGAAGAACTTTATGATAAGGCGGAATTAATAGATGATAGTAATTATTTATCACTTATATCAGATCTAGCTGGCAAGTATGGCATTCCAATACTTGTACACTTTATTGAGAAAACTAGTGCTAGGCCTAAATGTAAGAGTTCTAGTGTACTCGTTAGACCTAGCGGTGGTTTTGAATGGATATATAGCAAGATTCATTTGTTTGACGCCTATGGTTATCGAGAATCAGACTACTTTATACCTGGAGATCGGTTATCCAAGAAGATCTTGATTAATGGATTCCATATTAGAGTTGCCATATGTTTCGACATTAGATTCCCGGAGCTATTCCGGAGCTATGCATTACAAGGAACTGATCTAGTCTTAATCCATAGTGGCTGGGTAAGAGGGCCATTGAAGGAGGAAACACTTGAATTTCTTGGTAGAAGCCGTGCTCATGAAAACACCTATTGGGTTGTTATTGCTAATAGATTTGGAAGCAATTATACTGGTAGGAGTATGGTTCTCGACCCATTTGGTATAAAGGTTTATGAGCTAGGCCATGGCATTAGATATGGTGAATACATTATTGATCGTGATAGACTATCAGAGGCTAGAAAGACTATACCTGTCTTAATTAAGAGTAGAGAGCGATGGATTATAAGATTAAGATAGAATTACAAACTATATTGTTTCAAGAATTGATACCTTTGAACCACTTGGTTCTTTTACAACCTCATATACTTGATCAGATGCGTTAACCACTTCCCTATTATGTGTTATAACAATTAATTGTGGAATAATATGTCCTCCTCTAAAGTTCTTTATAACTTCTATAAGTTTCTTTCTTCTTTCTTCATCAAGATAGATAGTTGGCTCATCGAGTGCTAGAACACCTAATCTACCTTTACCAATAATCTTATGCAAGCCAAGTATAATGGCAAGTATGACAGCTATCTGTTCTCCCCCACTAAGTTCTAATAAGGTATAGGCCGTACCACGTGATGAATAGACTTCAACGCCAAGATCATTTGTAAGCCTTATAGCAGTATAGTCTAGTTCGAACTGTTCAAGAATACTACTAGTTTCTTTTTCAAGAAGCTTAATTGCTTGCTTCCTTATCTCTGCAGGTGCTTTTTCATAGTTAAGCACATTCTCTCTAAGATAATATGCTAGTGATAAGATCTTATATGCCTCTATAGCCTTATTAAGGAATTCATATATTCTTTTAAGTTCATCTTTATCTCTAATAAGGATCTCTTCTATAGCCTTCTTCTTTCCAGACCATTCAATCAGTTCATTACTAGTTTTTTCCTCAAGATTCTCAAATTTTCTGATCTCTTTTTCAATAATTTCCTTTTCATTATATAGTTTTAATGGATCATACATTTTTAACTTACTTTCAAGTAATTCTAATCTTTTCCTCTTATCATGTATATTCGACTTCGTTATTGCCAGTATACCCTCAATTTTAGATAATTCCTTAGATAATTCTTCATACTTCTTCTTACCATCAATTATACTATTCTTTAGATAATTGAAATTTTGAAATACTTTCTCGATAGTTAGTTTTGTCTCTTTAGCTAGTACATTAAAAGCGTCTTTAACTAATTGTTCTAATTCTTTTATTTTATCCTCTAACTCAGTTAATTTTTTCTTTAGAGAAACCAGATCATCCGGGTTATATTCTCTTGTTTTTACCAACAGCTCATTATAGTGTTTTTCTGTATTTTCAATATCTAGTTTTTTGAGAGATTCATATTCTTTCTCTAACTCTTTTAATTTTCTTACCGTAAGATCTAGTTCATTTGACTTATCAGCTAATTCTTTCTCTAGATTTTCTATCTCTGTATGCAAAGTTTCTAATCTAGATCTTTTATCCATAAGTTTCTTCTCAAGCAGCCTAATAGATTCTAGTTTTTTAGTTATCTGCTCAAGTTCTTTCTTTAACTGTTTCTCCTCATAAGTAAATTTCTTAATGGACTCATTAAATTCCTTAATTAACCTCATCTTATG